>Ga0326727_10000589_pt1 | contig 147913 bp, 134 predicted proteins | sample MB2enrmetagenome_FD_207643 | JGI IMG/M metagenome (GOLD analysis project Ga0326727, IMG submission 207643) | Lab enriched peat soil microbial communities from McLean, Ithaca, NY, United States - MB29MY | ecosystem: Environmental > Terrestrial > Soil > Wetlands > Peat | place: USA: New York... | reverse complement strand
CTAAACGCTCGGCCTACGGCCTCGCAGGGCTACGCTTCGGGAGCCGCCAGAACAATTGGAAGAGAACCACCAAAAGGGACATTTCTAATGAGTTAAGACAGGGGACATTTTAAACGAGGCTTGACAAAGAAATGCAACTTGCACGATCAAGGGATGCCGACTGGGTGTATACTGAACAGGAGCCGGAAGTCCAAAATGGAAATTCCGGCTAGTGCTAATATTGATGTCGCCGTAGTATTCACTGCCTGCTCCCGGTAGAAACTCCAGGGCGGCCTCGATTCCGCCCCCGCCAGCCCGGTGAACGATTGTTCCCCTCTACCGAGAGCCTTGGAGTGGAAGAAGGAGTTCCTATGAAGTCTAGGATTGCATCGAGAAGGCAGAAGATCTTCGTGAGATCCAGGCACTGCCTGACCGTCTTTGCCGCGCTTTTCCTGCTCTTCGCGGTCGCCTGTGGTCCCGCCCCGCCGGCGAAAGGGACCCCCGCTTTCTTTTGGAGCGCCGCCAAAGAAACTTACGCAGCCGGGGACTATATGAAAACGATCGACCACCTGGACGGCATCGTGGACAGCGACAATGAGTTCACTGCGCGCGCCTTTCCATGGTCCCTGCTGGTGACGTCCGGGCTGGCAAGCGGCTATATGGACCTGGCCGACCAATATGAAGCCGGCTCGAAGGTCAACAAAGAAGCTCCCGCCAGTTTCTTCAGACAGGTTTCAAGGTATCGGACTCAGGCCGGCCGTCTGACGCTGCATTTTGCCGATGTCCTCGCCAAGTTCGGCGACACCAAAGTGGACCCCGTGCCAATAGACTTCGCCTTTCCGCCCGGCACCTCCGCTCAGGTGCCCGAGCTTGCCTCGGTCGCCAAGGGTGGCCAGCTGCCGACGGCGGTTGCCGACAACGCGGAAAAACGCGCTCTCGAACGGGGCATCCTGCTTGCCATGGTGCGCGCAGTCGGCGCTCCCAACGACCCCCCCAAGGCCGAGGAAATCCTCAAATCCGCCGGGGGTAAAGTGCCGCGCGCCACGTTTATGCTGGCCATGGCCAACACGCTGTACGAAGAAGCGCAGCTTTATGATTGGCGCAAGGAGAACAATAGAGATAAGCGGATGATCTTGTGTCAGCGCGCCCAAAACGTGCTCAAATCGCTCCCGGAATCGGCTGACACGAAGGCTCTGGGCACGAAAATTCGGGTAGTCTTAACGGAAGCTTTGAGTCAGAATTGAGTCCGTGCCCACAAGCAGGATACCGGGCCGGCCCAGCGCTCAGCGGAATCAGTTCTGAGCCTTCATGGCCTTGATCAGGTCGGCCACCTTCGAGTCCGTGCCGACTGGTTCCACCAGCAGAATCTGGCCGGGGTGGAGGGACATACGGTCCGGTTCGTGCCACTCTTTGCCGCGTCGCGTCAGAACGTTGCTCTGCTCATGCGTCTGCGGGTTGACACTGGTCTACAGTATCTACGCCGCGATAATGATGGAGCCGGACGTTGTTTCGGCCTAAACTGTTGCGACGCTGGCCTGACTACGCCCTCTTTCGCTTCCGCTGAAGGATAAGGCCAAGACCGATCAGTGCCGATCCCACCGTGAACAGGGTCAGGGGTTCCGGGAGCAACTGCTCATGATAGGTGTAGGTGATGTCCACGGCCCCGCCGGCGCTGGCATTCCCGCCGAAGAGAAGATTACCGGATCCGCCTTGCTCCGTTCCAGCGTAAGTCCCACCCCCCGCCGTAGCCGTGAAGGTGAGATCCGAAGAACCCGAACCTTCATATGCCGAGAGAGCGCCCGGGGAACCGCTGGACGACCCAGATCCAGTGAGACCCGTGTAATCGTTCTCGCCGTTGACGATGCACGGATGAGCGACAGTACAGTACGGGGGATAGTCTGTTATTGAGAGTGCTGTCGGGACCTCCTCGCCATAAGAGGCAGAGGAAGCGGTGGTGTAGCTTGGAGTGGAGGTGGCGCTATCGATCGGGCCCGCGACTGCGGTAGCGTTCACGTCCAAACTACCCGGGCCTGTGACCGTCAGCGGAACGCTCGAAGACGCGTCCGTGAAGGCGTAAGCAGAGGTGGGGTCGCTGTTTTCGACGTAGATCGCGCCGGTGGTGTTCCAGTCCAGGGTAACCACGACGCTATCCAGCACGGCCGTGTTCCCCGGCGTGGAGAGAGCTGTAACATCGAAGTTCGGCAAGTAGACGGTCTCGAGCCACGGGGTCGCATCCTCGGTGGAAGACGTCGCGAAAATGTCGGCACTATAAGTGATCGTGCTCGCGCTTGCCCGCGGCGCCCCCAGCAGAAGCACTGCAACCGCTGTCAAGGCCCCCCGCAAAGCCCATTGCTTCATAATCGTCGCCATGCCTTTCCAGGCTCAAATCCAACTGCTACACGAAACCTATCGGCATTACTACCGGATTTTCTAGTATATGGGCCTTAAACTCCGCAGTCAAGGCTAGGTTCAGCGGCAATCGTACTAGATTTCGACAACGGCAGTAGTAGTACGACGTCTCAGTCCCGCACCTGCGGCCGAAATCCTAAGTCATTGTGTGAGAATCTGTTACGAGAACAATAAGACTCCACGTGGCAATCCTCGAATGGGAAAGTACCATTAAGCCTTCTAGTACTAATATGAGGCTGGAGTAGGGTCTCTACCGCCCAGCTCCAGCCCCTCGGACCATGGCTTGGAACGTCGGGTAAGTCTCGGGATCGCTGGCTTCCATCGATTTGATAAAAGCGTTGCCGACGGTCTCCAGATTTCGCCAGGCGTTGGGGTTTTTCATCATGGCCCGGAAGGCTGGAACCAGTTCGCGCACCCGCTCCCATACGAACAGCAGTTCGCCGTTGGTCTGAAAGAAGAGGTCCTGGTTTAGAACCCCCGCGGTCACCAGCGCGGCCACCATTTCCCAGTAGCTCACCACCATGCGAAAGTAGGCGTTCTCGTCGCTGCCGGGAGGGGCGATTCGTTGCACGTCCTCCGGGGACGCCGCGTGGAAGTTCGCGGAGAACCACTCGCGGGCCCTTCGCAGTTTCTCTTCCCGGCGCAATTCATAGAGCCGCAGAATCAGGTTGGCATCGTCATACGTAGCTTGAGTAGGCATGAGACGATTATCCCGCAAAACCCGCGGCCCGCGCGGCGAAAAAACGCGCCTTGGGACACACTGGTCAGTCCCCGGAGCTACAATAGTTGCAGATCCTCCTCTCGGAAAATTTATGGAAACGCTGGCCGAACAGCTTGCCCGCCAGACCCGGGAGGCGGCCCTCTACCGCCCGCTGGACCGGGGTGCCCACGGGGCCCGGGTGGAGTGCTTCGCCTGCGGCCATCGCTGCCCCATCCCGGCGGGCTTCGCGGGGGTGTGCAAGGTCCGTTTCAATCGCGGCGGAAAGCTGTACGCGCCGTATGGCTACGTCAACGCGGTCCACTGCGATCCCATCGAAAAAAAGCCGTTCTTCCACGCGCTTCCGGGGACCCGCGCGCTGAGCTTCGGCATGCTGGGCTGCGATCTGCATTGCCCATACTGCCAGAATTGGGTCTCTTCCCAAGCTCTGCGCGACGTTCGTTCGACCCTGGATTTTCAGACCATGGCGCCGCCGGAGCTGGTGAGCCTGGCGCTGCGCTACGGCGCGGCCAGCTTGGTGAGCACCTACAACGAGCCTCTGATCACCGCCGAGTGGGCCGTGGCGGTTTTCCGCGAGGCCAAGTCCGCGGGTCTGGCCACCGGCTTCGTCTCCAATGGCAACGCCACACCGGAGGTGCTGGAGTACATCCGCCCGTGGGTGGACCTGTACAAAGTGGACCTCAAAAGTTTAGACGACCGGCGCTACCACGAGCTGGGAGGCCGCATCGGGCCGATTCTCGATTCCATCGGCCGCATCCACCAGATGGGCTTTTGGCTGGAAGTCGTCACCCTGGTGGTTCCCGGCTTCAACGACTCCGATGCGGAGTTGAAGGCCATCGCGGGATTCCTGGCCGCCATCTCCCCGGACATTCCCTGGCACGTCACGGCGTTCCACCAGGACTACAAAATGCCGGGACCGGACAACACCCCGCCGGAGACGCTGATTCGCGCGGCGGGCATCGGGCGCGCGGCGGGTCTCCGCTACGTTTACGCCGGGAACCTGCCCGGTGAGACCGCGAGCCTGGAAAATACCCGCTGTCCGGGGTGCGCCGGCGTGCTGATCGAGCGCCGCGGATTCCGCGTGGCGAGAAACCGGATATCGGCCGGCGGCCAGTGCCCCGATTGCGGCACGGCGATTCCCGGAAGGTGGGGCATGCTTTAGCTTGCCCGTTTCCGATTTATGCAGACCGTTCACACTTCGCCCTTCAGCGGCGCTTGGTATCCGGACCAGCCTTCCGCGCTCGCGAGCCTGCTGGATGAGGCGTTCGAGCGCTCGCTCGAGCGTACCGGCCAGTTCCTTTTCCCCAACGGCCTTGGTTACGTCGCGCCCCATGCGGGACCGCAATACTCGGGGACCGTGGCCGCCGCGGTATACCGCTCGCTTGAGCAGCAGAAACCGGAGCGGATTGTGGTGCTGGCCTTTCCGCATCACGGCGGCCTCCAGGGGATGGCGGTTCCGGATGTGGAGACCATCGCGACGCCGCTGGGCGAAGTCCCCATCGACCGGGAGTTTGTCGCGGGGTTCGCGTCGATTGCGGAGAATCAGGTCTGCGACCACTCTTTCGAGATTCAGTTGCCTTTCCTGCAAAGAGCCGTCCCCCACGCGCGAGTGACCCCGGTGTACGTGGGCCCCACGGACGCCCGGGAGCGGCGCGCAGCGGCCGAACGGCTGGCGGCGGCATGGCAGCCCGGCGTGGTCTTCCTGGCGTCGTCCGATTTCACGCACTATGGCCGCGGCTTCGGGTATGTGCCGTTTCCGGCCGACAGCGCCGTCGCTTTCCATCTGCGGGAGCTGGATTTCGCGTGCGCCGAGGCCGCCGGCAGCCTGGATTCCTCGCTGTTCCTGGAAACGATCGAGAAACGCGGCGCCACCGTCTGCGGCACCGGCCCCATTTCTCTGCTGCTCGATGTGATGGATCTGCTGGGCGGCGATGAAATCTACCAGGCGACCCTGGATTACCAGACCTCCGGAGACCTGACGGGAGATTACCGGCATTCGGTGAGCTATGCGGCTTTGGGTTACTTCCGCCGCGCCGCCTTCGATCTGGATGCCCCGGACTGCGAGGCGCTGCTCGATAGCGCCGCCGATACTCTGCGGCGATTGCGTCAGACCGGCGTCCGCGAGGCGGTCCCGGCTTCCGGCGGTTCCGTTGCGTTACAGGCGCGGCGCGGCTGTTTCGTGAGCCTGCACCAGGGCGACGAATTGCTCGGCTGCCTGGGAAACTGCCAGGGCCGGAAGCCGCTGGGGCAAGAGGCGGCCGATCTGGCGCTGGCCGCGGCGCTGGAAGATCCGCGCTTCCAGCCGGCCGCCACGCTCCCCGGCCCCATCGATATCGAAATCTCCGTGCTCACGCCGTTCCGCCGCATTCGCGGCATCGGGCAATTCCGCCTCGGCCGTCATGGCGCGTACCTCAAAATGGGTGGCCGCTCCGGGATTCTGCTGCCGCAGGTGGCCGCCAACCATGAGTGGACCCCCGAGAAGTTCTGGCAGGCGCTCGCGCGCAAGAGCATGCTCGGGCCGCACGCCTGGCGCGACCCCCAGGCGCGCCTGTCGGTGTTCGAGGCGCAGGTATTTTCGCGCCCAGGGCTTTAAGCTGTCAGCTATCAGCTCTCAGCTATCAGCTAAACCTGGCGGCTTCGGTGCTGATAGCTGAGAGCTGATAGCTGATAGCTGAAAGCTGAAAGCTGAAAGCTGAAAGCTGAAAGCTGATAGCTGAAAGCTGAGAGCTGATAGCTGATAGCTGAAAGCTGAGAGCTGATAGCTGATAGCTGAAAGCTGAAAGCTGAGAGCTGATAGCTGATAGCTGAAAGCTGAAAGCTGATAGCTGAAAGCTGAAAGCTGAAAGCTGAAAGCTGAAAGCTGAAAGCTGAAAGCTGATAGCTGATAGCTGATAGCTGATAGCTGATAGCTTTTTTCAGCAGGCCAGGTCTTCCCGGCCGATCTTGAAATTCTCCAGGTTGCCCAGCACCGTGAGGCCGATCTGCCGGGCGTCGAAGAAGGTCAGCGCGATCTTCTGGATGTCGCCGGCGCTCACCGCTTCGATGCTCTCCACCAGCTCGTCCAGGCTGAAGAAACGGCCGAAATACATCTCCTGGCGCGCCAGGTTCGACATGCGGCTGCCGGTGGATTCCAGGCTAAGCATCAGCGAGCCTTTCAGATGGTCCTTGGCCCGGCGTAGTTCTTCCTCGCCTACCGGCTCCTCCTTGAGCCGCCGAAACTCGCCGGTGACCGCATGCACCACCTTGCGCGCCGATTCAATCGACGTACCGGCATATACCGACATGCAGCCCGTGTCGCGATAGGGGCTTAATTCCGAGAAGACCGCGTAGGCCAGGCCCTGGCGCTCGCGGATGTTTTGAAACAGCCGCGAGCTCATGCCGCCGCCCAGCAGCGTGTTGAGCACATAACAGGCAAAGCGCTGCTCGTGCCGCATGGGGTAGGAGGGCACGCCCAGGCACACATGCACCTGCTCCAGCGCCTTCTTGTGGCGCAGAGCGATGCGCGCGTGCGTGCTGGGAACGCTGTCCGGCGGCGCCGGAGCGCCCGGCTCGAGCGTCTCGAAGTGCTCTCGCACCAGCGCCACCAGCCGGTCGTGCGTCAGGTTGCCGGCCGCCGTCACCACCAGGTTGGAGGGCGTGTAGACCGCGGCATAGTAAGCCTGGATGGCGTCGCGGCTGAAGCGCTTGACGGTCTCGCGCGTGCCCAGGATCGACTTCCCCAGCGCGTGGTCCTTCCAGAAGTTGGCGGAAAAGATCTCGTGGACCAGGTAGTCCGGGCTGTCGTTCTCCATCTTGATCTCTTCCAGGATGACGCCCTTTTCCTTCTCGATGTCCTCTTCGCGGAAGAGCGGGTGGAGCACCAGGTCCGCCAGTACGTCGAAGGCCAGCGTGAGGTGCTCGTCGAGCACCTTGGCGTTGAAGCTCACCAGTTCTTTGGCCGTGAAAGCGTCCAGGTTGCCGCCGATGGAATCCACCGAGCGCGCAATCTGTTCGGCCGTGCGGTGCGTGCTGCCCTTGAACAGCATGTGCTCGATGAAGTGCGAAATGCCGTTCTCCTCCGGCGTTTCACGGCGCGAGCCGGCGCCCACCCACACCCCCACCGATACCGAGCGCACGTGGGGCATGGTTTCCGTGATCACACGCACTCCGTTGGCAAGCGTGGCTGCTTCGACGTCCCGCACGGGATTCCCGGATGAAGACATGTCGGAGGAAATGGAACAACCCGTTCCTTGTAACATGATAATTGAATGTCGCAACCGCTCGTGGGCATGGACCTTGCCGAACTCCGCGAGGCTCTGGGCCCCGGCCAGCCAGGGTACCGGGCCAAACAGCTCTACCAGGCCATCTACCGCGGGCAAGCCTCCAGCCTGGAGCAAGTCTCCACGTTTCCGGCCGGTCTGCGCCGGCGCCTTGCGGAGCGGTATTCCATGGGGCTGCCCGAAATCGCGCGGCGCTATGAATCGGCCGACGGCACGCGGCGGTACCTGCTCGGTCTGGAAGATGGCCGCACCGTCGAAACCGTCCTCATGCCGGAGGGCCGGCGCGATACCGTCTGCATCTCCAGCCAGGTGGGCTGCCCGGTGGATTGCAAGTTCTGCATGACCGCGCTGCTGGGCCTGGAGCGTAACCTGACGGCTGGAGAGATAGTAGGGCAGGTGCTGGTGGCGGCACGCGAAAAACAAGCCGCGCGGCTCAACATTGTGATGATGGGCCAGGGCGAGCCGCTGCTCAACCTCGACAACGTCATCAAGGCCACGCGCCTTCTCGTCGACCCCGCCGGTTTTGGATTGTCGCCGCGCCGCATCACGCTTTCCACCGCGGGAATCACTCCGCGCATCGCCGATCTGGGACGCGAGCCGGTGCGGCCCAGGCTGGCCGTTTCTCTCAATGCCTCCACCGAGGAGATGCGCCGGGAGCTGATGCCCATCACCCGCAAATACCACCTGAAGGAATTGATGGAGGCGTGCCGGGCCTATCCGTTGCGCCCCTGGGAGAAGCTGAGCTTCGAATATGTGCTGCTGAAAGACGTGAACGACACGGATGCCGACGCGCGCCGCGTCGTGAAACTCCTCGCCAACCTGAACGCGAAACTGAACCTGATTGCGCTCAACCCGGGGCCGGAGATTCCCTACCGGGCGCCCAGCCCCGAGCGCGTTTCGGCCTTCCAGCAAATTGTGCGCCGCTCGCTCCCCTGCTTCATTCGCAAGCCGCGCGGCCTGGACATTTACGCCGCCTGCGGCCAGCTCTCCTTGTGGGGCATGCTTTAGCTTGCCCTGCCTCAAATCTTCTGTACTCGCCTCAGCGTGTACAGTTCCGGATTCATGTTGTCGCGCTCCAGGCGCTTCCAATCGTCGCTGACGTGGATCAGCTTGCCGCTGATGTGGTTGGAGCGCTCGGAAGCCAGGAAGAGCACCAGTTGAATCTGCTTCTCCGGCGCCACGCCGCCGGTGATGCGCACCTGCTCGGCTTCTTCGATTTCCCGGCGCCCGGCCCGATCCTCGCCGGCGTGCAGGATCTCATCGGTCATGTGGGTGTAGGCCCCGCCCGGCGAGATCGAGTTCACCTGCACGTTGTGGTCGCGCACCTCTTCGGCCAGGCACTCGGCAAAACGCGCGACCGCGGCCTTGGATGCCGCGTAGGCGCCGAAATTGGCGCGCGCACGGCTCGACCCGCCGCCCACGATCAGGATGATCTTGCCGGAGCGCTTTTCAATCATCGGGGGCAGCGCCGCGCGGCATGAATTCACGGTGCCGATCAGGTTGATCTCGATGGTTTCGTTCCACACCTTGGGCCTGGTAGAGAGCAGCGGCCCGATAGGCCCTTGCACGCCCGCCGCCGCAACCAGCACATCCAGCGAGCCGAACACGGCCCGCATGCGGTCCACCGCGGCCGTCATCTGCTCCAGGTCGCGCACGTCGGCGCGGAGGCGGAGGGCATTGCCTCCGGCGTGCTCGATTTCCATCTTGGCCAGGTCCAATTCGGCCTGGCTGCGCGCCAGCAATCCCACGCGCGCTCCCGCCTGGGCGAAACCCATCGCCAATCGCTTCCCAACGCCCCGGCCAGCGCCGGTGATCAGGACGCTCTTATCTCGGATGGTAGTCAAGGATCAGCTCTCAGGCTCCCACTGCGATTGTAATCCCCTTTGGCCGCGGCCAGTGTAGCAGACCATCTCAATGCACCCTCCCCCAAAACCAGTCACACCTTTTTTCACTTTTTTCCCTCTGATTCTAAATGGCTTACACCAGAACCCCATCCGGCCCCGCCAGTTCATCGGCTACCGTCAAGGTAGGGGCACTCAGAGCAGTTTCTTATGCTTCTGCATCCCCCGTCAAAACCATGGCTACTCTAAAACAAATCGAGGCCAATCGCCTCAACGCGCAGAAATCTACCGGCCCGCGCTCTCCCGAGGGCAAAGCCGCTATCCGCTTCAACGCTCTGAAATCCGGCATTGACGCCAAGTCCCAGGTCATCCCCGGCGAGGATCCGGCAGCCCTCGAGCTTCTCACCGCCGAATATTACGACCACTACCAGCCCGCCACTCCCGAAGTGCGCGCCCTGGTCGATACCCTCATCACCGCCGAGTGGCTGCAACGCCGCTTCCGCACTCTCGAAGCGCGACTCTGGGAACACATAATCCGCAACACCCGCAACCCGGACAAGGGCCTTGAAGTTGCCCAGACCTACGACGACCACAGCGGCGTCTTCCACCACCTCCAGCGCCGCATCGACGCCGCCGAGCGCTCCTACCATCGCGCCCTCGTGGCGCTCCAGAAAATCGAATCCCACGCCCCCCAGCCGACTCCCCCGGCCCCCGAGCCACACCTCGACCCCGATCCCCGGCCCCGACCCGCAGAAGCGGCGGGTACCCCGCCTGACCCCTGGCCCCCCGAGCGCAGCGAGCCCGAAATTGGCTTTGTTCCGTCAACACCGCCCTCGGTGGCGAGTCGCGCGATTCGCCTGACCTCCGTGCCCGGCCCCATCGTGCGCCACGGCCCACCGCGGTTATAATGCTACCAGGACTGCTTGAGTAGGGACCGGGAGAGGCCCGACTGCCATGCGGATTGGTTTCATCGGACTCGGAAGAATGGGTTCGGCCATGGCGCGCAATCTGCTGCGCGCCGGTCACCAGGTGGCCGTTTACAATCGCACCCGCGACAAAGCGGAAGCGCTGGCCCGCGAGGGTGCGCGGGTCGCCGATTCGCCCGCGGATGCCTGCCGCGAATCCGCAGCCGTCATGACCATGCTGGCCGACGATTCCGCCATCGAGCAGGTGGTCTTCGGCGAAGATGGCGTGGCCTCCGCGCTGGCCAAAGGCGCCGTCCATATCTCGAGCAGCACCATCAGCACGGCCCTGGCGCGCCGGCTCGCCGCCGAACACGCCCAGCGGGGACAGGGATACCTGAGCGCTCCGGTCTTCGGACGTCCCGAAGCGGCGGAGAGCCGCAAGCTGATTGTGGTGGCCGCCGGTCCCAGCGAAGTGTTGGAACTCTGCCGTCCGCTGTTCGATGCCATCGGGCGCCAGACCTCCGTAGCCGGCTCCCAGCCGTGGCAGGCCAACGCCGTGAAGCTGTGCGGGAATTTCATGCTGGCGAGCATGATCGAGGCGTTCGGGGAAGCCTTCACGACGCTGCGAAAAGCGGACGTCGATCTTCTCGCTTTCCAGGAAATCATCAACGGACTGTTTGCGTCGCCGGTCTACGAATACTACGGCCGCATCATCGCCGGGGAGCGGTTCTCCCCGGCTGGATTCGCCTTGAAGCTGGGGCTGAAGGACATGCGCCTGGCGCTCGAAACGGCCGATGAGTGCGGGGCGCCCATGCCGCTGGCCAGCCTCATTCGCGATCATTTCCTGTCCGCTGTGGCGCATGGGCAAGCCGATCAGGATTGGTCCAGCATGGCGCGGGTGTCGGCGCGCAACGCGGGACTCTGAGCGCGCCTGCTCACTGTTTTTCGCGGGCTTCGACGTAGCGGGCGGTCTTGGGATTGTCCTTGTTCCACTGCGGGGCTTCGGCGCTGTCCGCAATGCGGAAAACGCCCAACGCCACCGCGCCATCCACCTTGGCCATGTTGCCGTAGTCGAGCTTGGGCCACTCATCGCCGGGGAGGTGATAGTCCGGGAAAATGTAACTGACGGAAAGCGTGGTCGATGGCACGCCGGCTTCGGCAAAAGCGGCATTGTCGCTGCGGCCGAAAAACGAATCGCTGTTCTCTCCGTCCTTCACCACCCGGATGCCGGTTTCCTCGCCGGCCTTGCTCAGGAATGCGGCGATGTTGGTGTAGTCGAAGCCCGTGAGATTGAACTGGAGCAGGCGCGGCCCCTCGGTATCGTCCGTGCGGCCCAACTGCTCCAGGTTGATATCGGCGATGGTCTTCGACAGCGGAAACACGGGGTGCTGGCAATAGTAACGCGAGCCCAGCTCGCCGATCTCCTCGCCGAACAGCGTCAGGAAGACGATGCTGCGCCGGGGCCGCTGGGCAAGCGCGGCGAGCGCCCTGGCAATCTCCACCACCGACGCCGTGCCGCTGGCGTCATCGTTGGCGCCGTTGTAAATGTGGTCGCCTTCTCCAGTGCCGCGAACCCCCAGGTGATCGTAGTGCGCGGTGAGCACCAGGTAGGTGTCTTTGAGCGCCGGGTCCGCGCCGCGCAGAACGCCGATCACGTTGCGCAGCTTGACGGGCTGCTGCGCACCCGACGCAGGGATACGCGCCGATGAATTTCGGACGGATGCGCCGGCAGGTACGATCAACAAGACCGAGTTGAAGTCCGCGGTCTGGAAGTAGCCGTCGTCGCCGGCCGGTTCGAGGCCCGCGCGGCGAAACTCCGATGCGATGTATTCGGCCGCGATATCCAGGCCCTTGGAGGGCGTAGCGCGGCCCTCCAGCGCGTCGGAGGCGAGAAAGGAAACGTCGGCCTTCAAATCGTTGGCGGTGACTTTCGGCTGGACCTGCGCCGCCGCGCCGGCGGCCACCATGGCCGCGAAAACGGCCGCCAGAAATCTCTTCCGGTTCATTTGGCTCCTCCGTGGCCCATGGGAATTCGAATCAGCACCCACGCTACCGCCGCGAATCCCACCAGCGACAGCCACCCGCCCAGAGCCGGATAGAAGCTGAATTCGTCGGCGCCGGTCAGCAGCTTCGTGAACGAGCTGATGCCCGACAAAAACGTCACCGCCAGCAAGATGCCCACAATGGCTTCACCCGCGATCAGCCCGGACGCCAGCAGCACGCCTTTCTCCTCGATTTTCGCGCGAAGCTCCGGCGCGCGCCGCGCGGCGATCTGGTCCGCCACCCACTTCAAAATGCCACCCACGAAGATGGCGGAGACCGTGTCGAACGGCAGGTACATGCCCACCGCGACCAGCATCGGGGAACGCGCGCCGCACATGATCAGCGCAATTCCAAAAGCCGCGCCGATGGCGATCAGCCCCCACGCCATCTGCCCGCCCACGATCCCCTTGGCCAACTGCGCCATCAGGCCGGCCTGCGGTGCCGGGAGCGCGCGCCCGCCGATTCCGCCCGTCGCCAGGTTGGCTTCGTGCAGCGCCACAATGGGGAACATCAGAAACAGCGAGAGCACAATCACGGACAGGATCTCCACCACCTGCATCTTCCAGGGCGTGCCGCCGAGCAGGTGGCCGGCCTTCAGATCCTGAATGAGCGAGCCGGATACCGAGCAGGCGCAGGCCACCACGCTGGCCACTCCCAGCACCGCGGCCACGCCGCTCATCCCCTTGGCGCCTATGGCCAGCATCACCAGCGCGGAAAGCACCAGCGCGGAAAGCGTCAGCCCCGAGAGCGGCTGGTTGGAGCTGCCCACCAGCCCCACCAGGTATCCGCCCACGGCGGAAAGCAGGAAGCCGGCCACGGTCATGATGGCGGCGGCGATGATGGCCGCCAGCCAGCTTCCCGTGAACAGGTAATAGATGATGGTGACCGCTACCACCAGCACCGCGGTCCCGAGCGCCAGCCACTGGAGCGGGATATCGCGGTCGGTGCGCTCCAGGTGGCGGCCTTCGTGCGCGGCTTTGGCCGATGCGCCCAGCGCGCCGGCGATGGATTCGATGATCGACCCGCGCATCGAGAACAGCGTATGGCACGCGCCCACCAGCATGGTCCCCACGGCGATGGGCCGCACGATGTTGTACCAGACCGAGAACGCCAGCACGTCCCAGCCCGCATTTTGGCCCGCGCCCAGGCGGTGCGGCAGGTCGGGATCGAAGAACAGCAGCAGCGGAATGAGAATCCACCATGCCAGTATGCCGCCCGATGCATTGACCGCCGAAAGCTCCGGCCCGATGATGTAGCCGATGCCGATCAGCGCCGGCGAGAGGTTGGGCGTGGACCAGTAGATGCCGCCGGTGTGGACCACGTCGCCGATGGCCTTCTTTTCGAAATCGAAATGGTGCACCACGGATCTGGGAAAGGCGAGAAACCCTTCCACATACTCGCGGAAGATTTGCAGGCCCTTGTCGGTCTTCAGGATTTGCAGCAGCCCGGCGAAGCCCATGGCGCCGAACACGTATTTAGGCGCGTCGCTGCCCTGGGCGCCGGCCTTGACCACCTCCGCGCTGGCCACGCTTTCCGGAAACGGCAGGCCGCTTTCCACGCACAGCGGCCGGCGCAGCACGATGATGAAGAAAACGCCCAGTAGCCCGCCCACCAGCAGGATCGCCATGGATTCCCAATAGTGCGTCCGCAGATCGGCCCACAAATGTTTCCCGTCGATCTCCACCATCATGAACGCGGGGATGGTGAAGATGGCGCCGGCGACGAGCGCTTCCCCCACCGAGGCGGCCGTGCGCGTGATGTTCTGCTCGAGAATCCCGCCGCCCCAGACGCGGAACACGGCGATGGCGATGACGGCGGCCGGAATAGTGGCCGCGATAGTCTGTCCCGCCTTCATGCCCAGGTAAGCGTTAGCCGCGCCGAAGACCAGCGCCAGCACGAGCCCCAGCCCCACGGCTCTGAAGGTCATTTCGGGAGGGTCGGCGGAATCCTTCGTGTCCGGCATAAAGGGGGATGGTATCACGGGCAGAGAGGGGGTGGTTGCGGCGGTGCGCAACTGACGCATTGAGCGAGGGGGGTTGTGCTACAAGAGTTGCAAGGCTAAATTCGTGTCTCGACAGAGTATCTTGCATCCTCGAGCGTTCAAGAGGATTCCATCCAGATGCAGCAGCGCGTCGTCCGTAGAAACGAGAATGTCGGCATCAAATGCAATTGCGCTCGCCGCGTGGAGCGCATCGGCGGCCCGAATTCCACGCGTCTGCAAATCAAGTTGTTGAAGCTGAAGGCGGACCGTCCCAGAAGTCAGGTCGAGCACTGAAACGTTGAATAGCTCGACGACCATCTGCACCTGCGTAGTTATCGACCGTGCCGCTGGAATCAACAACGTGTCGGCGCGAGAAACACCCTTTGCAGATTGAGCGAGTAACCGATACAGCGCTTCTTCCACTTCGTAATATGTTAGACACGACGTGGCGCCGATATGGGTACCGCTGACTCTTTCGAACAGCCGCTCGGCGTCAGCAGCGATCTCTGCTGGTGTGCGTCCCCGCCGCTCTGACGATCTCAGAATTGCGTTCGCGTTGCCGCGAGTGCTGAGGAAGTCAATGAATACACCCGTATCGAGGTAGACGCGCACTACGCAGCCCTAAGATGCGTGACGAGTTCTTCAGGAGTGACGACCTGGGGTTTGCCAGCTAGCACAAGGTTTTTGAGGAGTGCGTCCCTCGTGACAAGGAAATCGCATGCATCGGCGCTGCTAAGGATGAGAATGTCATTTGGGTGAGTCAACCGATTCCTTAGAGCCCGCACTCTTGGCAGCAGAGCCTCGGCTTTCGCGATATCCACTGGCAGCACTCGCAAATGGTCTCTGATTTGTTCGAATTCAGGTCGCCCGGTGGCATCTGCCGCAAGAAGAAGTTCCTGCAACACGATCGGGTTGACAGCGAAGCGAATTCTACCGTCTGCTTCGGCGGAAAACAACTGTGCTGCCGACGGGTCGCCCCGGAGGTAGCCGATGATCACGTTTGTGTCCAGGAATACCAATGGGCGCTTCGGGCCAGGATGTTCGCCCTGTTCGCGCGGCTCGGCTTTAGACACAATTTCCATTTCTTAATTATATGCGAGTGCAGCCCCTTCTGGCTGACGTCCGCCACAACGACGTCCCGCCCTTACAACCGCCCGGCGGCCTCTTCATCCGCGTAAACCGCTACGATCTCGCCGAAATATACGCGGTGATAATCTCCCTGGGGGTAGAAATCGTCCTGCACGGCCTGTGCCAGCGTGTCCGGCGCGAGGTCGTTGCGGTGAATCGTCCGGCACTCGTAGTGCACCACGCATTCCTTGATGATGGGAGCGTGCACCTGCCGGCTCCGAACCGGCGTCAGGTGGCTCTCCAGAAACTTGTCGTGATCTCTGCCGGACACCGTGCCGCAGTGGGCCACGGCTTCGGCCAGCTCGCGGGGCGGGACGTTGACCGTGAAATCGCCGGCGGTTTCCTCCAGGCGGGTATAGGAGTAGCGCGAGGGCCTCACCAGCACCAGAAAGACCGGCCGCGACCAGATGGAGCCAATGGTTCCCCAGCCGATGGTCATGACGTTGGGCTTGCCGTCCGCGCCGGCGGTCACCAGCAGGAGCCCATCCTCGCGCATGCAGCGTATGGTTTGAGCGAAATAATCCGTATAACGAACCGCTGTTTTGGGCATGTCACACCAATAGGCCGGTGACGGCGATGGCCGCTCCGGCGACCCCGGCCACGATTCCGATTACGGGGAACAAGCGCTTGCGCGAGATGAAGTACAACGAGCTTAGAACCAGGGCAATTTCGAGCAGCCCTTCGCCCAAGTCGTAGCGCAGGGCGCGGTGTTCGGCGGCTTCGGCGGCGCGGTCGTCCTGCTCCGCTTCTTCCTGGATCTTCTTGCCGCGCGCTTCATAATCTTTCTCCTGCGCGGCGTAGTTTGCGACCAGCTTTTCGGTGGCATCGCCCTGGGCGCCGAGTGCGCCGATGAGGCTCTCGCCCAGCTCCAGGTTGTGGAACTTCACGCGGGTGGCCTGGTAGTGCGCCCACGCGTCGTTGGCCGAGGATTTCTGCATGATGGCCTCCGTGTGGGTGCGGTGGGAAGCAATCGTGACGATGGCCAAAGCCACCGCCAGCAGGGCCGCCAGGATGCCGACGCGTTGTCCCGCCGGATCGATTTTGTGCTCGCTTTCGTGATGAATCTCGAGTTCAGGCATAAGTTGATTCCCGTATTATCTCAATAAGGAGTCTGGTATGCGAAACGATCGCGTTCAGGGGGCGTGGGGCCAACGCCCAAGGGCTGGTGTGCTACAACGGATATTCCGGATCGGGTCCTATGACAAAAACGATAGTAACCTTCGGTGAGATCATGCTGCGGCTGGCGCCGCCGGGTTTCGAGCGGTTCCTGCAGAGCCCCCAATTCGTGGCCACTTTTGGCGGTGGCGAGGCCAACGTGGCCGTGGCGCTGGCGTCGTTCGGTCTGCCGGCGGCGTACGTGACCGTGCTGCCGGACAAGAATCCGATTGCAGACGCCGCCATCGGCGAGTTGCGGCGGCTGGGCGTGGACACCTCCAAGATCGTGCGCGGCAAGGGGCGCGTGGGCATCTACTACCTGGAGGCCGGCGCCAACCAGCGTCCCTCGAAGGTGGTCTACGACCGCGGGCAGAGCGCCATCGCGCTGGCCAAGCCGGGCGATATCGACTGGGACCGCGTGTTCCAGGACGCGGGCTGGTTTCACATCACCGGCATCACACCGGCGATCAGCGGCTCGGCCGCGGATCTGGCGCTTGAATCGGTGCGCCGGGCGCGGGAGAAAGGCCTCACGGTCTCCTGCGACCTGAACTATCGCAAGAATCTGTGGAAGTGGGGAAAGCCGGCGGTGGAGGTGATGCGCGAGCTGGTCAAATACGTGGATGTCGCGATTGCCAACGAAGAAGACGTGCAAATGACGCTGGGCATCCAGGCCGAAGTGGACGTGCACTCGGGCTCGCTCGACCGCGCGCAGTACCAGAAGCTGACGGGCAAGGTGCTGGAGGAGTACGGGAACCTGAAGGCGATTGCCATCACGCTGCGGGAATCCAAGAGCGCCTCGCACAACGGCTGGTCGGCGTGCCTGAACGACCGCCAGGGATTCCTGGTAAGCCGGCATTACGAGATCACCCACATTGTGGACCGCGTGGGCGGCGGTGACAGCTTCGCGGGCGGCCTGATTTACGGTTTCCTGGAACTGCCGACGCACCAGGAAGCGCTGGAATTCGCGGTGGCGGCGAGCTGCCTGAAGCACTCCGTTCCCGGCGACTTCAACCGGCTCACCGTGGACGAGGTGAACGCGCTGCTCAAGAGCGGGGGATCGGGAAGAGTGCAGCGGTAGGAGGGCGGGTCTGAGCACCCGGCGCCGAGGTCTTGTTCGAACGCCTCCGCCAGCGCCGCGCCCCGATTGGTCAGGGGTGTTCCAATCAATTGATCGCGGCACCGCCGGATTCAGGTAAAAACTTATCTTCGGAATACTGCCGGAGGTCAGTGCAAACCGGTTAACTGTTTGGGCCTTCTGCCGCGCTTTCTCCGGAAGCTATCCTGGGATGCCGATACCATGTTCGCCAGCCATGAGTCGCAGCGCAGAATATGCATGCTGCTGTTTCTGACGCCCTTGTGCCTTGGGATCTACCAATGGTACCGGCATCCTCTCACATTGGGGGGAGGTTACGAGCCGGCGAATGTGGCCCGGAGCCTGGTGGAGCGCGGAGCCTTCGCCGATCCGTTCGGAAGTGTCGTGACAGGGCCGTCCGCCCATCTGGCGCCAGCATTCCCGTTCTTTCTTGCCGGGCTGATGTTGCCGTTCGGGTACACTTTGCGGTTTGCTGTTTCGGCAGTCGTGATTGAAGCCGCCATGCACGGCCTGCATGCTGTGCTGCTGCCCCGTCTCTCGAAGCTCTTTTTGGGGAGCGCCACGCCGGGTTATTGGGCCGCTCTCCTCTTTGTGCTGTTGCCCGCCGTCCAGTTTCTTCCCGGCTGGGAGGCCATATATTTCGCCGATGGCCTGATGCTGTTCTGCCTGGCTTCCGCCTGGTTGCTCAGAAGCGGCCGCGGGGCGCTGGCGAATGGGCTTGCCTGCGGCGCGATTTGCGGTGTGCTGTGCCTCCTCAACCCGGTCGCGCCCACCGTCTGCTTTTCGTGGATCGTCATTTTACTGGTCTGGCGCCGCGTGGACCCCAAGCGCGCGGCCATGATCCTGGGAGGCCTGGTGCTCGCGACGATGCTGGTATGTTTTCCCTGGAACTTGCGCAACTATCGCGTATTCCACCGATGGTTCTGGATTCGCGACAATTTCGGCCAGGAGCTGTACCACTCCAACAACGACCTGGCCTCCTCCAGTGACGACGTCAATAACTTGCGGGGCCTCCACCACGCGATGCAATTGCACTCCAACCCCCCCGAAGCCGCGCGCATGAGACGGATGAACGAGGTCGAATACTATCGCCAGCGCATGGCAATCGCCGTGGATTGGATTCGCCGGCATCCCTCCCGCTTTGCCGTCCTCACGGCGCAGCGGGCTCTGGAATTCTGGTTCCCCAACCCCACACTCACCGCGGCGAGCGCTTACAGCATCTGGGCGATTACTCTGCTCTCGCTGCCTGGACTTGTGCTGATGGTGGCGCGGAAGTTTCCCGTTACGTGGTTTATCGGGCTCGTATTCGCGTTCTATCCGCTTATTTATTACCTGGTCCAGTCCAGCGCCCGCTTCCGTTATCCGATCCTGTGGTTGTCCCTGCTGCCCGCGGGTTATTGCCTGGAGCGCACCGTCCAGTGGGGCCGGGATTCGATGATTCGGCGCGTTTCCCGAGATGCCTCTCCAGGCCGGTTCCAGAACGCGCAGCGGTGATACCTGCTCAGATTCGAGAGAAAATAACGAGACGCTGCTGATCCAGCATCTCAAAGCACCTCAAAACGTACTCCCGCATCACCGCTCTGTCAATCTCCTGACCACGCTCCTTCACAAGTTGATCAACTATCGCCGCGGTCGTGATCTTTCCACCGCACAGTTCCCACACCCTGCTGCTCAAGTCCGAAAGCTGACACTTGCTGCGCCTCCAGCTTGCCCGGCGGGTGGGCGCGAGGCCCGTAGACCGGCACGCTGTCGGGTCGGATCAGATATTTACGAATGGTGTTCCGGCAATAGCCTGTCAACCGGCTAATGGCCCGGATGTTAGTCCTTGTCGCTTCCGGGTGAAGTTGCTGGGCCCTCTTTTGCTGGTGAGCGCGGCAGGAATCGAACCTGCAACCTAGTGATTAAGAGTCACTTGCTCTGCCAATTGAGCTACGCGCCCATCTTTTTAAATTCAACAACCAGTCGCCACCATCTTGGCTTCGGCTTGCGCCTGCTCGAACGTCACCGCGTTGAGTTTTTGCAGCCGATCAAAAGCCCGCTCCATCCCCTCGGGCGTCGCGTGCACATACCGCTGCGATGTCGTCACGCTGCGGTGCACCGCGATGCGCATGATAGTGAAGGCGTCCGCACCGGCCTCCCCGAGTCGAGTCAACATGGTGTGCCTTAACGAATGTACCACGAAGTGGTGGGGCAATTTCAGGGCGGTACGCACGTCGTCATGCTGGTGGCCCAGGGAAGTGGTCAGGAGCGGCGAATCTGGCGACTCGCCAGGAAACACCCAGGGCGATTTCACGGCATCCTTCCGGGCCTTCAGCATCCCGGCGGCGCGGGCCGGCAGGCTGAGATCGCGTTTCGCTTTCGGTGATTTTCCCTTGCGGATCGCGATGTACCCCAACTCGGCATGGACGGCGAATTTACGCGCCAATTCTTCTTTGTTGCCGGCGTTCCCGGCTAACCTAAGTTAGGTACCAATACCTATCGCGTACCGTCACCGTACTCTTGGACCTTTCGCCAGCGCCCCCCCAAGGGCCATACTGCAAACGATACAGGGAGCCAATATGAAACCGTACGCGGTACATCTGCTGGAGCGATTCGAGGCTGGGGAGACGGTAGAGGAACTGGCTGTCAAAGAGGGCATCCCAATAGACCGAATCCGGATGCGTTTGGCTGCCGCCGCCGAATTCGCACGCATAGACAACGCCAGAGCGGAAACTATGTGCAATGCCAAACGCGCGGCCTAAAACCCACTCGTACTGCCAGTAGGTTCGACCGGAACCTCGTAGTACGATGGTCGTGATGAAAGTCGATCTCGCCTTTGGGAAGACCGGGGTCACAGCGGACCTGCCCGAGGGCTTCCGTTACCGGGTTCTCGAGGCCCGATCGGCGAGGCCGCTGGCCGACTGGAGAAGTTCCCTGGAATCGGCTCTCGACAAGCCGATGGGAGCGCTTTCGCTGGCCGAGTTGGCGCGCGGCAAACGCACCGCCGCTATCTCCATTTGCGATATCACCAGGCCGGCTCCGAATCGTCTGACTGTTCCTCCCGTGTTGCGCCGGCTGGAGGAGGCTGGAATCCGGCGGGAAAACGTCACGATTCTGATCGCTACCGGTCTGCACCGGCCCGCGACCGCAGGCGAAATCCGCGAAATCTGCGGAGAGGAGATCGCGGCGGTATACCGGGTCGTGAATCACGACGCCCGGGATTTCGCGTCCCATCGCCATCTCGGGTCAACCAGGGCCGGCACTCCGGTGTATATCGACGAGCGGTTCGTCGCAGCCGACCTCCACCTCACATTCGGTTTCATCGAACCGCATCTCATGCTCGGCTACTCGGGCGGGCGCAAACTGATTGCCCCCGGGCTTGCCGCTCAGGAGACCATCAAGGTGCTGCACAGCCCGAAGTTCATGCGGGATGCGCGGGCTGTCGAGGGCTCGATCGACAACAACCCGCTGCATCGCGAGCTGCTCGAGATTGCCCGTCTGGCGAGGCACGATTTCCTGGTGGATGTCGCCCTGACACGCGAACGTTCGATTGCCAGCATTTTTGCCGGAGACCCAGAGCTGGCGCATCGAGCCGGGGCCGATTTCGTGTCGAACGTGATGCTGGAGACGCTGGAGGAACCCGTAGATGCCGCGATCACGACATCGGCGGGATACCCGCTGGATCTCACGTTCTACCAATGCATCAAGGGCGTGACCGCCGCATCCCACATCGTGAAGCCGGGCGGTCGGATCCTGCTGGCGGCAGCCTGCCAGGAAGGCGCTGGTGCGCCCGAGTTTCGGCAAATGTTGCTGAAGGCCACATCGGCCGAAGAATTCCTGGAGCGCATCAAGAGCGCGCCCGTAATTGTCGATCAGTGGCAGCTCGAGAAACTGGCGATCGTTGCCACACGCCAACACGTTCTGTGGTACGCTCCGGGGCTTCCGGCTGAGTACCACCACGGGCTGTGGGGCCGGTCGTACGCCACGATGGAATCGGCAATCGAAGCGCTTACTTCAAGTCTGGCGTTTGGCGCGACGATCGCGGTCATCCCGGAGGGCCCCTACGTTCTCGCCAAAGCGCGGGCGCACGAAGCAGTGGTTCGCTGACCTTTCGCATGCTCAGTCGGAGGACCAAACGTCGCTGATAGGGTTCTGGGCAGTCTGACCCAGACGGATTGCCAAATTGTGTGCAACCGTACCGAGGGGAAGGATGCGTGCCGAAGTCGGCTGGGGCAAATCCTTGCAAGCCCTCTTTGGTTGCGTTACACTCACTGGGAGAGGGAGGAGGGTGTATGGCTCCAGATCAGAAGAAGCCGAATGAGAACACTTCAGACCAGGCAACCGATGGTTGCGTGACGCGACGGGATCTTGCGAAGAAGGCAGTTTACGTGGTGCCAGCGGTGCTCGCCGTCATCGCCGCCACGGAACGGCCGGTTTTTGCAGGGAGCGGCCTTACTCAGTAGCCTTTTGGGGCCGCGCAAGGCCCGGCTCCATCGAACCCTTGACTATGGATTTCCTGGTTCGTCAGGCGGACGTTGAGACACATCAACTCCCGGACCAGAGCGTCTTGCTATTTGCGCAGAGCGGTGGCACGGCCCTGCCGGTGAACGAGTCGGGCGCGAGAATCTGGGCCTTGTGCGATGGCACCCGTAGCGTCGATGACATCGTCGAGGCTCTTGTCTCCTACTACGAAGCCCCCAGAAGCGAAGTGGATCGAGATGCGCGTGAATTTCTGGAGAAGCTGGTCAGTCATGGCTTGCTGAGCCGGCGTCCTGCGTCCCTGTGAGTCCGCACCCCTGCGCGGAGCGCTGCACGGAAGATCTCTTCCGTGTGTACGATTTCGCATTCCGTTTTCGCACCAATGACCCGGACGCCCGGCACTGCCTGGTCGGCCTCTACGGGCAATTTCCGGACTCAGATCCAACGGAGCCCGCCGTCGCGGCGGTTTTGGAGGGAGATCACGCCGGCGGGTTTCACTGGATGCTGGCAGAAAAGGCGGGCACGGCGTCCGAGTTATCCGGGGCGCTCTTGAGTCTGGAGGCGTCCTTGTGCGAAGCCATCATTCGCGCCCAACAGCGCTCGATCTCGGTCCACGCGGCTACGCTTCGGTCGGGCGCTTCCGCGGTGCTGATTGCCGGCCGGTCCGGAGCGGGTAAGAGTACTCTCAGCATGGCCATGGCGCGGCGGGGCTTCGCCGTCGCCAGCGACGATGTGACGCTGGTGCAGCCCGACACCGTAAATGTCCTCCCCATCCCGAGGTGCTTCCATTTGGATGACCGGAGCGTCGCCCTTCTGAAAGCCGACGGACTCCAGTTTCCGCCAGCCCGCGCGGGCTCTTCTTTTCTGGCTCCGAGCGACTTCGGCGCGACGGCGACCCAGCCGTGCCGTGCTGGTGTGCTGGTTTTCCTCTCAGGACCGCGGGAGGAACGCCCGCGACTGACCCCTCTCCCCCAGGCGGAGATGGCCGCTCGCCTTTTGCAGGAAACGGGCATGGGCCCCCTGAGCAACCGCGAAACCGTCGGGGTTCTCAGCCGGTTGGCCGCCGGCGCATCCTGCTACAAGCTGATACCGGGTCCTCTGGCTTCGACGGCTGATGCACTCGCAGAGCTGATCCGGAGTCGAGATCGACGCCTGAAAAAACAAGACACGCCAAATCGCCATGCTGAGACGACCTGATATGCCCCTGGCCCCGGCGGAGCACGCCAACGTCGAGACGCACCTCCTTCTGCAATGGCTCAGACAGACCGAGAACCGCGATGCGGAGTGGCGTTCCGATCCGCCATGGGACTGGCGCGTTTTTGCAGACGCCTGCGAGTTCCACCAGGTCGTTCCGCTCATTTTTCGCCGCCTCGACTCTCTTCCTGAGCATACGGTTCCCGCCGGGCTCTCAGCGCACCTCCGGAACCGCTTCTATACGATTTCCCTGGCTAACTACCTCTTAGCGAATCAACTGGTTGCCCTGACCTCGCGGTTGGAGGAGGAGGACATTCCGGTTCTCGCGCTTAAGGGGCCCGCAGTGGCTATGACTGTCTATGGTGACTTGGCCCTCCGCCAATTCCAGGACCTTGATTTGATGGTCCACCTGGAGCACTTACCGAATGCCATCAAGGTGATGGTTGGCGCAGGTTTTCGGATGGTGCCCAATTGCCGGCCGGAGACCCGCACAGACCGCGCGCAGCTCCACCACGCTACATTCCAAGCTCCGGATCAGTCTCACTTCGTGGATCTCCATTGGCAACTGGCTGACGATCTCTCGCGCGGTTTCAGCCCGGAAGTCGAAAAGGTGTGGAGTCACAGCCAAACCCTGCAATTGCCCCACGGACGAGTGTCCACGATGTGTCGCGAAGACCTGTTCTTGGTTCTCTGCTACCACGGAGGCAAGCACCGGTGGGCATGTCTCAAGTGGCTCGTCGACGTTGCGGAACTTCTGCGCAGCGCCGACACGTGGAATTGGTCGCGCATCGAGGAAATGATCGCAAATCGCCCCGGAGTTGGCGCTTCAGCGGGCCTGGGCACGTTGCTGGCGCATGAGTTGCTGGGAGCGCCGGTACCCGCTGTAGCCGCGAGGATCTTGCCGGTAACGGAGCGGGCTCGTCGTGTGGCCGATGCCATCCGCGAGGAAATCCTGCATAGCCATACCGTCGCGGTGGACCCTCATCGGACTCTATTGGAGTTGGAAGAGCGCCGCGCGGCACGGATGAAATACTGGGGCACCCGGTGGTTTCGTCAGGTCTTTCAAGTTTGCGACAAGGACCGAGCCGTGGTTCAACTGCCGGAGAAGCTGGAGTTTCTTTACTGGTATATCCGGTTGCTACGATTGGTCATGAAACACAGCAGACGGGCCGCCTGCTCCCTATGGTTCCTGGCACGTTCGCTTGCCCGCGAGTAGTCCTTACCCGCCGGGTCGTTTATCCACAGCAGGCCATGACAATGTCGGGGACAGGCTGGTGGCCATGTAGGTTAGGAGGACTACCGCAAGCATGCTGATCATGCTCTAGCGCTCTCGCGTGGCTCCCGGCTGTGATGCGATTATGGTCATCTGTGACCATGGTCATATGCCGGATGCATGTTGGTTGTCAACAAGGCCGGCGACCGTCATTCTTCCCGATTCCGGTCGGTTTCTTTTGGCCCTTCGTCAGGCCTTGTATTGCTCGTCGGTCACCTGTTCCATCCAGCCGGCGGTCTTGCCATCAAGCTGCTCCTGAATGGCGATATGGGTCATGGCCGTGGTTGCCGCGGCGCCATGCCAGTGCTTCTCACCGGGTGGAATCCAGACCACATCACCCGGCCGGATTTCCTCCACCGGTCCGCCCCAACGTTGTACCCTGCCGCAACCGGCGGTCACGATCAGGTTCTGGCCCAGCGGGTGGGTGTGCCATGCCGTGCGGGCCCCGGGCTCGAAGGTGACGCTGACACCGAGAACACGCGCCGGAGCAGGCGGGTTGAACAGCGGGTCAATCCGCACCGTGCCGGTAAAATACTCTGCCGGTCCTTTGCCGGAAGGCTGCGTGCCACTTCTTCTTATGTCCATGGCCTGAATTCCTCCTTTGCCAGGCGATCGGTCAGCGACCGGTCATCCGCTCCAGCTTTTCGGGATACCGAGCGCCTTGCACCGTGATTTTTGAGGCGGCGTTCTCGATGTCACCGAGATCGTCGGGCGTGAGTTCGACTGACACTGCCCCGATGTTTTCGTCCAAGCGATGCAGCTTGGTGGTGCCAGGGATCGGTACAATCCACGGCTTCTGGGTCAGCAGCCAGGCGAGTGCGATCTGAGCGGGCGCCGCCTTCTTCCGTTCCCCGATGCCGGCGAGCAGATTAATCAGGGCCTGATTCGCCTTGAGAGCCTCCGGCGTGAAGCGAGGCAGGGTGCTGCGGAAGTCGGAACTGTCGAACTTTGCATTTTCGTCGATCTTGCCCGTGAGGAAGCCCTTGCCCAGGGGGCTGTAGGGGACAAGACCGATTCCGAGTTCCTCAAGGGCCGGTATGACTTCCTTTTCCGGAGTCCTCGTCCACAGCGAATATTCGCTCTGGAGAGCGGTGAGCGGCTGGACCCGGTGTGCGCGACGGATGGTTTGCACTCCCGCTTCGGAAAGGCCGAAGTGCTTGACCTTGCCTTCCTGAATCAGGTCCTTCACCGCTCCAGCTACGTCTTCGATGGGCACGTCCGGGTCAACCCGGTGCTGATAGAGCAAGTCGATGACGTCAACCTTGAGCCGCTTGAGCGAGCCCTCGGCGGCTTGCTTGATGTGCTCCGGCCTGCTGTTCAGGCCCGGCGAACCCTTCATCCCGCGGGGATCGAGCTCGGGACTGAGGTCGAACCCGAATTTGGTGGCGATCACCACTCGGCCACGGAACGGAGCGAGAGCTTCGCCCACAAGCTCTTCGTTCAAGAACGGGCCGTAGACCTCGGCAGTGTCGAAGAATGTGATGCCGCGTTCCACGGCTGCCCGGATAAGAGAGGTCATCTCCCGCTTGTCTTTGGGCGGACCATAAGAAAAGCTCATTCCCATGCAGCCGAGGCCGAGAGCCGATACTTCGAGGCCGCTCTTTCCAAGTTTGCGCTTCTGCATTGTTTCTCCCTCGAAAACAGCCGCGAGTTGTTGAAACTACGTTGAGCCGCCCGGCCGCCTAGTGACACCGCCCCTCCCGACGGCCATATCTTTGGCGGCGACAGACGCACAATTTTATGGGGTGGGTGGTGGGGTTCGAACCCACGGCCACTGGAACCACAATCCAGCGCTCTACCAGCTGAGCTACACCCACCGTCAGGGGTCAATTCAGTTTATCAGGGCGTTCCAGAAGCAGGCAAATCCCCCTGCAATCCCGCCTCCTTCCACAACTCGTCCACTCGCCGCTTCACTTCCTCCGACATGCGGATCTCACCCGGCCACGGGCGCGTGAAGCCCTCGTCGGGCCACTTGCGCGTGGCGTCGACGCCCATCTTCGAACCGTAGTTCGGCAGGCGGCTGGAATGGTCCAGCGAATCCACCGGGCCCATTACGAACTGGATGTCGCGCTCGGGGTCGATGTGGTTCAGCGCTTTCCACGCCACCTCGCGGTAGTTCTGCACGTCCACGTCCTCGTCCACCACCACGATGCATTTCGAGAACATGGCCTGGCCCAGGCCCCAGATGGCGTGCATCACCTTGCGCGCGTGGCCCGGGTACGATTTGCGGATCGAAACCAGGATCAGGTTGTGGAACACGCCTTCGGGCGGCATGGCGATGTCGCGCACTTCGGGCAGTTGCAACCGCATCAGCGGCAGGAAAATGCGCTCGACGGCCTTGCCCATGTAGTAGTCTTCCATGGGCGGCGGCCCCACGATGGTGGTGGCGTAGATCGGCTCCTTGCGCTGCGTGACACAGGTCACGTGGAACACCGGGTACTCGTCGGCCAGCGAATAGTAACCGGTGTGATCGCCGAACGGTCCCTCGGTGCGCAGTTCGCCCAGCTCGACGTAACCCTCGAGCACAATTTCCGCGTTGGCCGGGACTTCCAGGTCCGACGTCTGGCACTTCACCATCTCCACCGGGCTCTGCCGCAGGAATCCGGCGATCAGCATTTCGTCCAGATCCGGCGGCAGCGGCAGGATGGCCGAGTACATGGTGGCCGGGTCGGAGCCGATGGCCACCGCCACGTCCATGCGCCGGCGGCCGTGGTGCTCCATGCGGCGATAGTGCTCGGCGCCCTGCTTGTGGGTTTGCCAGTGCATGCCGGCCGTGCGCTGGTCGAACACCTGCATGCGGTACATGCCGCAGTTGCGCTTGCCGGTGTCGGGATTGCGCGAAAAAACCATGGGCAGCGTGATAAACCGGCCGCCGTCTTCGGGCCAGCATTGGAGCACGGGGAAATCCAGCAGCGAAAAGCCGCCCGTGCGTACCACCTCCTGACAGGCGCCTTTGGAAACCGTCTTCGGAAAGAATGCGCCCATCTCCGCCAGCTTGGGCAGCATTTTGAGCTTGCCGACCAGCCCCTCCGGCATGCGCATTTCGAGGAACTCGACAATGCGCGCGGCGACCTCTTCCACCGACGCCACTTCCAGCGCGATCTCCATCTTGCGCATGGAGGCGAACGAATTGATCAGCACGGGGATGGCGTAGCCTTTGGGCTTTTCGAACAGCAGCGCGGGACCGCCCTGCTTGACGGCGCGGTCGGCGAATTCGGCGATCTCCAAAATGGGATCGACCTCAAACGGGATGCGCTTCAGCTCGCGATTCTCTTCCAGCGCGCGGATGAAGTCGCGCAGATCTCGATAGGCCATACGTTATGAGTGTAGCGGCGTTACGCGGCGGTCTGCGCGTGAATCTCTTGCAGGCTCCAGACGTGCGCCCTCGGGAATGCACGCAGATTGCCCGGCGGCTGACGACCTACCGGTTTGAGGGCGGCCCTTCGGTAGCGCAATGCCCAGCTTCGGCGCCGAGGGGCGTGGCTTTGATGTAGGCAATGCCCTTGAAGAGCGCGACCAACTCCCCGGCATCGTCCGTAACGCGGATCAGACATGTCGAGAGCTTGCGCGTACGGGAGACCTCCTCGGCCGCCGCGGTCAGCTTGCCCGACCGCACCGCCTTGAACCATGTGACATCGGCCTGGCAGGCGACGGCCACCACCCCGTAACTATTCGAAGCCACGGCAAAGGCAAGATCGGCCAGGGTAAACAGCGCGCCACCCTGCAGGATCCCCACGCTATTCAGGTGGCGCGGTTCGACGGTCATCTCGGTACGGGCGAAGCCGAGACGGACTTCCGCCACCCGGATGCCGTTCTCCTTTGCGAACCGGTCTCTCTCGAAGAATTCCGCGATCTGCCGACCTTCCGACCACTCCGCCGTTTCCATCAGTCTTCCTCCAGCCGAACCACCATCCTAACCTGCAGCACGGAGCGATTGCGGCGGACAGAACGGGACACTGTCCGGGCAGTTGCTCGTGACGGATTGGTCTCCCTTCTCATGGTTGGCCATCTGTCCGGAACCGCCTTAAGTTCCGGTAACGCACTTCAGGTGTTTGCTGGACGGAATCGACGCGGCAAGCCGCACGCGCTTATGGGCGGAGGTCCGCGATGGCTTGGCGGAGCTCCGCGGCCTTGGGCCAATCCGGATGGTGCTTCAAAAAATCTTCCAGGTCGGCGGCGGCCGCCGGCCGCTCGCCACGGCGCAGATGGATTTCGGCCATGAACAATTGCGGATGGGAATAGTGGGTGGGGTCGATCTGCCTCGCGCGCTCCAGGTACTTCAGCGCCAGGTCGTAATTGGCGGCTTGAAAATACGCCTGCCCGAGCTGCGAATTGGCAGGCACATCATTGGGCCGGGCGCGCACGGCACGGAGGTTATACTCCAGAGCTTCATCGGTGCGGCGGAGCGTGACCAGCACGCCGCCCAGGTTGACCAGCGGCTCGAAAGCCTCGGGGTCCTGATCGAGCGCTTGGCGGAAGCACTGCTCGGCGCGCTCGAATTTGCCGGTCTGATAGGCGAGGGTGCCCAGCTCGTTCCAGGCGGCCGCGAACTGGCGTGCCAGCTCCACGGCGTGCTCCAGGCTCTTCACGGCGGAATCGATCTGGTGGCGGGCGAGCGCCTTCTGCGCGTCGTCGTAATCGTGGAGCGCCTTATCGGGGATAAAGAGCTGGCGCGCCGAAATGGAGTGGCGTCCACGGACGGCGTCGGCCAAAACGAAATCCGAGTCGTTGAATTCGAGATTCACGTTGACGCGGCGATGCTCATCCGCCGTGCCGGGGCCGACTTCGACCGTCCGCCGCGCCAGGCCGCGCGCGGAGAACAACACCGCGACGGTGTACGTGCCGGCCTCGATTTTCTTGAACGTGAACTTGCCGGCCGGGTCGCTGGTGGTGGCGCCGCGGAACGGCGTTGTGCTGCCGAACAGCGAAACCGTGGCGACCCCTTTGGGCTGGATATGCCCGGTCAGCTCGTACACCGGCCCGGCGGCCAATGCGGCTACGGCCACCAGCGCCGATAGAAGCAGGCTTTTCATGCGCCGATTTCATTGTAGGATGTGGAGTGGTCCTACGGCCCGGAACTCCGGTTTCCGGTCCCGCCTTTCCCTGGAATCTCGCTTTGCAAGCGGATTTCCTCGGGCTCTGGAAAGACTCTTTTGACTCGGCGCTATCGGGAGCGGGCCAAGTAGCGGGCCTAGCCGCTTCTTGCTAGTATCACTTCGTTAAGGCGCTCGGACCAGCCCGCCGCAAGGAGTACCGGCGCGGGCGCGCGAGTCATCGGTGAAACGGGAAGTGCGAAAGCTCGACTGATGCGGTTTCAGGAAGGCAGAATCTGTGCAACAGGTGTAGGAGACAATCGTGAAACTTGGAACTTTGTTTTGCGCCACTCTCGCGTGGCCTTTCGCCGTGGTTGCGGGTCAGGGCCAAACCAGACCGGTCTCAACCGCCGCTGCTTCCCAAATCCCTCACCTGCGGAAGCAGGGAACAACCACCCAACTGATGGTCGACGGCAAGCCGTTCCTGGCTTTGGCGGGAGAATTGAACAACGACGGCGCCACCAGCGTCGCGTACATGAAGCCGGGATGGCCCAAGATCGTGGAGGGAAAATTCAACACCGTCCTGGCGGGCGTTTCCTGGGCCCAGATCGAACCACAGGAAGGGAAGTTTGATTTCAGTGCGCTGGACGGCGTGATCCGGGATGCACGGAGTTACAACCTGCGGCTCGTGCTTCTGTGGTTCGGAACCTGGAAGAACGGTCTATCCAGCTACCCGCCCGACTGGGTGAAGAAGGACTTCGAGCGGTTCCCACGCTCCCAGATCGTAGGGGGTACCTGGCCCGTGTTCTCAGCAGGAGAGGGGCGGCCGCACGCCCCGTTCACCGGGAGCATCGAACTGCTCAGCCCCCTCAGCGATGCCAGCCGGGACGCCGATGCTCACGCCTTTGCGGCCCTGATGCGGCACATCAAGGCAGTGGACGGCCAGCAGCACACGGTTATCATGATCCAGGTGGAGAACGAAGTGGGAATGCAGGGGGACACCCGCGACCGCTCGCCTGCGGCCAATAAGGCTTTCGACGGGCCGGTGCCGAAGGAGTTGATGGACTACCTTCAGCAGCACAAGGATAACCTGATTCCAGAGCTTCGCAAAGTATGGGAGGCTGCCGGTTTCAAGACCTCCGGGACTTGGGAAGAGGTGTTCGGCAAGGGCAGGCCGACGGAGGAGATCTTCATGGCCTGGAACTTTGCGCGCTACGTCGGCCGGGTGATCGCGGCGGGCAAAGCCGAATACCCCATCCCGATGATCACCAACTGCCCGCAGTCCGGATTTGGGAAGGCACCTGCACCGGTCAGAGGCGGACAGAGCGGCGGCCCTATGCCCGATGCGATGGACGTCTGGAGAGCCGGGGCGCCGCAACTCGATATGCTCGGAGTCGACGTTTACGGCTTCGACTTCGAGGTGATGTGCACACGGTTCACGCAATCCGGGAACCCGCTGTTTATACCCGAGACGGTCGGTGGGTTGGAAGGCGCGGCCAGGGTGCTTTACGCCTTCGGACACTATGATACGGTCGGTTTCTCGCTTATGCGTGGGGGGATCGAAAGGGCCGCGGCTACCGACAACGATCTGGCCGACAGCTACGACGTGCTCAGGCAATTGACGCCCCTGATTGCGGAACACCAGGGCAAAGGCACGATGGGCGCCGTCCTGCTGGAACCGGACGACCCGCCGCAGAAGATCCAGGTGGGGAATTACACGCTGCAGTGCGCGTACTTGAAGCCCTATGGATCCACGCGTGGGGGACCACCACCGGAAAACCCGACACTCGGGGGGGCCATTTTCATTGCCACGGGGCCTGACGAGTACTTTGCGGCTGGCTTCGGCGTAGACGTCGCCTTTTCTCCGAATACTCCAGGGCCTCCGCTGGCCGGACTGGCGACCGTGGAAGAAGGCGCTTTTGTTAACGGCCACTGGGTTCCCGGGCGTCGGCTGGCCGGCGACGACACCATCGAGGGGGACTGCCTGGACTTGCGTTGGCCACCGGGTGGCGTGGTGCACCCACCCGACTCACGCGCCAGGACGGGTGAAGGAATCCAGCGCTTCACGCTGTACCGTTACAACCGTTGAGCGCGGGCAGGCAGAGTCCAAAGGAACCTTGCGAAGGAGATGATCATGAAACTTCGAACTTTGTTTTGCGCCACTCTCGTGTGGCCTCTCGCCCTGGTCGCGGGTCAGGGCCAAAGCGGATCGGTCTCAACCACCGCTACTTCGGAAATCCCTCACTTGCAGAAGCAGGGTACGGCCACCCAACTGATCGTGGACGGTAAGCCGTTCCTGGCTGTGGCGGGAGAAGCGAACAACAACAGCGGTACCAGCGTCGAGTTCCTGAAGCCGGCATGGCCCAAGCTCGTCGCCGCAAAACTCAACACCGTTTTGGTGGGCGTTTCCTGGGCCCAAATCGAACCCCAGGAAGGGAAGTTCGACTTCAGCGTGCTGGACGGCGTGATCCAGGATGCGCGGAGTTACAACCTGCATCTCGTGCTTCTATGGTTCGCAACCTGGAAGAACGGTCAGTCCAGCTACGCGCCCGGCTGGGTGAAGAGGGACTTCGAGCGCTTCCCGCGCGTCCAGATCGTAGGGGGCACCTGGCCCGTGTTCGGAGCACAAGCGGGGCAGACGCGCGCCCCGTTCACAGGGAGCATCGAACTGCTCAGCCCCCTCGGCGAGGCCAGCCGGGACGCCGACGCTCACGCCTTTGCGGCCCTGATGCGGCACATCAAGGCAGTGGACGGCCAGCAGCACACGGTCATCACGATCCAGGTGGAGAACGAAGTGGGAATCCAGGGGGACACCCGCGACCGCTCGCCGGTGGCCAATAAGGTTTTCGAGGGGGCGGTGCCGAAGGAGTTGATGGACTACCTTCAGCAGCACAAGGACACCCTGATTCCGGAGCTGCGCAAGGTGTGGGAGGCGGCCGGCTTCAAGACCTCCGGGACTTGGGAAGAGGTGTTCGGCAAGGGCAGGGCGACGGAGGAGATCTTCATGGCCTGGCACTTTGCGCGCTACGTCGGCCGGGTGATCGCGGCGGGCAAAGCCGAATACCCGATCCCGATGATCACCAACTGCCCGCAGTCGGGATTTGGGACGGCGCCAGCGCCGGTCAGAGGCGGACAGAGCGGCGGCCCTACGCCCGATGCGATGGACGTCTGGAGAGCCGGGGCGCCGCAACTCGATATACTCGGGGTGGACGTTTACGGCTTCGACTTCGAGGTGATGACCGCACGGTACACCCAATCCGGGAACCCGCTGTTTGTAAACGAGACGGTTCCCGGGCTGGAAGGCGCAGCCAGGGTGCTCTACGCCTTCGGACGCCGCGACGCAATCGCCTTTTCGCCAACTGGCATTGACGCGCTGGTGGGTCACGCTACGGATCTGATCAGCGGCTACAGCCTGATCACGCAATTGGCGCCCCTGATTGTGCAACACCAAGGCAAAGGCACAATGTCCGCCGTCCTGCTGCAACCGAAGGACCCGCCGAAGAAGATCCAATTGGGGAATTACACGCTGGAGTGTGCGTTTTTCGTGCCCCGAACGTCAGGGCGCGACGGAGCACCACCGGAAATCCCGACCCTCGGAGGGGCCATTTTCATTGCGACGGGGCCTGACGAATACTACGTGGCTGGCTTCGGCGTAAGCATCGGCTTTTCACCAAACACACCGGGGCTTCCGCTGGCTGGACTGGAGAACGTGGAAGAAGGCACTTTTGTCGACGGCCGCTGGGTTCCGAGGCGGCGACTGGCCGGCGACGACACCAGCCAGGGGGACTGTCTCGAGTTGCGTTGGCCGCCCGGGGGCGTGGTGCCTCTTGGACACTTCACTAGTAAGGGTGAGGACATCCAACGCGTGACGCTGTACCGCTACCGGTGAGCGCAGCCAGGCGGAGTCCACAGGAACCTGGCCGGCTAGAGGATTCTGTGGAGAATGCGAAGGAGATACTAATGAAACTTCGAACTCTATTTTGCGCCACTCTCGTGTGCCCTCTCGCCCTGGTTGCGGGTCAGGGCCAAACCAGACCGGTCTCAACCGCCGCTGCTTCCCAAATCCCTCACCTGCGGAAGCAGGGGACAGCCACCCAACTGATCGTCGACGGCAAGCCGTTCCTGGCTTTGGCGGGAGAATTGAACAACAACGGCGCCACCAGCGTCGAGTACCTGAAGCCGGCCTGGCGCAAGATCGTGGAGGGAAAATTCAACACCGTCCTGGCGGGCGTTTCCTGGGCCCAGATCGAACCCCAGGAAGGCAAGTTCGACTTCAGCGTGGTGGATGGCGTGATCCGGGATGCACGGAGCCACAACCTGCATCTCGTGTTTTTGTGGTTCGCAACCTGGAAGAACGGTCAGTCCAGCTACCCGCCCGAATGGGTGAAGAGGGACTTCGGGCGCTTCCCGCGCGTCCAGATCGTAGGGGGTACCTGGCCCGTGTTCGGAGGACAAGTGGGCCAGCCGCGCGTCCCGTTCACAGGGAGCATCGAACTGCTCAGCCCCCTGGGCGATGCCAGCCGGGACGCCGATGCTCACGCCTTTGCGGCCCTGATGCGGCACATCAAGGCAGTGGACGGCCAGCAACATACGGTCATCATGATCCAGGTGCAGAACGAAGTGGGGATGCAGGGGGACACCCGCGACCGCTCGCCGGTGGCCAATAAGGTTTTCGAGGGGCCAGTGCCGAAGGAGCTGATGGACTATCTTGAGAAGCACAAAGATACCCTGATTCCGGAGCTTCGCCGGGTGTGGGAGAAGGCCGGGTTCAAGACGGCGGGGACTTGGGAAGAGGTGTTCGGTAAGGGCCGGCCGACGGATGATATCTTCATGGCCTGGAACTTTGCGCGCTACGTCGGCCGGGTGGTCGCGGCGGGCAAAGCCGAATACCCGATCCCGATGATGACGAACTGCCCGCAGTCCGGATTTGGGACGGCGCCTGCACCGGTCAGAGGCGGACAGAGCGGCGGCCCTACCCCCGATGCGATGGACGTTTGGAGAGCCGGGGCGCCGCAACTCGATATACTCGGGGTGGACGTTTACGGTTTCGACTTCGAGGTGATGACCGCACGGTACACCCAATCCGGGAACCCGCTGTTTATACCCGAGACGACCACTGGGCTGGAAGGCGCCGCCAGAGCGTACTACGCCTTCGGACGCCATGATGCAATCGGTTTCTCGGTTCTGGGTGGGGGGATCGAAAGGCGACCGAATGACGATAATCTGATCGACAGCTATGACGTGATCACGCAACTGACGCCCTTGATTCTGGAACACCAAGGTAAAGGTACGATGTCCGCCGTCCTGCTGCAACCGAAGGACCCGCCGAAGAAGATCCAACTCGGCAATTACACGCTGGAGTGCGCATATTTGATTCCCTATTACTTCGCATCCAGGCGTGGCGGACCACCTCCGGAAAGCCCGACCCTCGGGGGAGCCATTTTCATTGCCACGGGGCCTGACGAGTACTTCGTGGCTGGCTTCGGCGTAAGCGTCGCCTTTTCTCCGAACACACCGGGGCCCCCGCTGGCCGGATTGGCAACCGTGGAAGAAGGCGCTTTTGTTAACGGCCGCTGGGTTCCCGGGCGGCGGCTGGCCGGCGACAACACCATCGAGGGGGACTGCCTGAAGTTGCGTTGGCCGCCGGGTGGCGTGGTGCCCGCACCCGAATCACGCGCCAGGACGGGTGAGAGCATCCAGCGCGTCACGGTGTACCGCTACCGCTGAGCGCGGGCGGGCACCAGCCGCACTCAACCTCCGCTGCCTGGGGTGTGCTTCCTTGGCACGGAGCGGTTCGCGTCTGATAAGATTCTCAAAACGGAGGTCTGTTGCGATGACAGGCCGCGGACTGCACTGGAGCTTCGCCCGGAGGATTAACGATGAGCCATTCAACCGGTAGACACTTTCTTCAAATACCCGGTCCAACCAATGTTCCGGACCGGGTTCTGCGCGCCATGGACAATCCCACGATTGACCATCGCGGCCCGGCTTTCGCGGAACTCGCCAAGTCTTGCCTGGAAGGCATCAGACCCATCTTCCAGACTCAGAATCCCGTGATTATCTTCCCGGCGTCCGGTTCGGGCGCGTGGGAGGCCGCGCTGGTCAACACCTTGAGTCCCGGAGACCGGGTGCTGGCGTTCGAGACCGGGCATTTCGCCACGCTTTGGTCGAAAATGGCGGCCAACCTCGGCCTGCGGGTGGACTTTGTGCCAGGCGACTGGAGGCACGGCGTGGACCCGGCGGCGGCCGCGGCGAAGTTGAGTGACGACCGAAACCACGAGATCAAGGCGGTTATGATGGTCCACAACGAAACTTCGACCGGCGTCACCAGCAATGTCGCCGCCGTGCGCCGTGCGATTGATGACGCGAAACACCCGGGCCTGCTTTTGGTGGACACCATTTCTTCCCTGGCGGCGATCGACTATCGGCATGATGAGTGGGGCGTGGACGTCACCGTGGGCGGCTCTCAAAAGGGTCTGATGCTTCCCCCCGGGCTCTCCTTCAATGCGGTGAGTGCGAAAGCCATCGAGGCCAGCAAGACCTCCAAACTGCCCAAGAGCTACTGGCGATGGGAAGAAATGCTGGCGAACAACGCCAAAGGATTCTTCCCATACACTCCGGCGACGAACTTGCTTTACGGCCTGCGGGAAGCGTTGAAAATGCTCCAGGAGGAAGGGTTGGCGAACGTCTTCCGCCGGCACGACCGCCTGGCTGCGGCAACGCGCCGCGCGGTGCGCGCCTGGGGCCTGGAGATTTGGGCCCGCAATCCCGCCGAATACAGCAGTGCCTGCACGGCTATCCTGTTGCCGGACGGCTTCAGCGAATCCGCATTCCGGGCGGTGGTGCTGGACCGGTTCAATATGTCGCTCGGGGCGGGGCTCGGAAAGGCCGCGGGCAAGGTCTTTCGCATCGGTCACCTGGGCGATTTCAACGAGCTCATGCTGGCTGGCACGCTGGCCGGCGTCGAGATGGGGCTGGAGCTCGCGGGTATTCCCCATCGGAAGGGCGGAATCAACGCCGCTCTCGATTACCTGACCGAACAGGGAAGGGCCGCAGTTTAGAGCGGCTGAAACTCATGATGCCGGAACAGGCCGGGCCAACCTTTCTCGAAAACCGATGGGTGCAACTCACCATCATGGTGTTGTCCACGGTCACGCTGTCCAACATGCAATACGGCTGGACGCTGTTCGTCAATCCCATGCGCAATGAGACCCACTGGACGACGGTAGGGATCCAGCTTGCTTTCAGCATTCTGATCTTCCTGAACACGTGGCTGGCGCCGCTGGAAGGTTGGGTGGCGGACCGCTACGGCCCACGGTTTGTGGTGATGCTGGGCGGCCTGGCGGCCGGGACTTCATGGGTCATGAATTCGCGCGCGCACTCGCTCCAGACGCTGTACGTGGCGGCGGCCATTGGGGGGCTGGGCATCGGTTGCGTGTTCGGCACATCGATGGGTACGGCGCTCAAGTGGTTTCCCGAAAGACGGGGCTTCGCCTCCGGGATGATCGCGGCCGGCTATGGGCTGGGCGCGGCCATCACCGCGATTCCCACGTCCCGGATGATCCTGGCGAGCGGTTACCGCCATACGTTTTTCTTTTTCGGGCTGCTCCAGGGAGTGTCGATTTTCTGCTTGGGAGCGTTTCTGATCAAGCCGATCGTGCCGGCGTTTCGGCCCTCGCCAACGGGAAAGATACGCCAAGGGCTGGAGTTTACACCGTCCCAGACGGTGCGAACCAAAGTATTCTGGCTCATTTACCTGGTGTATCTGATGATCGGCTCCGGGGGCATGATCGTGACCGCGCAACTGGGACCCATCGCGCGCGATTTCGGCGTGGAAAAACAGACGATCACGCTGCTGGGCCTCTCCCTGCCGCTGGTGGCCATGGCCGTTTCAATCGACAACCTGGCAAACGGGCTGACCCGGCCCTTTTCCGGCTTTCTTTCGGATAAGATCGGGCGCGAAAACACCATGTTGCTCATGTTCAGCGCGGAAGGGATCGCCTTCCTGGGCATGGCCGCACTCGGGCGGCAGCCGCTGGCTTTCCTGGTGTTCGCGGCTTTGATCTTCCTGTTCTGGGGTGAGATCTTCTCTCTTTTCCCGGCCATTTGCGGAGACACTTTCGGCGTCGAGAATGCGACCGCCAACAACGGGCTCCTCTATACCGCGAAGGGAACTTCGGCACTGGTGGTCCCCCTGGCCAATCTGCTGGTAGCGGCAACCGGGTCCTGGACGGCGGCGTTGCTGGCGATGGCGGGTTCCAGCCTGGGAGCGGGGGCGCTGGCAAAGCTCGTGGTCGATCCGATGCGGCGCCGGATGTTTGCTCCGGGAACTTTGCCGGCGAAGAGAGCGGGTGCAATTAAAGCCGAAGTGATTTAGGGTTATAAGCATGGGGAGGACTTCATCGAACCTGCCGGCATTCAGGGAACTTCCGATTCAGATCCAGGCCGCAGGTGCCGCGCCTGTGCCGGACGCCGACACTCTCCGCCGGGAGCTACAGAGCAAAATTGAGGGCGAAGTCCGCTTCGATCCAGTTTCCCGCGCACTCTATTCCACCGATGCGAGCGTCTATCAGATCAAGCCGGTGGGTGTTGTCATTCCCCGGAATCGCGAAGACATTCTGCGCAGCCTGGAGATTTGCCGGCGTCACCGCTGTCCCATCACCATGCGCGGAGGCGGCACATCCCAGTGCGGCCAGTCGATCGGGCCCGGCTTGCAGATCGACATTTCGAAATATTACAACCGCGTGCTGGAAGTGAATGAGAACCAGCGGTGGGTGCGGGTGGAACCGGGCATCGTACTGGATGAATTGAATGCGCAACTGGCGCCGCTCGGTCTCCGTTTTGCGCCCGACATTTCCACGGCGAGCCGCGCCACGATTGGCGGCATGATGGCCAACAACGCGGCCGGCGCGCGCAGCGTGTGGTGGGGCAGGACCATCGACCACGTTCAGGAAATGGTGGTCGCTCTGTCCGATTCGAGCGTCGTTCACTTCCGTGAAATTCCCCGGAGCGAAGTGCCGGCCGGAGACACGCTGGAGGCCGCCTGTTATCGCACAGTGCTGGGGCTGGCAAGCGAGCACGCCGCCGAGATCGACCGCCGCTACCCGAAGATCATGCGCCACGTGGGCGGCTACAACCTGGACGAGTTTACCGACCCGGCTAAGTCGGTCAATCTCGCCAAAATCATGGTTGGCTCCGAGGGGACGTTGGGCATCGTCCTGGAAGCGAAACTGCGGCTGGTGCCGCTGCCCAAGGCCAAGGCCGTGATGGTGATCATGTTCGGCAGCCTCTCGGAATCGCTGGACGCCACGCCGGTGATCCTGGAGCATAAGCCATCGGCCGTCGAGGTGATGGACAAGTCCATTCTGGATTACACCCGCCAGAATGCCGCCCTCGACCGCATTCGCACCACGTTCATCGAAGGCGACCCGGCTTCCACTTTGTGCGTGGAGTTTTACGGAGACCGGAAAGAGGACTTGCCGCCGCGGCTTAAGGCGCTGGAAGACGATCTGCGGCGGCGGAAGTTTGGTTATGCGTACCGGCCCGAAACCGACCTGGCATCGCAGGCGAAAATCTGGAGCCTTCGCGAGAATTCGTTGGGCCTCTCGATGGCTATGAAGGGAGACGCCAAATCGATCTCGTTCGTTGAAGACACCGCGGTTGCACCCGCGAAGCTGCGCGAGTATATCGACCGCTTCCTGGGAATTATCCACCGCCATGGAACCACGGCCGGAATCTATGCTCATGCCTCGGTGGGCTGCCTTCATGTGAGGCCGGTGATCAATCTCAAGACCGAGGAAGGGATTCGGAAGTTTGAGAGCATGGCTCACGAGGTAGCGGACCTGGTGCTGGAATTCGGCGGCTCGCTTTCGGCCGAACACGGCGATGGCCTCACACGCAGCCCCTTCAACCGGCAGATGTTCGGTCCCGTGCTTTACCAGGCGTTTCAGCAAGTGAAACGCACTTTCGATCCCGACGGAATTCTGAATCCCGGCAAGATTGTGGACGCGCCGCCGATCACATCGAATCTGCGTTTCGGCGCGGATTATGCGACGCCCAATCCGCCGACCTGGTTCGACTACTCGGAATTCGGCGGCATGGGCGGCGCGGTGGAGATGTGCAGCGGCATCGGCGCCTGCCGGAAGAAACTGTCGGGTACCATGTGCCCATCCTACATGGCCACTGGCGACGAGGCCCAAGTTACCCGGGGCCGCGCCAACGTGTTGCGGCTGGCGATGACGGGGCGCCTCGGGGAAGCGGGGCTCGGCGATCAAGGTGTATACGACGTGCTCGATCTGTGTTTACAGTGCCGGGCCTGCAAAGCGGAATGCCCGGTGGGCGTAGACATGGCACGGTTCAAGAGCGAGTTCCTGGCGGACTACTGGAAGCGCCACGGGACGCCGTTGCGGGCGCGTGCGCTGGGCAATATCCACCGGCTTTCCGTCTGGGGCAGCCGGTTTGCTCCGCTATCCAACTGGGTGGTGGCCAGGCGGACCACGCGCTGGATGATGGAGAAGCTGATGGGCATCGACCGCCGGCGCATCCTGCCGGCCTGGAAACGGCAGACCTTCGAGCGGTGGCTGGCCGTCAACCCGCCACGGAGTCTCGCGGCGGGCACTCGGGTGACGCTATTCAACGATACGTTCCTGAATCATTACGATCCCGAGATTGGCATCGCCATCCTGGCAATTCTGGAGAGGGGCGGCTGCCAGGTCAGCGTGGTGCGGCCGGGCTGCTGCGGACGCCCGTTGATTTCCCAGGGCCTGCTGGCCGAGGCCCGGGTGCAGGCCGCGCGCGTCGTGGAAGCGCTGTTCCCGATTGCCGGGCGCGGTGAGAAGATCCTCTTCGCGGAGCCTAGCTGTCTCAGTGTCCTAAAGGACGACGCACCGGCGCTCTTGCGGGGCGAACAGCAGGATAAGGCGCGGACGGTAGCCAACGCCTGCATGCTGTTCGATGAGTTCGCGGCGAAGCTGGACCTGCCATTGCAACCCGGACCCAAGCGGATTCTGGTGCACGGCCATTGTCACCAGAAGTCGATGGGGTTGCTGCCGGCCACGATGTCGCTGCTCAGCCGCATTCCCTCGGCGAAGGTGACGGATCTCGATGCCGGCTGTTGCGGCATGGCGGGATCGTTCGGCTATTACAAGGAGCATTACGAGATTTCCGAGGCCATCGCCAGTCGGCGCTTGCTGGTGGAGGCACTGGAGATGGGGCCAGGTGACGTGCTGGTGGCGCCCGGCACTTCCTGCCGCCATCAAGTGGCGGAACTGAACGGCGCGAAGGCGCTACACCCCGCGGTGCTGATCCGCGATCTTTTGAAGTGACGGAACAGATCGACTCATACGCCGCTCCTCCTGCCGGCGGTTCCGATGGTGTATACTGCCAGAAACCAGGAGGGACGAAAAATGGCAAGCCCGGCATCCTCTGAAGCGAGCAGGATGGCGCCCGACGTTCCGTGGAGCAACGGCCGCTTCGGCCGGACTTCGCGGCCCGACCGGTGGTGGTTTCCACCGCTGCTGGTGTTCCTGGGCCTGAGCGCCTTCTTGATTTACGCAAATTGGGCGGCTTTTCAAAACAAGTACTACACCTTCGGCCCGTACATCTCCCCGTTCTATTCACCCGAAATCTTCGGCGACTCGCCGCATGCCTGGTTCGGCCCCAAGCCGGCATGGTATCCCGGCTTTCTGCCATTCTCTCCGGCGCTGCTGATCCTGTGGATCCCCGGCCTGTTCCGGCTGACCTGCTATTACTATCGGGGCGCCTATTACAAATCGTTCTGGGCCGATCCCCCGGCCTGCGCGGTCAGCGAGCCGCGCAAGTCCTACCTCGGAGAACGCAGCTTCCCGCTGATCTTTCAGAATGCTCACCGCTATTTTCTGCGGCTTTGCTATCCGGTTTGGGCCTATCTGGTGTGGGACGCCTGCCGTTCATTCCGCTTTCCGGATGGCTTCGGGATCGGCATTGGCAGCCTGGTCCTGACGGCCAACGTCATCCTCCTGGGCGGATACGTGTTCGGCTGTCATGCGTTTCGCCACCTGATCGGCGGCTCCCTCGATCGGGTCTCCGAGCATCCGGTGCGCCACAAGCTCTACAATTGCGTGAGCTGCCTGAACGGCGCGCACAGGAAGTGGGCCTGGGCGAGTCTGTTTTCGGTTGGATTCGCCGATCTCTACGTCCGTCTCTGCGCCATGGGCATCTGGTCCGACTGGAGAATCCTCTGATGGCGGAGTACCAGCGGTATTCCTACGACGTTCTGGTCATCGGCGCCGGAGGAGCCGGTCTGCGCGCCGCCATCCAAGCCGCGGCTTCCGGCGTTAAAGTGGGCGTGGTGTGCAAATCATTGCTGGGCAAAGCGCACACCGTCATGGCGGAAGGCGGCATCGCGGCCGCTCTGGCCAACGTCGACGACCGCGATGACTGGCGGGTCCATTTTGCGGATACCATGCGCGGCGGCCAATATCTGAACAACTGGCGGATGGCCGAGCTGCATGCCCGGGAGGCGCCGGATCGCGTACGCGAACTGGAAGCCTGGGGCGCCTTGTTCGACCGCACCAGGGACGGCCGTATTCTGCAGCGGAATTTTGGCGGCCATCGCTACCCGCGGCTGGCCCACGTCGGCGACCGCACCGGCCTCGAAATGATCCGCACCCTCCAGGACCACGGCATCCACACCGGCATGGAGGTCCACATGGAATGCACGGTCCTGAGCCTGCTTGTGGATTCCGGCCGCATTGCCGGCGCTTTCGGCTACGATCGCGAGAAGGGTCACTTCATTTTGTGGCTCGCCAAGGCCGTGGTATTGGCCACCGGCGGCATCGGGCGCGCCTACAAGGTCACCAGCAACAGTTGGGAATACACGGGCGACGGCCACGCCCTTGCCTTCCGCGCCGGCGCGGAGCTGATGGACATGGAGTTCGTACAGTTTCACCCCACCGGCATGGTCTGGCCCATCAGCGTGCGCGGCATCCTGGTAACCGAAGGGGTACGGGGCGAAGGCGGCGTGTTACGCAACAGCGAAGGCCGGCGTTTCATGTTCGACGACATTCCCGACCTTTACAAGGAGCAGACCGCCGACACCGAGGAGGAAGGCTGGCGATATACGCAGGGCGACCGGAACGCCCGCCGCCCTCCAGAGCTTCTCACGCGCGACCACGTGGCGCGGTGCATCAATCGGGAGATCAAAGCCGGACGCGGCAGTCCCCACGGCGGCGTTTTCCTGGACATCGCCTGGATCAAGCAGCGCATCCCCAAGGCGGCGGATCACATCCAGCGCAAGCTGCCCAGCATGTACCACCAGTTCAAACAGCTCGCCGATATCGACATCACCAACGAGCCCATGGAAGTAGGCCCCACGACCCACTACATGATGGGCGGAGTGCGGGTGGATGGTGAAAGCCAGATGTCCAATGTGGCGGGACTGTTCGCCGCCGGCGAGGCGGCCGCCGGCCTCCACGGCGCCAATCGTCTGGGCGGCAATTCGCTGTCGGACCTGCTGGTCTTCGGCCAGCGGGCTGGCCGGTACGCCGCGGAATTTGCCCGGCACAACGGCGCCGCCGCCATCGACGGCGCGCAAGTTCACTCGGCCGCCGAGGCCGCGCTCAAGCCCTTCGAAATCGGGCCTTCAGGCGAAAACCCCTACCAGATCCAGAGCGAGCTGCAGGAGTTCATGCAGGACCTGGTGGGCATCGTGCGCACGGAGGGCGAGATGCAACAGGCGCTGTTCAGGATCGCCCAACTGCGGGGCAGATCGGCCCGGGCGGGTATCGCCGGCAACCGCCAGTACAACAACGGCTGGCACACGGCCATGGACCTCGCGAACCTTCTGACCGTCTCGGAGGCGATCACCCGCGCCGCCCTGCTGCGCAAGGAAAGTCGCGGCGCCCAGTTTCGGGAGGACTTTCCCGACAAGGATCCGGAATGGGGCAAATCGAACATCGTGGTGCGGCGCGGCGGCGATGGCGAAATGCTGGCCGAGAAGCTGCCCATCCTGCCGATGCCGGCGGAGCTGAAGAAAATTATCGAGGAGATGAAATAGATGGCCCGGGACGCCATGTTTCGCATCTGGCGCGGCGATTCGGCCGGCGGAAAATTCCAGGACTACGCCACGCCGGTGGATGAAGGGATGGTGGTGCTGGACGCCGTTCACCGAATCCAGGCCCAGCAGGCACCCGATCTGGCGGTGCGCTGGAATTGCAAGGCCGGCAAGTGCGGATCGTGCTCCGCCGAGATCAACGGGATCCCCAAGCTCATGTGCATGACCCGACTCAGCGATCTGAACCTGGACATGCCGGTGATCCTGGAGCCGATGCACGCCTTTCCCTCGATCCGCGACCTGGTTACGGACGTCGCCTGGAATTTCCGCGTCAAGAAGACCATCAAGAAATTCCGGCCCCGCTCCCCGGACGCACCCGATGGCACGTGGCGCATTCAGCAGGCCGACGTGGACCGCGTGCAGGAGTTCCGCAAGTGTATCGAGTGCTTCCTCTGCCAGGATGTCTGCCACGTCCTGCGCGAGCACCGCAAGCACGACGAATTCATCGGCCCGCGCTACCTGGTGTACGCCGCCGCGCTGGAAATGCACCCGCTGGATTCCGAAGACCGCGTCAGGGACCTGAAGGACAAGCACAACATCGGGTACTGCAACATCACCACGTGCTGCCGCCAGGTGTGTCCGGAGCTCATCACCATTACCGAGAACGCCATCATCCCGCTCAAGGAGCGGGTCGCCGATGAGTTTTACGACCCGTTCAAGAAACTGCTTCACATCCTGTGAGGAGGCCTGAATGTCCGCTGGTTCTTGGCCACGCAGTCCCTTGGCCGGACGGCGGCGTCATCAAAACTGGGTATTGCCGGATAACGAGACCTGGCATTTCGAAGATCGCCCCAATTGCTGCACACTCACAGTATGGCTTCGCGTGTCCGTGATCCCGAAGCCTTGCACAAGGTGGTGTCGGATGCTGCACAGCGACTGATGGACGCCTTGGCCGCAGAGGCGAAGTTGGAGCGTCGTCTCCGTCTAAAACGGACGGAGCATAAGTTATTCCAGCAGCGGCGGGCGGTTCAAAGGTCGATCGAACAAGGGGCAGTAAACTACACCCAGGCAACCAGGCGCTTCCGTGCAGCAATTCTAGCCCTGTTTCTGGACCATAACCGGCAGAATGTTGCAGGCCGGGCAGGCAGCTCGCAGGGGCTTCGCGCCCAGGGCTTCAAATCGCCCCGGTGAGCGCGCAGACCCACGCTTCCGAGTGGAATATCAGGGGGCGCGGCCGCCCTTGGCTAGATAGATCCGGCGGTATTCCCGCGTTTTCGGCGACCGGCCCAGTACTTTTTCATGCGTTGGGAAACTTCCTCACGCTCCCTGGAACCCATCGATTTGCGGCCGCGGCGTTTGAGGGTGGACGTGGACGGCGCCCCTGGCGCGGCGCCCGCGCTGCTACGTTGCAGTTCCTCCAACGACGCGATTACGCGCTCCAGATCTTCCTTCTCGGCGTAGAGATACTGAATCGCCTTGTACAAATTCATCAGCATGGCGGTGCTGCTCCGCAAACTGGCCCCCCCTGGGATTGCACCGGGGGCGTTGTGTAGCCAGTATAGCCAGCATAGCCCATTCCGGCTACGGTTTGGGGGCGGGTTCCGCGGTGTCTCTTCTAGCGACTGAACGATCATCAAATCTATTCATGGCCGGCCTGCCGACCGGGGCGATTGCGCGGCCGGCATTCTGTCGTAGGCTGGTTTCAGCCCCTTAGGGAGAGGGTTTCGTATGGAGGTTCTGGGAGGCGTAGCGGCCGTATGTCATGTCCCCCCGCCGAGATGGGGGCCTCGTCCCCGGACCCGGCGGACTCTTCCCCACATTCAGTTGGATCAATGGCCGCCGGAGGAGATTGCAGCGGAGCTCCTGGAGTTGAGTCTCAGCCTTCCCGACGTGCGATCCAAACAGAGCCGGATGGCTTCCCCGAAAAGCCACGCTTTGTGGCTGCCCGACAAGTGCGCCGGCGGCCCCGCGAGCGCTTTTATCGACGCCCACGAATTCTGCCATCTCCATCCTCTTCCCGAGGGCAGTATTCATCTGACGTTGCCGGATCCCTTGCGGGATCGAATGGTGCGACTCGGTTGGGCCGAACAGCACCCGCTTGTCCGGGCCGGCGTTATGCCCGAAACGTTGGTGATGGTTTACGCCCCTCGTGACAGAGAGGAACTAGCCATCTCCTTGAACCTGATCTGGAGCTCGTGCCAGTTCGCCAGAGGAATCTGACCATGCCGGCACAGGAAGCGACCTGAAAGCCAAGCAAGATGAGCATACTAGCCGGCATTTTTTACTTCGACCACCGTCCCATTTCGGCCGCCGATGAAGCCCACGTCCGCCGCGCACTGGGGAATTTCGATTGGCAGCCGATGAATTGCTTCCGGAGCGAGGGATTGATCATGGGAGTCGCCGGCTCGCTCTCCGGTCTTTCCGAAGACGATAATTTCTCACGATCGCCCGATGGGAGCGTCTGCACCTGGGATGGCCGTTTGGATAACCAAGAGGATCTGCGGCTTGAGTTAAGCCTTGACTCCCCGCCACCCTCCTCCATTAGCGATTTGGCCGTCAAGGCCTATCGGAGCAAGGGAGCCACCGGCTTCCGCGGTCTGGTCGGGGACTGGAGTCTCGCCATTTGGGACGGCAGATTGCGCAGTGTCGTGCTGGCGAGCGATTATGCCGGCATACGCCCGCTCTATTACTACCGCGGGAAAGATCGCCTGCTTTGGTCATCTCGTCTTTCCGAACTGATCCGTTGGACTGGCATCCATGAACTCGACGATGAGTTCGTCGCCAACTTCCTGACGCATGCCACTGCGCCGCACCGTACCCCGTACCGGGGAGTGTACCCGGTGCCCCCAGGCTCCGCGGTATGCGTTTCGCCGGATCGCATGACGACACAACCATTCTGGGATCTGCCTGTCGCTGAAGAGACTCGATTTCAAGACGACCGATGTTACGAGGAGCAACTGAGGACCCTTTTCCGGCAGGCGGTGAGCGTCCGGTTGAGATCGCATGGACCGGTGTTCGCGGAGCTGAGCGGCGGTCTCGATTCGTCCTCGATTGTGTGTATGGCCACCCAGCTCAAGAATGCGGATTCCCACGGTTCCCCGGAACTCATCACCTTGAGCTACACCCACGAAGGCTCCACGGACGAGAGGTACTTCCGGGCCGTGGAGCGCGCGTGCAACCTTTCCGGCATCCACCCCCAACTGGAAACGCTCCCATTTGTGGCGCCGAGCCAGTCCGGCGGCGCCGCTCCCGCTTGGTGGGAGCCGCGCTTCCGGGAAATTGCACGCTTGATGGAGAGCCGCGGTTCAAGCGTGTTCCTCACGGGCCAGCTTGGGGACTTCATCATGGGGAATGTGGTCGACGACTCCGATCAGGTTGCAGATTACCTTCGGCAGCATCGGTTTTTGCAAGCGGCGCGCGAGGCGTTCTCGTGGAGCCAATCGTTGCGGGTGCCGATCTATTCCATTTTGTGGCGCGCCCTGCGAACGAACTATTCCTCTTGGGCAGCCCCCAGCTTCGCCGCAACCATGTGCGACCGCTATAAGCACATCGATTCCCTTGCGCCGGGGTTCCGCAAACGGGCCGCCCTCAGCGATTGCAATCGACAGAGCGAACTCCGCTGGCAAGCCGCCAGTCCCAGCCGCCGGGGGCGCTTCCGTACACTGAACGACATGCTGTCCGGACGCCTGCTCCAGGCCCCCGAAGCGCTACAGCATATTTCGTATACCCACCCATTTGCCCATCGTCCCCTGGTAGAGTTTATGTTGACAATTCCACCGGCTGTGGTTTGCCGGCCGGGCGAACCGAGGCGCCTGATGCGCCGCGCTTTCGCGGAACTCCTTCCGCCCGCGATCCTGAAGCGACGGTCGAAAGGCACATACGAACGCGTCTACCGCCAGGCCTTGGTCCCCATGGCCGCGGAGCTTCTCAAGCGGCCGGCAGAGATGCGTATGGTCGAGTTCGGATATGTAGACCGCAGCAGCGTCACGGAGCGGCTGCAGCGGTTTACGGAGGGCCTCGACTGCAATGCACCCCAGTTGCGGCAACTGATCCTATTCGAGTTCTGGCTTCGAAACCGCGCGCACTCGGATGGGGTGGATGACGCCTCCCTGAGCCGGATCAACCAGATGTCCACTGCCTCTGGCACTCGAAGCTTACGCCAATCCTTGTCCCCCAGCCAGGCGCACTCTCCAAGGTGAAGCTGGCGCCGATTTGCTTCGCCCGCTCCTGCATACCGGCCACTCCCCAGTGATCTTTCTTTTCGGTAGCTGCTTCCGGATCGAAACCCGAGCCATCGTCCTCGACCGTGAGCCGGACTTCTTTTTCCGAGTACATCATTTGCGCGAGGATTCGCCGCGCCTCCGCATGGTTCACAGCGTTGGTTATGGCCTCCCGCCCGATCAAGTAAATGTTCGCCTGCACATCGTATCTGAGTTGCCGCGCGGGGCCTCTTACAGTGAGATGGAAAGTAATGGGCTTACCTTTCGTAAGCTGGGCGCCAACGGCGGATAACGCCTCTGGCAGCGTGTGGTTTTCCAGGGCTGGAAGACGCATGCTCATAATGGTGCGGCGAGTCTCCCCAAGAGACTGGTCCGCCTGGTTAATGGCGCGCTCCAGCCGTTCCTTGCTCAGCTCGGGATTGCTATCGAACAGGCGTGCCGCGGCTTCCAGTTGGTACACCACGCCGGAGAAGCCTTGTAGCAGGGAGTCGTGCAATTCGCGGGTCACACGAGCGCGTTCCTGGGCCACCAGTTGGAATCGGGAAACGAGCCTTCGCACGCGTAACCAGTGGGATCCCCAGATCAGGAGAGCCAGCACTCCCGCGCAGAACGCCGCGAACCAAGTAGTCTCGTAAAAGTACGGGGCCAGGCGAAACGCGAGGCCGGCGCCCGACGTGTTCCAGACCCCGTCGTTGTTGCAGGCAATCACACGGAATCGATACCTGCGCGGCGGCAGATTGACGTACACGACATTGCGCCGTGTGCCTGCATCCGTCCAAGTCCGATCAAGACCATCCAGTTTGTATCGGAAGCGGACTCGTTCCGGAACCGTCAGGCTCAGACCGGTATATTCGATCTGCATCTCGCGGCCGCGAAAAGCAATCTCAGAGGCCGAATTGATCTCTACCGGCCGGCCATCGACCAGAACCTGTTCGATGACGACCGGGGGAGGCAGCGGATTGCTGCGGATGCGGGCCGGATCGACGATAGCGATGCCGTCTTCGGTGCATATCCAAAGGCGCCCATCGTCGGATCTGGCCAGCCGGGGCCCCATCATGCTGAAGGTATTTGCCAGGCGCAGCCCGTCGCCTGGGCCGTACTGTGCAAAGGCGAGATGCCCTGGCGAAGCATCCGGTGTCTGGTTCAGTTCCGCCATGCCGAGCCGCAACAAACCGTTGCCCGTGGCCAGCCACAGCCCATCGCGGTTATCCTCGACGATCGCCTGCACACCGCCTTCCGTCAATCCGTGCTGTGCAGTCCAGGCGGTCCAGGACCCGTTGCGAAATCGGCACAGTCCCGCGCCGGTGCCCACCCATATCGCGCCGGTCCGGTCTTCGTAGATGGCCTGCACCGGACCCCCCGTGAGACCGTCTTGCGCTCCGTAGAACTTCGCCGAATCTCCCTTGAGGGATGCGACGCCGCCTTGATGGAAGCCCACCCACAGGCGGCCATGGCGGTCGATCTGAAGCTGATGGATCTGCTTATTCTCCGCGCCGGGAATCGATACAGCCCGGGCAACGCCGTTGCGGATCGCAAGCAATCTGTTCGTGCTGTCGGCCAGCCACACCGTCCCGCTTGCATCTCCCGTAATGGCGAAAACGCGGTCCAAGCGAGCGCCGTCCGGCGCACGCATCTCGACAAATCGGCCTTCGGACAAGTAGGCAAGACCGGCGGTCGTCCCGGCCCATAGCCGTCCGCCGGCGTCCGCGTACAAAGAATGCACGGTGGTGCTGGGCAAGCCGGAATCCATCCTGTATGGGGTGATTCGGTCCGCTTCGATACGATTCAGACCGCCGCCGGAGGTTCCCACCCAAGTGGCGCCTTGGTGCGTCGCACAAACCGATGTGATCACATCGCCGGAAAGACCGTCCAGCGTCGATAAATGGATGCTCTTAGGGACCGAAAACCGATCGATACCTCCGGCGGTTCCGGCCCAGAGGTTCCCTTCGCGATCCTCCAATAGCGCGCTGATGTGATCGCTCGAAAGCCCATCCCTCCGTGTGAGCCGCTCCACGCGGCCACCTCGCAAGCGCAACAATCCCTGGCCGGTAGTGCCGATCCAGATGTTGCCGTCACGATCCCGCATCATGACTTCCAGCGGGAGAGACGCATTCTCTAGTCCCATCACGACAGGTTCGAATCTCCCGTTACGGAATCGCACGACGCTCCCGGCGCCATCAATGGCCAACAACTCCCCTGAACTGCCGCCAACCACGGAGCGAATCTGGCGAGAAGGCACACTCGAACAGGCCGCCCGGGTTCCCGGAGACCAACGGCAGAGACCGCCGTTTGTGCCGATCCAGAGATTGGCGGCCCTATCTTGATAAATCGCTGCCAGTCTCTGATCCGGCAGGCCATCTGCCGGACCATAGGTCCGCGCTGAACCGTCCTGCCGCAGAATCGCGAGACTGGCGTTGGTATCCCGCACGTGGAGTATCCATAGGCTTCCTGATGGATCTTCGACCATCGAGATCACGACGCCAAGCGTGCGATCCGCGGCTGGATACCGGATGAGGCGTCCTCGATCGAACCGGGCAACGCTCGAAGCCGTGCCGATCCAAAGGCCGCCTCGAGAAGAGGAAAGCAGGCATCGGATATCCTTGCTGGGCAACTCCTCGCCGGGGCCTGCCTCCCAGCGGACAAAGCGTACGCCGTCAAATCGAATCAGTCCATTGCCCGTTCCCAGCCAGAGATAACCGTCCGAGGTCTGCGCCATAGCCTGGATGGCGGGAAGTGCGCCACCCTCCTCTTGCGTCCAACTGGTGTGCAGGTATTGAAGTGTAGAAAGGCTTTTGTCCAGCGCAAAGAGCGTATTCACGCAGACCATCAGCAGGACGATGCAGGGGATGGGCCGTGCACCCATTTTCCTCGGATTGCGCTGGGCGCCGGACGGCGCCCCACCCGCGACGCTCAAGGTAAACACGACCTGGAGCCCGGAACAACGTCAGGCACTCAATCTGCCTCGGGGTCTAAGATTCCGTGGTAGCCAACCGTGTGTAGTCCACGATCGCCTGGAAAAGCCATAAGAGAATCATAAGAATTCGCGTGGGCCAAAACAAGCAGAGGGCGTACGTTGAGATTTACCAACAAAGATAATTCATCCCAGCGGAAGGCGGGCCGGAAGAGTGCAGGAAATATATAGGTTTTTCAAAAGAAAAGCAAGAGCAGGCCCAACACGGCCACAACAAGATTGCGGGGCTGAGGTGCGGTTCACGATTTCGCCCGATGCAAGGGCGTCTCTGGACCAGGCTGGCATCGTGTTCCTCCACGTCGGCAGCGGAGCGGTCTTCTCGTCGAACAGCATCGGAGCTCGTATCTGGCGAGGGCTGCTGGATCACGACGGTCTGGAGACCATCGCCGCAGACATCAGCGGTGAATACGGCGTTCCACGTGAGCAGGTCCGGCAGGACGCCGCCGGCTTTGTCGCCGACCTGGAAGCAAAGGGGCTGCTGGCGCGCCAGATGGGAAGTTGACAATGCTGCCGTTCGATCGGATAGTGCTGGCGGTGCGGGCGATGTGGGAGCTGTGCCGCTATGATGTGGTCGCTGCCACGTCGGGTTTCCGGGGTGTGTACCGGAGGCTTCAGGGCCTGGCCTGCGGCAGCCGCTCCAGCCACTGCGGCCTGGAGACGGCAATTCCCCGAACGGTGACAGCCGTGAGTTCGTTTTACTGGAAGAGGGTGCTTTGCCTGCAGCGGTCCGTGGTCACGGCGCGTCTTCTGCGCCAATACGGGATCGAGGCGCAAGTGGTGATCGGGTGCCGGGCCGCCCCGTTCGCGAGCCATGCCTGGGTGGAGGTGAATGGCCGTGTGGTCAACGATTCCTCCGGCTACCAGCAGAAGCTGCGCGTCCTGGAGCGGTTTTGAACGCCGCGCCGGCGTGCACGCCCAGCGGAAAAGTTCATGATGAGACGCAACCAAAAAAGGAAAGGAGACAATACCGTATGTACGAGCAACCAAAGCTGATTCCCGTGGGCGATGCCGAAGATGTGGTTCTGGGGGGCTTTCCCTCCGGGAACGACATGGACGCCAACTGGTTTCCAGGGGATCAGGAGTTTGCCGAAGAAGCGGATACAGACGCGCTCTCGGCTTGACACAATCGGACGCAGTTCCGGATTCACTTCCGGTGCGCCAGGCATCCAACCAAGCACAGGCACCGGGCCGGCCGGCGGACGGCAGCCGGCCCGGAGGAGGCGTCGCCGCACGCCCTCATAGCCTGATGATGCCGCGGCGTAAGGCGATGGTCACGGCATGAGTCCTGTCCGAAGCATAGAGCTTCTCCAGGATGTGTTTCACGTGCGCATTCACGGTGGCTTCGGTCACCTCAAGTTTGAAGGCGATCTCTTTGTTACGCAATCCACCGGCGACGAGTTGGAGCACTTCGATCTCGCGCGCGCTTAGGTCCGTACGCGGAAGATTCTCAGCGATGCGGCTGCCGACCTGCGCGGGAATATAACGCTGCCCTCTGTGAACCGTCCGTATGGCCTGGATCAGCTCCTTCCGCACCATATCCTTGAAGAGATACCCGCGGGCGCCCGCTTCCAGGGCCCGATAGATCTCTTCATCTCCGGCAACGGTTGTGAGCACGATGAAGTTCGTGTCGGAGCGCGCGGAGCAGACACGCCTGATGACTTCCGCGCCACCAATATCGGGCAGCAAGAGGTCCATTAAGACCACCGCCGGGCGCAACTTCGCCACAAGATCCAGCGCCTCGGCTCCGGTTCCCGCCTCTCCCACCACCTGAATGTCGGCCTCGGTGGAGAGCATTGCATGGAGACCTTCCCGAACCACCGGGTGGTCGTCTACAATCATCACCGTGACCGGATGCCTTTCGGTCATGAGGGCTTTACAACGTCAAGGAAAATGACCGCCGCGCCAGACTGCCAACCCCTGAAGGCTGAGTCCTGCGTTCTGCTGCACGATAGCAGGGCAGCAAATGAAGTATATCAATTGAGACACCGGCCCGGCGCAAGGCCGTCATCGACGTCTTATCCGGTCAGGGCCTTGACCGTGCGCGCGAGTTGCGGCATACTCCGTGCATGGCGGAGCGCGCGCCACCGTCGGCACTGCACCGGGGGATGATCTTCCTCCTCACCGAGGAGTGCAACAGCCGGTGCGTGATGTGCGACTCCTGGCGCATTCCGGAGCCTCGGAGCCTGGATGCGGAAGAAGTGATGTCGTTCTGGCGGCGGCGGGTGCGGACGCGGAAGGGTTCGGTGGCGCTGACAGGTGGCGAGCCGTTGCTATACCCGCGGCTGTTCGAATTGATGGAGGTCTTTAGGGCCAACACGGACCACCTGGTACTGAGTACGAATGGACTCCTTCTGGGGCAGCACGCTCCGGAGGTGGCGAGATATTGCAGCAAGGTGATCGTCTCAGTGGACGGCGCCACCGGGGGGACCTTCCGGGCAGTGCGGGGGATTTCCGCTCTTGAGCAGGTAATTGACGGGGCGCGGATCGTCAGGCGTCTGTCTGCCCGCACCCGGGTGCTGTTCAAAATGACGGTGCAGCGCCGAAATTTCCGCGAGGTGCCGGAGGTATTCCGGCTGGCGCAGGAAGCGGGCGCTTCCGGGTTGGCGCTGACGGTGCCGGACGTGGACACATCCTCGTTTTTGAAGCTGGAAGGAGAACGCGCGGACCGGTCGCGCAGCATTCTGCTCACAGAATCCGAATGTGAGGAATTCCGCGCGATTGCGGAGGAGACCGCCCGGCGCTTTGCGACGCCGCTGGCGGCCGGCTACGTCGTGGAAGGAAGCCTCGACGGATGTCTCGCGTTCTTCGAGTACCGGGCCGGCGTCGGGCGGCCTCCATCGCCGAGGACCTGCGAGCGGGCCCTGACGCGCATCGTCGCGATGCCGGACGGGAGCCTCCGCCCATGCTTCTTTCTGCCGCCGTTGGGCACGATTCGCGATCCCGGCGAGGGCGACATTTTCGACGATCCGGCGGTGTCCGGGTTTCGGGAGCGATTCGACTCGCGCCAGGAGCCGGCCTGCCGGGAATGCAGGCAATTTGTGGACTGGAGATTCTGATGCGTCCCATTGGCGTCGCCATTGCAGGGACCGGATTCGGAGCAAGAGTGGTGTTGCCCGCGCTCGAATCGGATTGCCGCGTGCGCGTGGTGGCGCTGCTGGGAGGGGCTGACCGGGCTCGGACGCAGGCGCTGGCCGAGGCGCACGGAATCGGAGTCTGGGACACTTCCTTTGAGGCGGTCTGCGCGCGGGACGATGTGGACCTGGTGGCGATTGCGACTCCCCACGCGTTTCACTACGCGATGGTGAGGGAAGCGCTGGCCGCGCGGAAGCACGTCTTGTGCGAAAAGCCGCTGGGTCTGACTCTGAGCGAAGCCGAGGACCTGGCGCGCCGGGCCGCGGCGTGCCCGGGCCTGCACCTGGTGAATCTTCAGTTGAGATTCCACCCGGCGATCCGGGCGATGGGGCAGACCCTGCGGGCGGGGCGGATCGGGCGCCCCTACGAAGCGCAACTGCTCTTCCGCACCGACCGTTACATCTTTCCCTCGCGCGCGCCGCGCGATTGGTGGTTCGACCCGGCGCAGGGAGGCGGACTGATCGGGGCGGTGGGCCCGCACCTCGCGGACCTGGTCGATGAATGGTTCGGTCTCGACGTGGAATCGATGCACGCGGGCGCCGACCGGGTTCTCGACTCCGTCGCCGACGGCGCGGGCGGCCGCCTGGACGTGCGGGCCGAATCGGCTTTTTCCTGCGCGCTTTCGCTGCGTAACGGCCCGCGGGTTTGGCTCTCCGCGACAGCCGCCGCCCCAACGCCTACACAACTGGAGATCAGCGTTCTGGGCGCCGACGGCGAATTGCGGTTGCGGGCGAAGGACACCGCGGAACTGTGCACTTCCCGGAACGGCTCAGTCGCGAGGGAAACGCTGTACGCGGGCACGGGTCGGTCGGTGTTCGCGGGTGCTTTCTTGTGTTTCGCGAAAGTGCTGGTGGATGCGCTCGCCCTGGAAAATCCCGCGCCTCCGGATGGTGCTGTAACGTTTGAGCGCTACGTCCGTCAGCACAGGCTGCTCGACGCCATGCGCGGGAAATCCGGAGATGAATCGAGATGAGCGAAGATCCGCGATCCGACGTCCGCGTGGCCGTGCAGGCGTTCATCTATCGCGACGATGGCCACTGGCTGTTTTTCCGGCGCCCCGGACGGCCCGGCTGGGTGACGCTGGCGGGCAAGCTGAAAGAGGGCGAGGATGTTGACGACGGCCTCCGCCGTGAGATCGCGGAGGAGATCGGCGGACAAGTCCGCGTCGAGTTGGTGAGGACCGTGGATGCCCACTCCTGGGACTTGCCGGACGGCCGGTATGTGAGTATTTTCAAACTGATCCGCTATCTCGGCGGACCCATCGAGACAGGATCGGACATGGCGGAAGCGCAGTGGGCCTGGATTCCAGGCGACGAGGTGCTGGGACTGCCCATCACCGTACCCCGGCAGTCCTGGATCGTCGAATGGGCGCTGGAGCTGGCGGCGCACCTGACCCGTGGGAGGAAGAACTTCGTATGATTCGAGAACCGCAGTGCCCACCGCCCCGGCCGGAAGCCACGGAAGTCCTGCTGGTCAGCCCGTGGCTCGAACCGGTGAACGTCTCGCCGACGTTTCAGATTCTCCGCGAGGAGCTGTCTCACGTCGCCAGGCCCGTGACCCGGGCGCGGCTGGCGGCGATGTTGCCGCCCGACGAGGTAGACCGTTACGCGGACCTGTTCAGGTATGCCGGCCGCATTCCAGTTTCGCTGGGGATACTGTCGATCGCAACCTGGCTGAACCAGAACGGATTTCCCGCCGCGTATCTGCCGTTGCAGGTAGCGCGGGAGGATGCGGGAAACGAGGAATGCTGGCTCGAGAAGACGCTCGAGAAAGCTCTGGCCGGCCCGGAGCTGCGCGTAATCGGGTTCGGTGCGTTGACGAACGAGATCCCGCTGGTGGAACAGGCCTGCCGGGTAGTCCGGAAGCTGCGGCCCGATCTTCCGATTGCGCTTGGGGGGCCGCATGTCACGTTCCGTCCCCACGAGCTGCTGGGCGAGGGACTGGTGGATATTGTCGTGCGCAGCGAGGGCGAACTACCCATGCTGCGAATCGCGGAGCGGGTTCGCTCGAACCTCGACCTGGCCGGAATTCCGTCCACGACGGTCCTGCGGGACGGAAGGCCGATCTCATTCCCTGGAGACGGGCCGGCCGACCTCTCCACCCTGCCATTGCCGCGTTACGACCTGGCCGGGACGGGGGATCGGGGAATCTACTACGGGATGTACACGCGCTCCTGTCCCAACCGCTGCGCGCATTGCGTGGACGGGCGGCTGTTCCCAGGGCCACTGCGCAGCTATCCGCCGGCAAGGCTGCTGGATTCGCTGGAAGCGCTCGCCGACCAGACCGGATGGCGTTTCATCCACCTGGCGGACAGCTCCTTCGGCGCTTCCCGCGAGACGGTTGCCGAGCTGTGCGACGAACTGGAGCGGCGACCGGCGCGATTCCTGTTCAGCGTCAACGCGCGGCCCGATCTTCACCGAACGCTGGGCGCCGATCTGATCCGCCGGCTCCGGGCCGCCGGTTTCATCGAGTTCCTGATCGGAGCGGAATCGGGATCGGACCGGATTCTCAAGTCGCAGGGGCGCGGTCACACCGTGGAAGACCTGATCGCGACCCTGACCTTGCTGCGCGATTGCGGGGTGCCTCTGGCATCGACCTACTGGATGGTGGGCCTGCCCTTCGAGGATATCGAGGACATTGCCGCCACCATCCTGCTTCAGCGCCGGCTGCTCGACGAGGATTTGACCCACTTCGCGACCAGCAAGCCGTTCATCCCGGTCCCCGGCACGTCGCCGTTTGAACATCCCGAAGCCTGGGGGATTGAAATTGTCAGCACAGACTGGAGCCTGTATGCGCGGTACGGCCAGCCCCTGCCGTACCGCCATTCGCGTCTCAGTGCGGGCGAGATCGAATCGGCGGTCCTGCTGATGCAATCCATCATGGTGGGCGCCTTTCAGCGGCGGGCAGGAGAGAGGAAGTACGATCTTGCCGGACTGCGAGCGCGCATGGAGAACTCTTATGAGCGGGCAGTTTATCTCTGAGAGACCGGCGGGAATGACCCGGATCAGGAATGTCGGGTGGACCGTAGGCACCTACTGCAACGCCGCGTGCAGTCACTGCTACAGCGCCCGGTCGAGGCATGGCACTCGGGAACAACTGACCGAGGCCGACATCGATCGGATTGTCGGGCAGCTTGTCCGGCTGCAGGTAGAGACCGTGAACATCGGCGGCAACGAGCCGGTCTATACACATGGACCCGATCCCTCCGTCTCGCTGCTGCCGTGCCTGATCACACGGCTGGACGAAGCCGGATTCGCCGTGGGCATCACGACCAACGGCACCACGTTCGCCTACCTGGACCGGCACTATCCGGAGGCGCTGGAGCGAGTGGACGATCTGGATTTCTCGCTGGACTGGCCGACGGCCGAGCGCCACGACAAAACGCGAAAGGCTGCGCTCTATGAGACCGTGGTGCATAGCTTGCAGCGGGCCCGTGCGCTGGGGATTTCGGCCAGCGCGGTGGTCTGCGCGACCACGGAGAATTTCACCCCGGAGACGCTGACTGCCTTTCTGGACTTGTGCGCGGAGCTGGGCTGCGAGCTGCGGTTCAATCTGCTGAAGCCGGTGGAGCCGCGGCTGCGCGAACTGATGCCGGGTCCGGAGCAGGTGTTCGCGGGTTTTGCCCACCTGCACACTCGCTCCTTGTGCGTGGCGCAGTGCGAATCCATTCTGACGCCGTTCGCCGGCGCCGGCAGCCTGGGTTGCCCGTGCGGAACGTCGTCGTTCCGGATCGGATTGAAGACGGCCGACGGGAGGGTGCCGATCACCCCTTGCGTCTATCTGCACGACTTTTCCACGGGAGACCTGCTGCGAGAGGACGTATTCGACATCCTCGCCTCACCGGCGTTCGATCGGCTTCGACGCCGCAACGCAGAAATTCCCGCGGCCTGCCGGGAGGCCGATTGCCGTTTCGTGGAGCAATGCCGGGGCGGGTGCGCAGCGCGCACGTACTTCATCGCGGGAACAATCGACGCGCCCGATCCGTACTGTCCCCTTCGATTCCTCGACTTAGGCGGACAGATCCCGGCGTTGCCAATCGTTCCGAATGGCCGGCCGGAGCGTGTGCGGGTCCACGAGGATTATCTGTGCACCTGGATCGGCGCACCGGTGGCCGTCCCATGACCAGTCCCATGGAGCGGTCCGTCGTTCTGAGCGAGATGGACCTGTACGTCACTCTCGACTGCAACCTGCAATGCGATTTCTGCTCGGTGCGCGCCAACGAGGGGAACATCCGGGCGCTGCCGTTGTCGCGCACCCTGAAGATCGTCGAAGAGGCGGCCGAGCTGGGCCTGGAGGAACTACACTTCACTGGCGGCGAGCCCACGCTCAGCCGGGACCTGGAGCCGCTCATCGCGAAAGGTAAGGAACTGGGCCTCCACACTCGCATCAACACCAACGGCTTCCACCTGTCTAAAGCCCGGCTGAAGCAGTTGAAACAAGCAGGCTTGTGCGGCGTCATGATCTCGCTTGACGGCCTCGCGGAACGGCACAACCGGCACCGGAGGCATCCGTTCGCTTTCGAGCAAGCCCGCCAGGCCATCGCCGACTCGATCGCGGTGGGATTGTGGACGCGGGTGAGTATGACGTTATTCCGCGAGAATTGCCGCGACGCCGGGCCGGTGCTGGTGGAGATGGAGAGCCTCGGCGTGGACGGGTTTTCGTTCTTCCTGGGATCGCCGCTGGGTCGGGCGCGGGACCAGCGGGCGGAGTCGGTGCTGACAGCGGAGGAATGGCGGGTGACCCGCGACGAGATCCGCGAGGTAGCGAGGGGTCGCATCCGGCGCATGAAAGTGGCCTACGAACAGGGCTATCTTTACGCGGGAGAGGACACCGTGGACGGGGGATCGCTGCGCGGACGCGGCGGGGGGTGCCTGCACATCGGCGACAACCTGGATTACCTGATCATGTGGCCCGACGGCAAGCTGTACCAGTGCTGCTTCTTTCTGGATGGCGGGCCTTCGGTCGGCGATGCATCCAAGCAGAGCCTGCGGGAGGCCCTGATCGAGGGGTTGGCGAACCCGGTGCGCCGCGCACTGGCCGAGCCGGCGGACCGGTGCGCCGGATGCGCCGACTTGCCCCGCTGCGAACTGGGCTGCCCGGGATTCTCGTACGTGCTGCTGGGAGACTGGCACCGGACGGACCCGCGCTGCCCGCATGTCCGGGACGAAGAGCCGCACTGGTGGCCGTTATGTCCAATCCGAAAAGTGAACGCTCGGTCGGGCTGCGTGGCGGGCTCCTGCGACGACGTTTTCGCCCAGGAGATCAGCCCTCCCGCTGAAACGAGTTGAACTTACGCAGCGACACGTCGAACCGTTGACGGCGGCGCAGAGCGAGGTCCTTGCCGTGGATGCGACGGACGGCGGCGTTCAATTCGGCCGCGGCGGGCAGGGCGTCCACAGCTTGGCCGGCAACATAGTTCAAGGTGAGGCCTTGTCCGCCCCGCTGCACCATCTGGAACTGGCGAAAGGGGAGCTGCGCCAGCAGGAGGCGATACTCGTCGTACGGATTGTAGGTGCTGCCGCCCGGGAGAGCGAAGCGCGTGATCTCGCGTCCCCGCAAATGGACGATCCGTGGGGAAACCGCTCCGCAGCGGCAGCGCTCGCTTGACAACACGCCGCGGTCTCCCGTGCGATAGCGGATGATGGGAACGCACCGGCTGAACAGGTTGGTCACGACCAGCTCGCCTTCATCGCCATCCCGGACCGGTTGCCCGCCGCCATCCACAGCCTCCACGACGTAGTCGGCCGCGTAGACGTGAAATCCGGCGTGGGCGGAGCATTCCGTCGCCACGCGCCCGCCGACCTCGGTCAGGCCGTATTCATCGTAGACCGGAGCGGCGAAGACCTGCTCCAGCCGGGCGCGGATGTGGGGGAGGAGGGCCTCGGAGTAACTCAGGACGGCGCGCGGGCGGATCTGTCCGGCCAGACCTTCCGCCTCGACAAAGCCGGCGAGCAGATCGAGGGCTGACGGAAGTCCGCCCAGCGCCCGCGGAGCCTCGCCGCTCACGAAGCGGACCAGTTCCCTGCGCGAGCTCCAGAGACTCAGATGGATGCGGACGTGGTGGTACACGCTGTAGTCGAGGGCGGGCATCACGAATGAGCAGACCTCGCCCGTCCTGAACGCGCTGACATGCATCAGCCCGGCGGCAAGAGGCCGAAAGCGCACCCCGCGGGAGCGCAGAACTCGGCGGAGGTTAGCCAGGTTGGAGACGTAATAGGCGTAGTCGAACCAGGCCACCATCGGGACGCCGGTGGAGCCGGAAGTCCCGATTCTGAAGTAGGAGGAAGGGTCGCGTCCGTCGATGAATGATTCATACATCCCCTGTAGCTGGAGCTTGTCCATCAGGGGCAGGCCGGCGAGAGCGGACAGCGTGTCGCCGGCCGCGGCCGCGCGCGCATATTGGGAGGCGTGCAAACAGGGGGAATGGGAAGCCGCGGCGAAGAGGTCCTTCAGTTGCAGTCGGACCCCACGAGCGAGCAAGTCGGAGTTACGCTCAATGCGGGCACGCCGCCACGCGCCCTTGCGGATGTCTGCGAGCCGCGCTGCGTCCAGAGGAATCGAGCCGAGGGATAGCATGCGGGGGACGCTGATTGAAGCGTGGCTGGTCGGGCGGGAGAATTCTCGCGCCGCCGTAGACAGCCTGGCCTTCCCTGCCTGCGATAGCCGCCGCTGTCAAGCTAGACGTTAATCTTGGTGATAAGCTGGTTCGTGTCGATGAGTGAAAGCGGCAGCTTCTGAATCTCCGACACGATCCAGGCCCGAGTACTCGGGAAGCTTTCAGAGAGAACTGCCTTCACCTGGGCGGGTTCGAGCTTGGTTTTCTTCGCTACCGCCGCTACCAATAGGTCCATAGTGGCATAAACGCCAGGCTGGGTGGTTGCCATTGCGGCCCTCCTTTCCAGTTAGAGTGAACGCAAATCAAGAATGGTATAGCACAGATGCCGGGCAAAAACAAGAACAACCTTCACCCTATCCGGACTATCCGGTTTTGGTTATACTGAGGCGGACTGCCGTGATTCTGCCGATTGCCAGTCAAGCGGGCCGGAGGGAGGCGTCGCGTCGCGATCGCTTCGGCTTCCACCTTTACCGGATCCCGTGGCGGACCGTGGTATTCCGGACGCCGGGGTACGAGACGGCCTTTGTGCCCCGCCAGTCTGTCGAGAGCCTAGCGAACGGATTCCATGCCCGCTGGCAGCCGGGCTTTCCGGACCAGTGGCGCGGCGCGCCGACCGCCGCTGCGCGTACCGCGGGGCGTTCCGGTGCATGGAGCCAGCTCTACGTGATCGCCACGGGCCGGTGCAACCTGAAGTGCGTCTACTGCGCTCAGTCGCGGCAGGACGGCCCGGGTATGCCGGCGGAGATGATGCAGGCGCGGGTGTGGGAGTTTCTGAAAGCCAGCCCCCGGCCGCGCGGAATCGTGTTCTACGGAGGCGAGCCGCTGCTGAACTGGCCCGCGGTGCGCGATACGATTGCTTCGGTCCGCGACCGTGGGCCGGGCCTGGAAATCTCGCTGCTGACCAACGGCATCCTGATGACGCGCGATATCGCGGGGTTCTTCGCGGGACACCGGGTGGGGGTGATCGTTTCGATGGACGGGGATGCCCCGAGTCACGATCGCGCGCGAGTCGATTTCGATGGTAAGGGGCGTCAGCGGGCGGCGGAGACGGGTTTTGCCGTTTGCCGCGACGCCGGCTGCACGGTGGGGATCTCGTGCGTCGTGGGCCAGCACAATGCCGGGCGCATCGAAGAGGTGACGGCGTATCTGTGCGGCCTGCGGCCAGCCAATATCGGAATGAACCTGATGCACAGTGCGGGGCGGACGGGGTTCGTCCACTCGCCCCACGAAGGGGCACGCGCCGTGGTGCGCGCCGCCCGGACCGCAGCGGAGTTCGGCATCGAGATCGAACAGTTCGCCCGGGTGCTGCGCGCGTTCGTCCATGAAACGCCCCGACGGGCGGACTGCCCGGCCTGCGGCGGCCGCCTGGTGGTCACCCCGGAAGGCGCCTACGGAGTCTGCGAGGGCGCCTACCCTTATCACGGCGAGTGGTTTTTCGAATCGCTGGAACCCGCGGAACGGCTGGCGCGGCGCCTTGCGGACTGGCCTTGCTCGGACCCCGATTGCGCCGGATGCCCGGGTGCCGGCATGTGCGGCGGCGGCTGTCCGCTCGATGCTCTCTTCGATCGCGGTCCCGGCCCGGGGCGCGACCAACGCGCCTGCGCCCTCACGGGCGCGATTCTGGAAACGGCGCTGCGGTGTCTGGAAGAGCTTCCCTATGACGAGAGCGCGCCGCGGCTGGTGTCGGTCGAAGAAAAACAGTCGGTGCTCGGCCGTTTTCTCGGCACCGGAGCCAGACCCTTGCGCACCACCAGTCACTACGGCGAAGCCTGACAGCCAACAGGTGTTCGAGCAGCCGGAAGCCGAAATGCAGGCCTCGTCCCGCTTGCGCGGGACCGGATGCGTCCGTCAGCTCCAGGTTGCCGTCACGAGAGTCTGGCGTTCCACCCGCGCCGGGTCAAGCTCGATGCCGAAACCGGGGCGCTCCGGCAGCGTGATCTCTCCTTCCGACGGAATGAGCGGGTACTTCTCGAAATAGTGGTTCCACTTGCCCGCATTCTGCATGTTGACCTGGTACTCCATAATCGGGCAGACGTGCGGCGACTGGCTCGCGAAGACGTGGACCATCGCGCGGAGAGTATCTCCGTGAGGGATCACCTGGACTCCGTACTGAGAAGCGATGGCGCAGATCTTGGTCTGCTCGCTCACGCCGCCGGCCCAGTCGGTATCGGTCTGTATAATGTCGACGGCGCCCGCCCTCAGATAGTCCGCGGCCGCCCACCGCCCATAGAGGTGCTCGCCGGAGGCAATCGGAACTCTGGTGCGCTTGCGAAGTTCCACGAAGCTCTGAATCTCGCCGGGGGGGAATGGCTCCTCCAGCCAGCGAGGGTTGTATGGCTCGATGCGTTTCGCGAACTCGGCCGCATAGTTCAGGTCCAGTCTCGAGGAGGTGTCGATCATGAGCCCCATATCATCACCGAGCGTTTCGCGCAGGATCCGGACCATCTCGACATTCTTCTTAAAACCTTCCTCGCCGGCTTCTGGACCCTGTGACAGGAACCACTTCTCGTGCTTGAAGCCTTCCTTCTTAAACTGCAGCGCTATTTTGCGCATCTCCTCCGGATACGGCTCGACGGACACGCCGGGAAAGCTGGCATAGCATTCCACTTTCTCGCGAGTCGGGCCGCCGAGGAGCCGGTAGACGGGAGTATTGTAGTAGCGCCCTCGCAGGTCCCAGAGCGTGTTATCGACCGCGCTCATGGCCATGAAGTAGATCCCTTGGGAGTGGGGAAAAGCGTGGCGGTACATCTGGTCCCAGAGAGCCTCGCCGGTCAGTGGGTCTTTGCCGATCAAGAAGGGCTTTAACTGCTGATCCACTACTGTGCATACGTAGTCCCAAACGGGGCCGTAGAAGCCCTCGAGACCGGCGTCCGTCTTGATCTTTATATACCATTTCGGTGCGTCCCTGGGCCAAGGGCCGCGCGGTCCGCGGTCGTCGAAGGGAGACGGCGGGCGGTGTCCGTCCACGCGCCAGATTTCAACCGCGGCGATCTTGAGTTTTCCGTTGCTTGCGGGCAACGGCCCCTGCGCCCGCAATGGCGGGGCGGCCAGCGCCGCAACTAACGTCTTGAAGTATGTTCTGCGATTCATAGTCCTCCTACGCGCCATCTTGCGAACTGCGGAGCCGCATGCCGGATCGCTAGAACCTCACCGACAGGCCGATCTCGATTTTACCTGAACCGGAATTCCCATTTTGGACTCCCCGGTCCCGTTGGACTACCCCAGCGAATTCCGGCAACGAAGCGAAGCTCCGCTCCTGACCGGAAGAATTGCGGTAAGGTGGATGGTGCGAAAGGCCGACATGCCAACCTGGCGGGCCAGCACAGCCTTATTATAGGGTGGGGGGTGGACTTGATTCCGAATTGGGCCGCCGAGCGCTGGTACATGGTGGAGGCGCAACTGCGGCGGCGGGGCATCCAGGACGAGCGCGTTCTGCGCGCCATGCTGGAGATTCCGCGCGAGGAGTTTGTCCCCGCGGAATCGCGCCTGCGGGCCTGCCAGGACGAGCCAATTCAGATCGGCTACGGGCAGACCATTTCGCAGCCCTACATGACGGCGCTGATGGCGGAAGCGCTCGAGCTGGCAGGCACGGAAACGGTGCTGGAGGTCGGCGCGGGATCGGGATACGCGGCGGCGGTGCTGGGCGCTCTGGCCGCGCGCGTGGTCAGCGTGGAAATCGTTCCCGGGCTGGCCCAACTGGCGCGCCAGAACCTGCGGCGCACGGCGCGCGGCGGCAACGTGACGGTGGTACTGGGCGACGGCTCCCTGGGATATGCGGAAGGGGGCCCTTACGATGGCATCTCGGTGGCCGCAGGCGCACCGGAAATCCCGGCCGCCCTGCTGGAGCAATTGAACGATCCGGGCCGCCTGGTGATCCCCGTGGGCGAGCGCCACGACCAGGAACTGCGCGTGGTTTCGAAGCAGCGCGGGAATATCGGCTATCGCGTGGCCACGCTGTGCCGCTTCGTGCCGCTGCGCGGGGGCGAAGGCTGGGGATAGATGCGTTGGCGCGCGGCGCAAGACCGGCCGCGGCGGTATTATGCTTCATGACATTTCCGGTACCTCGATGTGAACTTAATGTGGTGGTAACTGAATTAAGGAGAGCGTTTTCATGAATTCGAACGAATCAACCAAGGGCGCATTGTCCCGGCGCGCCGCTGTTGCCGCCGGCCTGGCGCCTTTGGTGGTTGCACGCCATGTGTTGGGAGGCGCTGCCTACCAGGCTCCCAGCGACAAACTCAGGATCGCCGCCGTGGGCGTCGGCGGCATGGGCAGAAACTATGTGGAAGGTTGCAAGGACGAAGAGATCGTCGCACTATGCGACCTGGATCACGAGTTCTCCGCGCCGGTGTTCAAGCTCTATCCCAGGGCCAGGCTCTACAAAGATTTCCGGCAGATGTTCGACAAGGAGCAGAAGAACTTCGACGCTCTGATCGTGGCCACGCCGGACCACTGGCACTCGCACCTGGTGCTGGCGGGCCTGGCGATGAACAAGCACATTTACTGCGCCAAGCCGATCACGCACTCGATCGCCGAGGCGAGAAACGTCAAGGCGGCGGTTCTCGCTTCCAAAGTTACGACCAAGGCAAGTATTCAGGATTCGCGCACTGCCTATGCCCGGGCCACCACGGAGTTGCTGCTGACCGGGGCCATCGGCCCGGTGCGGGAAGTGCACTTCTGGATGTCCACCTACTGCGCCAGCGGCCTGACGAGGCCCCCGGCACAGACGCCGCCGCCGGGGATGGATTGGGACGAGTGGTGCGGGCCGTCTCCGTTTCGGCCGTACCATAAGACCTACCATTACGGCCATTGGCGCTCCTGGTGGGACTTCGGCACGAGCACCGTGGGCGACTTCGGTTGCCACACCCTCCAGATGTTCCATGACGAGCTCGAAATGGGGACGCCGGACTGGGTGGCCGCTGTAGCATGTCAAGCGTTCTCGCTGGAAGGCCCCGTTAACAACAGCGAGTGCATGAGTATCGCCAACACGATTCAGTGGCATATCCCCGCGCGCGGCAAACACCCGGAGATGATGGCGTTCTTCTATGATGGCGGTCTGAGGCCGCCCCGGCCCCCAAGCATGCCCGCGGATGTGACGATGCCCGACAGGGGCATCATGTTCGTCGGCGAGAAGGGCGTTCAGTTGTCGGCGTTCTATGGCGGCAATCCGTGGGCGCCGTTTGGGCGCGAACCCGAGCCGGGCACCAAGGTGCGCGGTCTCCCCGGCGGCTGGCTGTTCCCGGAGAGCCGTTTCAAGGACTTCAAACAGCCCGAGCCATACCTGCCGCGCTGCGAGAGGCCGGATCATTACACCGAGTGGGTGCGGATGTGCAAGGCCGGCAAGAAATCGATTACTCCTATCGATTTCGCCTGCCGCCTGACGGAGTTCGCCCTGGTCGGAGCAGTCGCGCAGCGCAGGTACAACGCGCTCGCGATGCCCCCCGCCGGCGCGGGCGCAGCCCGTGGCCGGCGAGAGCCCACGGTCTTCCTATGGGACTCGAAGGCCATGAGATTCACCAACGACGAGACTGCCAATACCTTCGTCGACACGCCGTACCGCAAGGAGTGGGACTACAAGGCTTAGGTTCTGCCCTCGGCCCGGCTCATGTCCAGGCACGGCTCAGGTGGACGGTGCGCCCCGTGATGTAGCGCTCCGAGACAGCCCAGGTCGACGTGCTGCGACACCATCTTCCGCAAGACCTGCTACCCTTGTTTTGCAGCCAGAAGGGAGCAACCATGCACTGGTACCACTATGTCGCGTACTTCTTCGGGGGCGCATTCCTCGCGAACACCCTGCCCCACCTGGGCAATGGGATCTCGGGGCGCGCCTTCCAGAGCCCCTTCGCATCACCACCCGGGGTAGGCTTGTCCTCCTCGAGGGTCAATGTCCTATGGGGCTTTTTCAACCTTGCCGCCGGCTACGTGCTGGTCTGCCGTGTCGGCACGTTCGATCTGCGCAACACCCTCCACGTGCTCGTCCTCGGGGCGGGCATCCTGATCATGTCGCTCATGCTCGCCCACGCATTCGGACGGTTCCACGGGGGCTGTGAGCCCGCCTCTCCAATGAGACCAACTCCCGCCAACCCGGGTCGGCTATAGCGCCGCTTCGCCGCGCGTATCGTCGCGGATGCGGACGGCTTCCACCACCTCCGACACAAAGATCTTCCCGTCTCCGATGGCCCCGGTGCGCACCGCCTCGACGATCGCGCGAATCACTTCGTCTTTGCGCGCCGAAGGCACCACCATTTCGAGCTTCAGCTTGTGCAGGAAATCCACCTGGTACTCGCGCCCGCGGTAGACCTCTTTATGACCCTTCTGACGGCCGTGGCCGCGCACCTCGCTGACGGTGAGACCGTCGATACCGATATTCTTGAGCGCCTCTCGGGCGTTCTCCAGCTTGGAGGGTTGGATGACTGTTTCAATCTTGATCATTGGCCTATGCCTCAAAATTGTACCCCTCTTCACCGTGAAGCGTCAGGTCCATGCCGCTGTCTTCCTCGCGTTCCTTCATGCGCAGCGGCGTCACCAGCTCGGTGATTTTGAGCGCCACCAGCGTCCCCACCACGGCCATACCAATGCCGATTCCGGCGCCGATGAGTTGATTCAACACCTGGCCGGGGTTGCCGTCGATCCAGCCGAGCGCGGCGGGCTGGCCGTTGGCCAGCTTCAGACCCGCGTTGACAACGCGTGTGGCGAACACACCGGTCAGCAGGCAGCCCGCGAAACCGCCTGCGCCGTGTACGCCGAAGACGTCCAGCGAATCGTCATAGTGGAACCTTTCCTTCACCACGGTCACCATGAAGTGGCATAGCGCGCCCGCCACCAGGCCGATGAGTATGGCGCTGAACGGTTGCACGAAGCCCGCGCCCTGAGTGACGGTGGCCAGTCCGGCGACGGCGCCGGAAATGGCGCCCAGCGCGCTGGGTTTTCCGTTGCGCACGCGTTCGGCCGCCATCCACGAGAGGGCCCCGGCCGCGGCGGCAAAGTGCGTCGCCACGAACGCGCTGGTGGCCAGCGAGGAAGCCGCCAGCGCGCTGCCCGCGTTGAAGCCGAACCAACCCACCCACAGCAGGCACGCGCCGATGAAGCTCAGCACCAGGTTGTGCGGCACAATCTTCTCATGCGGATAGCCCACGCGCTTGCCGATGTAGAGCGCCGTCACCAGCGCCGAGAATCCCGAGGTGATGTGCACCACGGTTCCACCGGCGAAATCGAACACCGGGTACTTGCCGCCCAGGAACGCGCTGAGAAAGCCGCCGCTGCCCCATATCATGTGCGCCACCGGGAAGTATACGAGGAACGCCCACAGCGTGGAGAACACCACCATGGCGCGAAAGCGCACGCGCTCCGCAAACGCACCGGTAATCAGCGCCGGCGTGATGATGGCGAACATGAGCTGATAGATCATGAACGTCTGGTGGGGAATGGTGGGGGCGTAGAGCGGGTTCGGTTCGGCTCCCACCCCGCGCAGGAACAGGTAGCGCAGGTCCCCGATGAACGGGTTGCCCCCTGCGAACACCAGGCTGTAGCCGCACACCGCCCACAGCAGGGTGATCACCGCCATCAAGGCGAAGCTCTGCATCATGGTGCCGAGCACGTTCTTCCGGCGCACCAATCCGCAGTAAAACAGGGCCAGGCCGGGGCCCGTCATCATCAGCACTAGCGCGGCGCTGACCAGCATCCAGGCGTTGTCGCCCGCCGACTGCGAGGCGGCTACCGCGGCCTGCAAGGCCCGCAATTCGGCGCGATCCCCCTGCGGCGCTTGCGCCAGGGCGGAGGTAGAAAGCAGCAGTAGTCCAGCCAACACACGGTTCGACAACTTGGTCTCCTCGACGTGGAGATTGCTCCCGCGTACAGGGCGGGAATACCACACGGTAGAAGATGGCGCGCCGCGGGGCCACAAGAAAAAATGAATCCGCCCCATAGAAAGAATTTATGGCGGAAAGGCGGGCGCCACTCGGTAGCTCTCCCAAGCCGTGCGACAGTGCGCGCACTTCGCCCCCGGCAGTTGCCCGGATATTGCTAAGATAATGCCGTGGGCAATATCGAGTTTGCCTGGGATCGCCGCAAGGCTCGATCCAACCTGGTGAAGCACGGCATCTCCTTCGAAGAGGCGCAAACCGTTTTTCTGGACGAAAACGCCCGCTTGATCGAATGATCCGGATCACTCTGAGGAAGAAGAACGGTTCGTGCTACTGGGCTATAGTTTTCAGGCGCGCTGCTTGATCGTCAGTCATTGCTACCGGGAACCCGATTCCGTGATCCGGCTGATCTCCGCAAGGCGCGCGACAGCGCAGGAAGAAGAAGTGTATTGGAGACTCCGATGAGAAGTGAATACGATTTTTCCAAGTCCCGCAAGAACCCCTACGCCAATCGACTCAAGCGCCAGATCACCATTCGCCTTGATACTGCGGCGGTGAATTACTTCAAGGAAATGGCGGCTGAGCTGGGGATGCCATATCAGAACCTCATCAACTTGTTCTTGAGAGACTGCGCCATCGAGAGACGGCGCCCTGTCATTCAATGGCCCCAGGAGGCGCCGAAGCGCATGGTTGACCGCTGACGAGGGCGCTTCGAGCCACCGTCATCCTCATCCAACCGGACTGGTGCGTACCGGTGCATCCGTTGTAAAATCGTCACGCCCGGCATTGCCCGGCGCCCAAGCCTGGGAAATAAGCACTCATGAGAACTGATACTGAATTCCTGATCGCGCTGGCCGCGCCTCTCTGTTTCGGCGGCCTGCTCCTCGCCCAGCACACGTTGGAGAGCGAAACCAATCCCCTGGCCGGAAACCGCACGGCTATAGCGGCCGGCAATCGTCTCTACGACAGCGCCTGCCAGTCGTGCCACGGGGCCGGCGCGCGCGGCGATCGCGGCCCGGCCCTGGCCACCGGCCTTTTTCGCCACGGCAACGCCGATGGCCAGCTCTTCCTGAACATCCGCAACGGCATCAACGGCACGGCCATGCCCGCCTTCTCGCAGTTCACTTCCGACCAGGTCTGGCAACTGGTTTCGTACATCCGCAGCCTGGCCGGCGCCGCCGTCGTGAGCGAGCGCGTCGCTGGCAACCCGGCCGCTGGTAAAGCTGTCTTCGAGGGTAAGGGCCAGTGCCTCTCCTGCCACACGGTCAATGGCCTGGGTCAGCCGGTCGGCCCCGATCTTTCGGCCGCCGGGAACGGCTCCGCCCAATCTCTCCAAGCCGCCATCCTCAATCCCAACCAGCCTCCCGCGGCGCCAGGCGGTGGACGCGGCGGCGGGCGCGGCCCATTCCGCCGCGGTCCGCCCACAACCCTGACCGTGAGAACTGCGGACGGCCATGAGTACCGCGGCGTGCGCAAGAGTGAGGACGTCTTCTCCCTCCAGATGGTCGATACCGCCGGCCAGCTCCACCTGTTCGACAAGGCCAGCCTGGCCGAGCTGCAAGTCGAAAACAAGTCGCTCATGCCCGACGACTACGCCCGCCGCCTCACCGCGCCGGAGATCCAGAACCTGGTAGCTTATCTGAAGACGCTCACCGGCCGCGACCTCTCGAAACCGCTGGCCGTCTCCATTCCCGGCGGCCTCACCTCCGAACGCATCGCCAACGCCCAGGCCGAGCCCCAGAACTGGCTCTCCTACTGGGGCGACCTAGAGGGCCGGCACTACTCTTCCCTCAGCCAGATCGACACCTCCAACGTGCGCCAGCTACAGGCCCGCTGGGCCGTGCCCATGCCCGGAAACGGCATCGTGGAATCCGTCCCCCTGGTGGTGGACGGCGTCATGTACACCACCGGCCCGCCCGGACAAGTCTTCGCCCTGGATGCCCGCACCGGCCGCCAGATCTGGCGCTACCAGCGCACCCAGAAGGTGGTCAATCCTTACGAGAGTAATCGCGTCAACCGCGGCGTGGCCGTGCTCGGGAACCGCCTCTTCTTCGGCACCCTCGACGCCGCCCTGGTGGCCCTGGACCTGCGCACCGGCGCGCCCCTTTGGGAAGTCCAGGTTGCCGATACCATGCAGGGCTACAGCATTACCTCCGCCCCCATCGCGGTCAAGGACAAGATCGTCACCGGAGTCTCCGGCGGCGAGTACGGAATCCGTGGCTTCGTGGATGCCTACGACCCCGCTTCCGGCAAGCGTCTCTGGCGCTTCTACACCATCCCCGGCCCCGGCGAATTCGGCCACGACACGTGGAGCGGCGACAGTTGGAAACAGGGTAGCGGCGCCACCTGGCTCACCGGCACCTTTGACCCCGAGCTGAACACGTTGTTCTGGCCCGTGGGCAACCCCGGCCCTGATATCAATGGCGATGTGCGCCAAGGCGACAACCTCTTCACCTGCGCCGTCGTGGCTCTCGACCCCGATACCGGCCGGCGCAAGTGGCATTACCAGTTCACCCCCAACGACACCCACGACTGGGACTCCACCGAGGACCTGGTGCTGGTGGACCGCATGTACCAAGGCCAGGATCGCAAGCTCATGCTGCACGCCGACCGCAACGGCGTCTTCTACGTCCTCGACCGCACCGACGGAAAGTTGCTCTCCGCGACACCCTACGTCCGCACCAGTTGGGTTGACCATTGGGACGAGAACGGCCGCCCCGTCACCAAACCCGGCTGGCAAGCCACCCCCGAAGGCAGCGTCGTGTTCCCCGACTTGGGCGGCGGAACGAACTTCCAGGCCCCGTCCTACAGTCCCCAAACCGGCTGGATATATTTCGCCTACCATGATGGCGGCGGCCGCTATGCCTCCGGACCGGCCCCTTACGAACCCGGCCGACAGTTCTGGGGCCGTGGCACCGGCGGCGGCCCACCCGCCGCCACCCCGCAGGACAGCCAGGGAGTCGCCGCCCTCGATCCCGAAACCGGCCAGATCCAGTGGCGCTACGAGCTTACTCAGAACTCGCTATCGGCGGGCGTCCTTTCGACCGCCGGCGGCGTCCTCTTCGTCGCGTCGCGCGAGGGCAACTTCATCGCGCTCGACGCCCGAACCGGCAAACCCCTATGGCATTTCCAGGCCGGCAGCGAGATACCGTCTTCGCCCATGAGTTACGCCGTGGACGGCAAACAATACGTGGCTGTGTCTTCCGCCGGCGTGCTGTTCAGCTTCGCGCTGCCGGAGTAAGGCCGGCCGCGTGGCACCTCGTGGTTCGAATCCATGCCGGGGAGCCAAATTTCAACACATTGAAAACATTGGACTGCAAAGAAGCCGCAAGGGTTAAGCTTAACGCCGCCCTCTACAAAGCCGATTGCTACAACAAGCCGGGGGACGGCGGAGCAGTGGATCAAGGAAGGCAAGCAGCGCCCTTTGGGCCCGGTCAAAATGACGCGGCTGAGCTGCCACCGGTTCCAGTCGGATGAAGTGCGGCGATGGCTGAGCCTGATCGCCTACGACTTGGGAAACCTCGGGCGGCGGCTGGTGCTGCCGAAGAAGATCGAGAACCGGTCGCTGACCAGTTTGCAGCAGCGGCTGTTCGGGAGCATGGTGCGGCGGATCGATGCGCCGGCGGTGGCTGCCGGGTAGCAGGAGGGCGGTGATACGGCGAAAGCGGGCAGCTCAGGACGCGAGGGCCGGAGAGGTGTTTGCGGAACGTGTTGAAAAGGTGGGGTTTGCGATTTTGGATTTTGGGCGGAGCGCGGGATCCCGGTGTTGCGGGGTCGAAAACGGCTCCCCGAAAAAAATGTGGCTCGCAGGAACAAAGGACGGCGCTTTGGCTTATACTGAATGGCAGCTGGAAGTCCAAAACGGGGATTCCGGCTTAATCCGGGATGGCGAAATGCAGGTTTCGGCATTACATCCCGATGGCGAGGCACTATGCGCAGGCTCCTCATAATTTCTTTGCTCGGTGTGGGAGTGGTTCTGGCCACTCCGCTGACCTGGACTCTCCAGAATGTCACTTTCTCGGATGGCGGCACGGCCACCGGATCGTTTGTTTACGACGCTTCCACCGAAACGGTGGTCAGTTACTCGATCTCGGTATCCGGCGGCAATACCACGGTGTTCCCTCCGTTTGTGTATCAAAACGGTGGGGCCGACAACACCGGAACGAGTGTCGTTTCCGGGGATGGCGTGATCGACTTCAACACGGACCTCGAATCGGGGTTCCATCAGCGGTTCCTGGCTCTGCCTGTGTTACCGCTTCCCGCTTCGGGTACCCAGGCTCTGGATCTGACCAACCCTTATGGGGCGGAGTGTTACGATTGCAATCCTTATCGGACGTTCGCGTCCGGCCAGGTGGTAAGCAGTGCGGCGCCGTCTCCGACGACCGTTCCGGTGTTGTCCCGGTGGGCCCTGGCCGGATTGGCGATCCTTCTGCTTGCCGCAGGCGTCCTGCTGCTATCACGGACCGTTAAGAGCCGCTACGCCTGATGCGGACGACGCGAGTTTGAGAAGAACGATTTCCGCAGCATCGTGCCGCGCTTCGCGCCGGAAGCGCTCGCGGCCAATGAGACGCTGCTTGATCTGCTCAAGGACGTGGCGGGCCAGAAACACGCGACGCCGGCACAGATCGCTCTTGCATGGCTGCTCGCGCAGAAACCCTGGATCGTTCCCATTCCGGGCACGACGAAACTGAACCGTCTCGAAGAAAACACCGGCGCTGCGGCCGTCGAGCTGACCGCCTTGGACTTGAAGCGCATCAGCGACGCGCTGGCGGAGATCACGGTCGTCGGCGACCGCTATCCGGAAGAACTTGAGAAACGGACAGGGATCTGACATGGCGATAACCGAAACCGCGCACAAGAATCACGGGGGGCTGTTTCCGAACCACAAGTCGCAGCTCAAGGCCTCCGATCCCGAACTGATCGAGATCTTCGACAACTTCGCCTTCGACGAGGTGATCGCGCAGAGCAAGCTCGATACGAAAACGCGCACGATGCTGATACTGGCCGCGCTTATCGGCAGCCAGGCCGTCAATGAATACAAGATCATGTTGGGTGCGGCGCTCAACGTCGGCGTGACGCCCGTTGAAATCAAGGAAATCCTCTATCAGTCCGTTGCCTATGTCGGCATGGCGCGCGCCTTCGACTTTCTCCATGCCACAAACGAGGTGCTGACAAGCCGCGGCCATCAGCTTCCGCTCGCGCCGCAGTCCACCACCACGGCGGACAGTCGGTTCGACAAAGGTCTCGCATCCCAAAAGGCGATTTTTGGCGGGATGATTGATGACATGTACGAGAAATCGCCGAAGGACCAATTGCACATTCAGCGTTTCCTGTCGGCGAATTGCTTCGGCGACTTCTACACACGCACCGGCCTCGACCTCAAGATGCGGGAGTTGGTGACGCTCACCATTCTGGTCGCCATCGGCGGGTTGGATGCGCAGGTCAAAGGGCATGTGCGCGGCAATGTAAATGTCGGCAACGGCCGCGATGTCCTTATCGATGTCGTCACGCAGTTGCTGCCGTGGGTGGGATATCCGCGAACCTTGAATGCGCTCGCTGCCGTGAACGAGGTGTCGCCCGATAACAGCAAAGGAGCCAAAGATGCCCGCTGACAATCAACCGAAACGCGCGACGCCTCGCACCATGCGGATCGCGCAAATGACGGCTTTCCGAAAGCCGATTCAGGTGACCGAAATGCCCATCCAGAGCCCGGTAGCGGACGGTGCCCTCGTCCGTGTCGAAGCGTCGGGGGTCTGCCGCAGCGACTGGCATTTCTGGAATCAGGACCTGGGATGGATGGGCTTCACTCTCCAGCTGCCAGCCAATACCGGCCACGAGGTCGGCGGCGTCATCGAGGAGGTTGGCCGCGACGTTCGCGGGATCAAAGTCGGTGACCGCGTGACGATTCCTTTTCACGAGTCCGACGGAACATGCCCGGAGTGCCGCAGTGGTTATCAGAATCTATGCAACCACGTGATCGTGCCGGGTGTCGAACGACTTGGCGGGTGGGCGCAGTACGTAACGGTGAGCGCAGCAGACCTCAATTGCATCAAGTTGCCGGAGGGCGTTAGCAGCCTTTCTGCTGCGGCGCTCGGCTGCCGTTATATGACCGCTTACCGTGCCGTTGTTGGGCGCGGATGCGTGCAACCCGGTCAGTGGCTCGCCGTCCACGGCTGTGGCGGCGTTGGGCTCTCCGCCGTACAGATCGCTGCCGCGAATGATGCGATGGTCGTGGCCGTCGATGTCGATGACCGCAAGCTCGCAAAGGCGCGAGAAGAAGGCGCTGTCGCTACCATCAACGCGCGCAATCTGAGTCCGGAGCAGGTCGGGCAGGCCGTTAAGGATGCGACGAATGGCGGCGCTCATGTGTCCATCGATGCTCTCGGCCGCGCCTTTACCTTCCACCAGTCGTTCCATTCGCTCCGCAAGCGTGGCCGGCACGTGCAGGCCGGGATCACTTCTCAGGAGGAGCAAGGCCAGGTTTCTCTTCCGCTCGACCTTCTGACGCTCCTGGAGCTGGAGGTCGCCGGTTCGCTCGGCAATCCGCATCCGAAATACGCAGAATTGCTGACTCTGGTCGCCCGCGAGAAGCTCAAACCGGCACGTCTGGTCACGCGGGAGCTGTCGCTCGATGACGTGACGGATACTCTTGAGCGCATGACGCGCTTTGAGACGGTCGGATTCGAAGTCATTACGAAATTCGCATGAAAGGAATGCTGCCGTGACAAATGTGATTGTTGTAGTTGGGGCCGGATCGATCGGCCAGGCGATCGCGCGGCGGGTTAGCGCAGGCAAGCACGTCCTGCTGGCTGATCTGCGTCAGGAAAACGCCGATGCTGCGGCCAAGACTTTAAGCGAAGCCGGCTTCGATGTCAGTACGGCGACCGTTGACGTATCCTCGCGCGCTTCGGTCGAGGCCCTCGTTCAAAAGGCTACGTCTTTTGGCGATGTTTTCGGCCTGATCCAGGCCGCCGGGGTATCGCCGACGCAAGCCTCACCGGAGACCATTCTTAAAGTCGACCTCTACGGAACCGCCCTGCTCTTGGAGGAATTCGGCAAGGTGATCGCGCGCGGCGGCGCAGGCGTCGTGATCGCTTCGCAGTCGGGTCACCGCCTGCCTGCCCTGACCGCCGAACAAAACAACGCGCTGGCAACGACGCCCGTTGAGGAGCTGCTTGGTCTTCCATTCCTTCAGCACGACAAGGTAACCGAGTCCCTTCACGCCTATCAGCTCGCAAAGCGCGGGAACTCCTTGCGGGTGATGGCCGAGGCCGTTCGCTGGGGCAAACGGGGCGCGCGGGTCAACACAATCAGCCCCGGCATCATTATTACGCCGCTCGCGAAGGATGAATTGACAGGGCCGCGCGGGCCCGGCTACCGGCGCATGATCGAACTGTCTGCGGCGGGCCGGGCCGGCACTCCGGATGAAGTGGGAACCGTCGCCGCGCTGCTCATGGGGCCTGACGGCGCCTTCATCACCGGCAGTGACTTCCTCATGGATGGCGGCGTGACCGCGGCGTATTGGTTCGGCGACCTGAAACCGAAATGATGGAGCAAAGACGCGCAATGCCGCCCAGGAACAGAGAGACATCATGACCGCTACCCGTATGACGGTGCTCGTCGTAGGCGCGACAGGTTCGATCGGTCTCCTCGTCGTCGATGAGGCGCTCCGGCAGGGCCATGCTGTACGGGCTCTGGTCCGCAAGTCCAGCAGGAAAGATGAGCTTCCGCGCGAAGTGCAGGTGGTCACGGGTGACGTGACCCGGCCGGACACGCTCGCCGGGGCAGTGGACGGCGTGGACGCTATCGTCTTCACCCTTGGTTCCGACGGCGCGGGCAAAGTCGGGGCGGAGAGTGTCGACTATGGCGGCGTGCGCAACGTCCGGCATGCGCTGGGCTCCCGGACCGTGCGCATCGCGCTCATGACCGCTATCGGGGTGACCAACCGCACCGGCGATTATAACCGCACGACCGGGGCCCATGATTGGAAGCGGCGCTCCGAAAGGCTCGTGCGCGCGAGCGGGCTGCCGTACACCATCGTCCGGCCCGGCTGGTTCGACTATAACGCCGCGGATCAGCACCGGCTCGTCCTTCTCCAGGGCGACAAACGCCAGGCGGGAAATAGCAGCGACGGCGTCGTGGCACGTCTCCAGATCGCGCAGGTTCTGGTCCACAGCCTCGGCTCCGATCAGGCGCTGCGCAAGACCTTCGAACTCATCGCAACCAAAGGCCCGGCGCAGGACGATTTCGACGCGCTGTTCGCGCCTCTCGATGCGGACCCGCAAGGCACGCTGGACGGCGTGCATGACATGGCGAACATGGCGCTGGAGGACGAACCGCAGCGCGTGCGCGATGACCTGGATGCTGTGCTCGCCCACCGCTCTGGCGGGGCGGACAGCTAGTCACTTTGGAACGTCTATGGATGAAACAAGGCCGCGATCGTTAGGTCTGGAAGGTTGAAATGAGACCCCATATTATTTGCCACATGCTCTCCTCAGTGGATGGAAAGATCGATGGCGCAGCCCTCAAGGCGGTAACCGTTCCAGGCGACTATGAGGCGACCGGTACGGAGCTCCAAGGCGACGCCTGGATCTGCGGTCGCACCACCATGCAACGGCATTTCGCGGAGGATGGACCCTTCATATCGGCGTCGAACCGGCCCGCAGGACCGCAGCCGGTCCACATCGCGCGCCAGGCGAAGTCGTATGCGATCTCGGTCGATACCACGGGCAAGCTACGATGGGCCAGCGGCGATCTCGACGGCGATCACTATTTGTGTCGTGAGCGAGCGCGTGCCCGAGGATTACCTTTCCATGCTCCGGGACAAGGGCGTCTCCTACATCGTTGCGGGAGCACCGGCGGTTGACCTTGCCAAAGCAGTGAACCAGCTCGGCGAGCGCTTCGGAATTCGCCGCTTGCTGCTCGAAGGGGGCGGCCATATCAACGGCGCGTTCCTCCAGGCGGGTCTCGTCGACGAAGTGAGCATTTTACTCGTGCCCGGCATCGACGGGCGGCACGAGGTTCCGGCCGTGTTCGACGGCGTAGACCCCGCGCGCAAAGCCGCTGTCCCGCTCAAGCTCAAATCGGTTGAGCGCCGGGAGAAGGACACGCTGTGGCTCAGGTACGAAGTTGTCCGGTCTTGAAGTCGCAACAGACCTATACTTCGCTTAGGAACTCAAAGGAGGAACGAATGCAAAAACGAAAGCTCGGAAAGAGCGGTCTGGAAGTGTCGGCACTCGGCTTCGGCTGCATGGGACTGAACTATCTCTACGGTCAAGCAAACGAGAAATCCGAGTCGATCGCACTCCTACGCGCGGCCGTCGAGCGAGGGGTTACGCTATTCGACACCGCCGAAGCTTATGGTCCGTTCACGAATGAAGAACTTGTGGGCGAAGCCCTTGCTCCCATACGCGAACAGGTCGTGATCGCAACCAAGTTCGGCTTCGATATCGATCTCAAGACGGGCGAGCGCCGTGGCGGGCTCAACAGCCGGCCCGAACACATCAAGGCGGTTGCGGAAGCCGCGCTCAAGCGTCTCAAAACCGACGTCATCGACATTCTCTATCAACATCGCGTCGATCCCTCGGTTCCGATAGAGGACGTGGCGGGCGCGTTGAAGGAGTTGATCGCGGCGGGCAAGGTTAAACATTTCGGCCTTTCCGAGCCGGGCGTCGAAACGATTCGCCGGGCTCATGCTGTCCAGCCAGTAACGGCGGTTCAAAGCGAATACTCGCTGTGGTATCGAGGCCCTGAGGTGGAGGTTCTGCCAACGCTGGAGAAACTCGGCATTGGGTTCGTTCCCTTCAGTCCGCTCGGGGCGGGCTTCCTGACCGGCAAGATTGATACGAGCACGACATTTGACAAATCCGATTTCCGGAGCAACGTGCCCCGCTTCGCCGCGGACGCGCGCGAGGCCAACATGGCCTTGGTCGACCTCGTCAAAGCCGTTGCCGCGCGTAAGAAGGCCACGCCCGCACAGATCGCGCTGGCCTGGCTGCTGGCGCAAAAACCTTGGATCGTGCCGATTCCGGGAACCAAGAAACTCAATCGTCTCGAAGAAAATCTCGGCGCGGTTAACGTCGAGCTGACGTCCGCCGACCTCAAAGAGATAGGAAGCGCGCTTGCGAACCTCAAGCTTGAGGGGAACCGGCTACCCGATGCCGCCCTTTCTATGACGGGGCGCTGACTGAAGGAACCTTGAAGTCCACGGCCATCGGAGTCCGCTGCATCGGCCTCCCGATATCTTTCCGCATAAGGTCTGCCGGTTCGCTAAAAATATTTTGTACCGATTTTGTACCAAGACCCTGCTTTTGACGCTTTTGACGACTTCAGCGACTTTTTAGAATCAATAAGTTGCGAGACTTCAAAATCTTGTCAAGTTCATGGTTCGAATCCATGCCGGGGAGCCAGATATCATTTTGGGCCGTTTCCGCCGATCCCCCTCCAACCCGCTGCTTTTCCGATGCGACCGCAACTGCCAACACGTCAAAGGGTTGCCGATATTTCGCGGTCAGTTCGCCGCGTTTCCAGGTGCAGTTCGAGAGTACGAAATCCAGGAGTTTGCGTTTTTCCGCCGCGGGCTGACTTTCGAACAGGATGTGCGCGTTGTGCGCCAACTCCAGGAGTTGGACGCCTTCCTCGATGTAGCTGCGGTTGGCGGTTTGGTGCGCTTCCATGTCGCGCATGATGGCCGCCTGCGCCGCGCGCATCTTCTTCGCCTTGGTATCGAAGAAGTCGTTGCCGATGCGGCCGTCCAGCTTATCTTCGTACATAGCGTCGATGCGATCCTGGAGGAGCCGGTGCTCGCGTTGGAGCTTAGCGATGGCGTCATCGTGGAACTGGCGTTCATCGCGGTGACTTTCACGTAAGGCCTGCCGCACCCAGGCCAAGGTTTCCTCGCTGAACGCGATCCCCTTCAGCAACGCCGTGAATTTCTCCTCCAGCACCTCCTCGCGCGTATACGGCTCCGGGCATTTCCCCTTGAAGCCCGTGCAGTGGTAGTACACGTACTTGCCCTTTTTGATCTCGCCCACCATGGCGCAGCCGCAGTGGCCACAGGTGATCAGGCCGCTGAAGGCAAACTGCTCTTTCACCTTCCGAGTCTTCTTGGCGCCGCGGCCGTCGACGATCGCCTGGACCTGTTCCCAGAGCTCGCGGGAAACGATCGGCTCGTAGGTACCGTGATACACGATGCCGTCGAAGTCGAAATCGCCGGTGTAGATCCGGTTGCGGAGGATCTTGTGCACCGTGGAGGTGGGCACCGGGTCGCCGCTCTTCCGGTAGATCAAACCATCGGCGCGGGCCATCTTCGCCATCTGCTTCAGGGAGACCTTGCCGGTCGCGTACTGCTCGAACGCCGCCAGCGCCCGTCCGAATCCCAAAACCGTACCACCTACCGTTTGGCCTGGGGCGACTCCCGATTCAGCGCCCTTTCAAACCTCCCCGCAGCCGCCGGAGTTGTGAAGTCACCGGTCAGAATTTCACGATTCGTTGTGTCACGGCCGTAGAGTTCCCTGTTGGTTTCCCCGTCCGGACGAAGCGTCGCGCCCGTTAGCGAGATGCCTGCGAACAGGCCTTGCGAACGGGAATACGCAAGCATTTCGGCGTTCATCTGGGCATCTGTTTGAGCGCTCACGTCGCGGCCAACCGGGCCCGCCGCCGCTGATGCGTCTCCGCCGAGCGTAAACTTGTCGGATATGAGGTGCTTCATTCCGCCGTCATTCATCACAAGCAATACAACATCGGTCTCCGAAGCACCAATCTGAAACCCGACGCTTCCACCTTCAACCCGCATCGCGGCTGGAGAGCTCCAACCCGAGCCACCCCGCTCACGGCACACAGCGAACCCGCGGCCATACTCCGCACCGAAGATGAATCCGGCCTTCTTCATGCCCGGCACGACCACGACGCAGCGCGCCTTGTCGATCAGATCTTGGGGAATGCCTCTATCGGCAGCCTTCATCATATCGGTCAGCGTGTCGGCCGAAGCGTCAAGCCTGTCGTTAACATTGATTTCTCTCTCCGCCGCGAAAGCGGCGGTGGAACCGGCAATTGCCAGAACCCAGATACAGCGATTTAAATTCATTCTCATAAAATCGTCCCTTCGTCTGGTTATTCCTTTTCTGTCGCACGTGCGCTGCGACTTCTTTGTCAATGCACGGTTGGCACCATTCTCAGTCGCTCGATGAAGGGCAAGGCCGCAGCCGTGCATGCAAAGGGAGTTGCGGGGAATTTGGCGACTGCGGCAGGCTATCGGCGCTGGCAGAAGAGCAAGGGCGGCTACAGCAAATGCAGGTTCTGCCCTGGAAAGTGCAGGTTTTGCGCTATTCCATTGCAGCCAGAACCTGGTCCAGCGGAATCGTGGCGAACGTCGTGGCATAGTCGGATATCCCATAAGGAATCACGAGTTGCCGGCCATGCACGAGGCTGCCGCATGAGTAAACGACGTTGGGCACGTAGCCGTCGCGCTCGTTTGCATTGGGCTTGATCAGCGGTTCTGGCAGGCGGCCGATGACCTTTGTCGGGTCGTCGCGGTCAAGCAGGAAAGCGCCGATGCAGTATTTTCGCATGGGCCCCACTGCGTGACTGATTACGAGCCAGCCGGCTTCGGTTTCGATGGGCGACCCGCAGTTGCCTAACTGGATGAATTCCCAGGGGAACTTCGGCTCCAGAATGAGCTGCATGCTATGCCAGAAATGGAGATGATCGGAGAACATCACGTAGATATTCTCCGCGTCCTGGCGGCCCAGCATCGCATAGAGGCCCTTGATTTTTCGGGGGAAGAGCGCCATGCCTTTGTTCTCGACGGCCGGTCCATTCAACGTAATGAATTTGAAACGGAGAAAATCGGACGTCTCCAGAAACTGGGGCAGGATCATTTTTCCGTCGTAGGCGGTGTAAGTCGCATAATAAGTCCGCGTGCCGTCTTCCTTTTGGAAAAGGACGAAGCGGGCGTCCTCGATCCCGTTGCTCTGCGACGGAGTAACGGGGAACAAAACCCGCTCGGACAAACCCGACTCCGGCGCAAACTGTACTTCGTAATTGGATTGGGCGAGCATGAGGGTTTCCCGGGCTATGCTCTTGGTCGTTTCCTGTGCATGCTCCAGGGGCTGTTTTGCGGCGCGACTGATGCTGGCGCGCAGTTCTTCCATGGTGAATGCGTCGGGTAAGCCGTTGAGGACCTCCTGGTTGAAGTTGCCCATGAGACGGAGTTCCTGAAGCTTGCGTTGGAACAGGGGTTTTTCAAACGTCGAGTTGGGCACCTGCATGGGCTCGAGGCTGTAGCGGGAGGGCAAGTCCATGGTGATCTTACTGTCGGCGTCCAGTAATCCGCTGCGAAAAGCGATCGAGGAAACATGCCCCTCGGCCGTAGCGCGTAAGCTCAGGATGAAACGCAACGAGCCGGGCGGAACGTCCGCCTGATCCGGGTGCGGCACCATCGAGGGATTGAACAACGCCGCAGCTTCGAGCGAATACTCGTGAGTAAAATACCCGCCCAACAACAACTTCCGTTCTTCGGACAGACTCTGGTGGCCATTGAGCAGATAGGGGCTGACCTCGTCAAACCGCCGGCGGAGAAACTCGTCGATCTTCAGTTGGCGGTCGCCAAATTCGGTCCGAACCCCCTCCAGAAGGGTATGGACTTCGTTTTCGGACAGAGTCATAACCCGGGCGGAGATCTTAATGGAGCGTTGGTCGCTCATGATACGAAAAGGGCGCGCCAGCACGTGAGTGCGGTCCGGGTCCAAAGTGACGGTGCTGCGTCTTACGTCGATTGGTTTCATTGGGCGGTCGAAGCTGCCAGATCAGCTCGTTGCGCACCAGTCGAGGTGTTTTGTATCAGCCGCATTTCCGCCAGCGACAGGAGAAAGGCCAGCGTCGATTCGGCCCCCTGGTTCTCGTTGCTCCGGTCCGCGTGCAGCCCATCGCGACAGCCGCCAGTCTGGCGGGCGTAGAGTTCCAGCCCGAGATCGTTCCAGCCGAGGAACCAGTCGAAGGTGCGTTGCGCCTGTTCATACCACCACGGGTCGGCTGTGCCGCGGTAGGCTTCCAGGCAGGCCGAGACCGTGCTCTGCGCTTCGATGGGCTGCTGGTCGAACTCCGCGCGTGCGCCGTTGCGCTTATAGAATCCGTTGGTGCCAATGGGCCGCAGTTGACCATGCTCCGAGGTCTGTACGCCCACCAGCCAGCGCAACGCCTGTATGCCTCGTTCGTACACGCTCCTTTGCCCGGTGGCGCGCCCGCTGACAATCAGGGCGTGAGCCAGCTTGGCGTTGTCATAAGTCAGACTTTCTTCAAACCAAGTCCAGCCGGGCTCGGCGACTTTATCGAAGATCGTCACCAGTCGCCCGGTCAGCTCATCGCGGACATGGTTGGCCAGGCGGTCACCCTTCATCCGGCGCAAATATTCGTGAATGCCAATCAGACTGAATGCCCAAGCGCGCGGCGAAGTGAAGTCCGTCACGGCCGGCAACGCCCGCGCAAAGAGCTGCTCGGCCATCATCTGGGAACTCCAATGCGGGGAGCGCCCCACCGCCGTGCCCAACGCCCAAATGGCCCGGCCATGACAATCTTCGGACCCCTGTTGGTCGAGCCAACGGCAGTCGATATCAAGGAAATTGTGGAAACGCGTCGTTTTTGGATCGAAGGCATAGTCCAGGAACGCGGCGTAGGTTGTGGCCAGCGCCCGGACACGCTTGGGAACTTCTTCCAACTGGCCGAGCAACACCGCCAGAATGAGTGCGCGGGCGTTGTCGTCCGTGCAGTAGCCTTCAGAACGATTCGGCGCAGTCAAACTCGCGTGCTGGAAAATGCCCGTCGAATCCGTCATATGGTAAAGATGATCCAGATTCAACTCCGGCGATTCATGCGGCCTATGGCCAAACTCTCTCGCGGCAACAGATTTGCGGGGCGCCGCCGCCCCCTGCCGTCGTGCCAGCTCAAAGGAGCGCATGTACCGCCCCGCCGTGTTGCTCCACACCATGGTGCGGCCCAGCTTGTAGGCGTTATCGCTCATGGCGCTGCGGCGCGTTCCATCGCGCAACAATCCGCTCACCTCACGCGCAATCGCTTTCGGGTCCGCGAATGGCACCAGTACGCCACGCTTGTCACTCAACAACTCGGCGGCATGCCAATACGGCGTCGAGATCACGGCTTTGCCCGCGCCAAACGCATAAGCCAATGTTCCCGAGGTAATCTGGGCTTCGTCCAGATAAGGGGTAATGTAAAGATCCGCCGCTCCGATGAACTCGGTCAGTTCCTTCAGCTCCACAAAGCAGTTGTGGAAGATGACGTGGTTCTCGATTTTCTTTTCCCTGACGATGGCCTCAAGGCCGAGGCGATAGGCGTCGCCTCGCGTGCGCAACTCGTTGGGATGCGTGGCGCCCAGCACGATGTAGACGACGTCGGGAAACTCCGCCACGATATCCGGAAGGGCATTGAGCACATGTTCGATCCCCTTGTTCGGCGACAGCAGCCCGAAGGTCAGCAACACCTTCCTTCCGCCCACTCCAAACTGGTCCTTGTAATGATCCGGGGCGACGAATGGCACGTCGGGAATACCATGCGGGATGAGGTCGATCTTGGCCGGTGGCGCCTGGTACACCTCCTGCAAGATCGCTCGTCCCCGCTCCGTCATGACCACCAGCCGGGTTGAGTGGGCGATCAACCTCTGCATCACGCGATGCTGGTCGGCGTTGGGCGTGCGGAGAACGGTGTGGAGCGTGGTGACGACCGGAGCTGTCAATCCGCGCAGCAGGGTTAATACGTGGCTGCCGGCCGGCCCGCCGAAAATTCCAAACTCGTGCTGGACCGAGACAACGTCCACGTTGCTGGTGTTCAGGAAGTCGGCGGCGCACCGGTAAGACTCCAGGTCCTGCTCCTCAATCTCGAAGCGAACGACGTCCGGATATCGATAGCAGCCCTCGATGTCATTGACCGGCACTGCGAAGCACCGGCTTTGAGGGTGCCGGGCTGCCACCGCCCCAAGCAGGTCGGATGTAAACGTGGCAATACCGCATTTGCGCGGCAAGTAGTCGCCGAGAAACGCGATGGTTTGAGTGCTGGAGGCTGTTTTCACAACTTGGCTCCGCCTTTCTCTTCTTAGCTACGACCGGTCATTCACGCAGCCCTGCCGACAGGCTCGCGGAGAGATTCCGTTCTCTCCTGCCCATCCCGATCGGCAGCCTCCTGGCACTGGATGCACAGCAACGCCCACGGCAAGGCCGCGAGGCGTCTTGGACTGATCTCCGAGTCGCACTCGGTGCAGATTCCGAAGCTGCCGTCGTGAATCCGTCGCAATGCGGCTTTTACCTGTCGCAGCAGGTTGGACTCACGGTCCACGTTCCGCATCGCCAGTTCTCGTTCCGTCGCATACTGAATTTCGTCCATCTGGTCCGCGCTCTTCTCGATTGCGATGCCATCCCGCTTTCGCAATTCCCGATCCAGCTCGTTTGCCTTGCGTTCGAGGATCTCTTTGATCGCGCGCATACTGGTAGATGCTTTCTGCATGACAGTTCCCTTTCGTGCGTCTGGTTGTCTACCGTCCCTTGCACGCAACGGTCCAGAATGGAAGCCCCACGTTTGGAGGCTGGGGCCGCTGGCGTCGAGATGCAAGATATGCACTAAAGTGCGGAATTTGCCGCCGCTCTAAGATCTCTTATCCCCAGAGATCGCCGCAGGCGACGGTGGTCACGAACGTGCCTTCACCCATGAGGAGCAAAGCTATGCGGCAAACAAAACCGATCGTTCTACCGAGCGCAGTTGTCCGGCAATTTCGCCACTCGGCCGCCCTTGGGCTGGCGCTCCTATTCCTGGTCCCAGCCGCCTACTCGTATTCCGTTCTCAGCCATGAAGCCATTATCGATTCGACCTGGGATGTCGCCATCAAACCGCTGCTGCTCAAACGATTTCCGGCTGCCACGGTGGAGGAGCTGACGCAAGCCCACGCATTCGCCTACGGAGGGTGCATTATTCAGGATTTAGGGTACTATCCGTTCGGCAGCAAGTTTTTCAGCGACTTGACGCATTACGTCCGGAGCGGCGATTTTATCCTCAGCCTGATCCGCGAATCCCAAGACCTGAATGAGTACGCTTTCGCTCTGGGAGCGTTGTCGCACTATGCCGCCGATAATAATGGCCACTCCGTAGCCGTGAACCGGGCCGTTCCTTTGTTCTACCCGGAAATGGGCCGGAAGTTCGGAAAGGTGGTAACGTATGCCGACGATCCGCATTCCCACGCCGAGACGGAGTTTGCCTTCGATGTGTTTCAGGCCTCCAAGGGCCGCTACGCCTCCGCTGCATACAAAAGCTTCATCGGATTTGAAGTGGCAAAGCCCTTGCTCGAGCGGGCGTTTCAGGATATCTATGGGTTGACGCTGGAAAAGGTATTCCTGGATGTCGATCTCGCCATCGGATCGTATCGCCGCGCGGTCGGCACGATTCTACCGGCTATGACCAGAGTTGCCTGGCAAATCAGGAAACAGGAAATCTTGAAAGAAGCTCCCAGCGTTACGCGCAAGACTTTCCTTTACAATTTATCCCGTTCCGACTACGAAAAGAACTGGGGATCTACTTACAAGCAACCGGGGGTCCGGTCAAAAGTCCTGGCAACTGTATTCCGCGTCATGCCAAAAGTGGGCCCGTGGCGGCCGCTGTCATTCAAGAGGCTGACACCCGAGATCGAAAAGATGTACATGGCCAGCTTCAATGCGACGATCACGCATTATCGCGCCCTGCTTGCGGAACAAAATGCGGGCCGTCTGGAGCTGCCGAACGACAATCTGGATGTGGGAACGTTCACTGCGGCGGGGAAATATACTTTGGAGGATTCCGCTTACGCGGAGCTATTACACAAGTTGGAGGGCCACTACACGGAAATGCCGCCGGAACTCCGGACCAATATTCTGGCCTTCTATAGCGGCCCTGGCCTTGCGAATTCGACCAAGACGAGCGCCGAGGATTCGGCCAGGGTGGTCAAGGAACTCGAGCAACTTCGGGCCGCAAACGTGGACCTGGCACGCAGTGGGCCGAGCGACACTGGGGTGTCCGCCCGAGTGGGATCCCCTTCTCGCCAATGAGCGATTCATCTTGGAGTTCGAAGCTCGCGAGGCAATCCCGTTGGTTGCTACTGGCGCCGGTGCTGGTGGCGATTTCCGGGGCCTCCGGTCAGGAGCCGAGTGATGAGGCACTGAAACCCCTGGCCACGGGGTTCGCCAAGAACATCCTCCTGGATCAGAAGGAAATCTGGACCAGCCCGTTTCACATGACACGCAAGGACGCTCAGTGGTGGCTGACTTTCGGTGCCATCGTGGGCGTCGCGTTCGCGACGGATCGCCACACTTCGCAACAACTGCCGAATACGCCAGATCAACGGGCGTACAGTCGCGACGTCTCGCAGGTGGGCGCTGCGTACACCCTGATTCCCATCGCCGGCGCGTTCTATGCGACCGGAGTTCTGGCGAAGAATCCGAAGTTGCGAGGTACGGGGCTGCTGGGCGGCGAGGCGCTCGCCGATGCATTGATTGTGGGCGAAGCCCTCAAATTCGCAGCCGGTCGGCAGCGGCCACTGGAAGGGGATGGAGGCGGGCACTTCTTCCACGGAGACGATTCGTTCCCGTCCGGTCACGCCCTCGATAGCTTTGCCCTCGCGTCGGTAATCGCGCATCGGTACCGCAACAAGAAGATGGTTGTACTTGCCGCTTATGGACTGGCTACCCTGGTGAGCGCATCTCGCTTCAGCGGCCAAAAGCACTTCGCTTCGGACATCCTGGCGGGAGGAGTCATGGGGTGGTTTATCGGCAGGCATGTGTTCGAAACGCAATAGGACTGCTTGGGGGAAATGTTTATCGCGCCGCCGGAGGCTCCTGGTCGGTGGGAATCCCAACCAGGGAGCGATAGAACGCAACGGCCCGGTTGATCGAGGAGGACTCATGCCCCGTGGCCAGCCGGCTCGCGGTTCGTCCGGTGCGCGCGATGCTGTAATACCGCCAGACATTGTCCGATTCGCGATCCAGAAAGTAGATCGACTGCATCTCACCCGGAGGGAAGAGTGTCAGAAACGAATAGCGCATGGTGCTGACATTCTCGACATCATAGACGAGCCGGTCTGCCGAGGCCTCTGTAATCTGCATTCGGTAGTTGGCTGCGCCGGAAAGATTATCGGCCTGTTCCAAGTAAAGCACCCTGCCGTCCCTCATCTCATCGGGTGTGAAGTCTTCGCGGCGCTGAGTTAGCTGGGAGCCGGTTAAAGCATGGGCGTTCACAATTAATGTCTGCCATTGCTTGTGAGTGGTCGACCAGTAGCGCATGCCCGCGAGTTCTGAAATCGCCCCGATGCGGCGAAGCAGGCTCTCGGCGCCCGAGCTATAACGAAACCGGGCGACTGTGGTCACCAACGTGGAAAAGCCCAATTCCCCCCAACCAGTGCACGCGGGTGGTTTCCAGTCGCGACCGAGGTCAGACTCGCTCCAGAACTTTACGTTGGGCGAACTATCCAGGCCGGGATAGGCCGGCACGGGTTCCTCGCCGCATGGCGGCCTTGGTCCGGATTGCGCGTAGCCGTGCGCCTGCCAGAGCAGCATCACCGACAATACAAACCGAATCATGGTTGCTGCCCAGGGGTCCGGGCTGGGCCGGTTCGAAGGCCACATGCCGGCGACGCTGGTCCACCGGCATGTGGAGTTTACCGTGAAGCGGACCTAGCTCCAGTGCCCTTCCACCAGAACATAGCCACCGTTTCTGTGAACCCAGTGATGGGCTACCCACCGGGCATGCTCCCGCGGTGGCTGTTCCCACCTTCCTGAGACCCAAACGTAATGCTGGCCATCCCAATTGTGATATCCCGAAATCCACACATGGTTGCGGCTCGGCGGGGGACCCCGCTTCTCCACTACCATGCGCGGTGGTGCAATGCGAACCACAATATCGGCAGCCACAGCGCTGAAGGCCAGCGCGCCTGCAAAAACCAATCCGATCACTCTCTTAAGAACCATTTTCACCACTCTCCGAGCTTTAGCCATGCACGTGCGTGGCCGTATGCAAACGGGTGACACGCCATATGGCGGCTACGCGGGTACCGGCAAAAGCTGCATTCACGTGCATCACTTTTGCCTGTCGGCTCCACGGAACAGCACGGCCAAACAGGAATCGGCGAGGCTAGGCGCAGACCAAAGCCGTCGAGCCGGTTTGGTCCCAAAGCTGCTCTAAGGTTGAAAGGAGATCGACGACGATGCTGATACTACTAGTTGTCATTTTGCTGTTGGTTTTGGGCGGCGGTGGCGGTTACTACGGCCATAGCCGTTGGGGTTACGGTGGCGGTGCGGGCGTGGGGATAGGCACCATACTGCTCGTTCTACTCTTGGTCTACATGCTTGGGATTATCCACTAACAAGATGCTGAAGAAGGCTGAGAGCCGCTGGCTGACGCGCGCGGCTCGGAAACGCGGTCACGTCCGGCCATAGCGCGGCTCGTCGTGACTGGCGGCTGTCCCTCAAATGCTGCATCTGCCAAGACAAATGAAACACGCTATGGCTCCCGAGGGGCTCGCTTCACGGCCCGGGCTCCGGGGCGATGCGGGGGCCATTATCCTGTTCGGAACCATCGCGGCACTGTACTTTGCGCGCGAGATCTTCATCCCCTTGGCGTTTGCTCTCATTCTGACGTTTCTATTGACTCCAGTGGCCGCGCTTCTCCAGAGGCGGCACACTGGCCGCGTAGCGTCCGTTCTCGTGACCGTCCTGGTTGCGGTTGCGATGGCTGGAGGCATCGGCTGGATCATCGCGAACCAGTTGGTCGAGGTCGCCAATGAGCTTCCTCTATACCGCCAGAACATTCACGCCAAGATTGAAGCATTCCACTTCCCGGTCACGGGGCAGCTAGGGCTAGCTGCCAAGAGCGTGCAGGAGATCGCGCAGGAACTCACCAGTTCGGGCGAGCCATCCGCGGCCTTGCCTGCACAGGGTCGGAATCAGCGGCAGTCGAAGGCGCAGCCTGCGCCCATCTCTCCTATTCCCGTTCGAATCGTCTCAACCCCAACAAGCGGATGGGCGGAGCTTCGCGATCTGGGCACGCCGGTTCTGGCGCCGCTAGGGCGGGCGGGATTTGTCCTCATCTTTACGGTCTTCATGCTGTTGAAGAGAGAAGACCTGAGGAACCGTCTTCTGCGGCTAGCCGGGATCGGTCAGTTGAACCGCATGACGCAGGCGCTCGACGACGCGTCGGGCCGGGTCAGCCGATATCTGCTTATGCTGTTGCTGGTCAATGCGGGCTTCGGAACTCTGTTCGGCGCCGGTCTTTACTTGATTGGGGTGCCCAATCCAGCGCTATGGGGAGTGGTAGCCGGCATCTTGCGGATTGTGCCGTACGTGGGAACGACCATTGCCGCGACGCTACCGATTGCGCTCTCGTTGGCCGTGTTTGATGGATGGCTCAGGCCAATGCTCGTGTTCCTGCTGGTGGCGGGCCTCGAACTGATCATTGCCAACTTCGTCGAACCCTGGCTCTACGGCACCCGCGTGGGAATCTCTTCCCTGGCGCTGCTTGTGTCCGCCGTCTTTTGGACCGTTCTGTGGGGACCCGCGGGCCTGATCCTTTCGACACCCCTGACGGTCTGCGTGGTGGTTCTAGGGTGCTACGTCCCCCAACTCTCATTTCTGCATATCCTGCTGGGAGATGAACCGGTTCTCGCGGCCGAAGCCCAGATCTACCAGCGGTTACTCGCGATGGATCAAGTGGAAGCACATACCATTGTCGCCGGGTTACTTAAGGGAAGGCCGCTAGTGGAGTTGTACGACTCCGTGCTCATCCCGGCTTTGAGCTTGGCCGAACAGGACCGGCACAAAGGAGCAATCGACACAGCCAGGGAAGAGTTTCTCTTTCTCAGCATCAATGAAATGATCGTCGAGTTCTCCGAGTATCAACTGGCGGACAGCTCATCCGTGGAAAACTCCGCGCTCATGCCGGACGACGCGGAGCATCTGAGCGCCAGGGTACTCTGTCTTCCGGCCCATGATCGGGCCGATGAGGTCACGGCCGCAATGCTGGCTCAACTCCTGGAGCAAAAGGGGTTCCCGACCCTGTCCTTGCCCATCATCGGGTCCTCTCCCGATGAATGGCTCACCTTGCTGGATGCCGGAGGGAGCGACATAGTCTGCATCTCAGCGTTGCCTCCTTATGCGTTCGCGCCGGCGCGGGCCCTGTGCAAGCAGATCCGGGCACGGTTTCCAGAACTCAAAGTGGTGGTTTGCATCTGGGGATTCAGCGGCGACACGAACAAAGCCAAGGCTCGTTTCGAGCGAGCTCTACCCGATCGCCTCTGTACCAGCCTCGCGGAGGCCGTGGAGCATGTTCAGGAACTCGGTCGTCCCAAGCCGGTGGCGACGCCCATGGTCGCGTGACCAGGCTAGTCGGCCGGCAGCAGTGCATTCTGGTTTGGCCTCAAATCTGCTTCAGTAGCGGTTGAACGGAGGAAAGGACGTTGAGATGAACCCGAGCACGAAAGATCGAATCGAAGGCGCGATACATGAAGTGAAGGGCAAAGCCAAGGAGACGGTCGGCCAAGCCATCGACAATCCCGACTTAGAGCTTGAGGGCAAAGCTGAGAATCTTGGCGGTAAGGTCCAAAAGAAAGTGGGCCAGGTTGAACGGTTGTTCGAGAAGTAGAGCCGCCAGGCGCGCAACATTCGGAAAAATGGAGAAAAACAAAATGCGATGGATCTTGATTCTGTCGATGGCAGCGGCGTCGGCGATTCGTGGTTTGGCCGCAACCGACGCGGAGTGCACCGAAATCTTGCAGCACGCGCTGGACGCCGGCAATCCGGAGACGCGGCAACAGGCGGTGTCCGCGTTGAGTCTGGCGTCCGGGAGCGGGCCGTTGTTCGACCAGCTTGAGCGGATGTTGCAGGACAAAGATGTCCAGGTCCGGCAGGCCGTGGTGGCCAGCCTGGCGGACGTGAAGAGTGAGAGGGGCACAGCGGCGCTAAAAAAAGCCTTGGAGGACCCCGTGCCGGAAGTGAGCTTCGCCGCGGCCAAAGCACTGTGGGCCCGCCATGACCCCGTTGGCCGGACCGCGCTGCTGGCGGTTCTCGAAAAGGAAAGCAAGAACTCATCCAACTTCTTCTCCAAACAGAAACGCGAGGGCTTGCGCATGATGCACACGCCGCGCACCACGTTCCTGTTCGCCGCGGAGCAGGGCGCTGGGCTCATTCCGTTTCCTGGAGTGGGCGAAGGTGTTGCTTCCATGCAGGGAATCCTGGCAAGCTCGGGAGTCCCGGGACGCGCATCGGCGGCTTTACTGCTGGGCGCCGACAGGGACCCCGCCACCATCGACGCACTCAGGGATGCGCTCTCCGACAAAAACGCGTCCGTTCGGGCCGCTGCGGTGCATTCCATCAGTCTGCGCAACGACCCTGCTTTGAAGAAAGAACTGGAACCGCTGTTGGCGGACGACAAGGAGTCCGTTCGCCTGCGCGCAGCCGCGGGTTACTTGAGATTGTCCGCGATTGAGGCCGGCAGAGTGAAATAGAACGTCGATCCCGCCCCAAGGGTCGATTCCAGCCACATGCGGCCGCCATGCCGCTCGATGGCTTTCTTGCAGAACGCGAGGCCAAGTCCGTTGCCGGGGTGATCTTTCCCGTGCAGGCGCTTAAACACTCCGAATATGCGGCCTTGGAATGCGGGGTCTATGCCGGGTCCGTTGTCTGCGACGGAGAATGCCCAATCGGAATCCACTCGTCTGGATGAAATATGAACGCGCGGAGAAGACGCGCCGCAGTATTCGATGGCATTTCGAATCAGATGGTGCAGCACCTTGGTCAGTATTTCGAAGTCTCCCGTCACCGCCGGCAAAGGATCATGGGTCGCAACTGCGCTCCGTTCCGTTATCTGTTTGTCCGTCAAGAGGAGCGCCTGGTGAAGGACGGCTTCCATGTCCGTCCGCGAGACCTGCCGGTCGCCGGCAGCCGTAGCCCAATAGTCCACCACGTCGGCGAGCAGCGACTGCATGCTGGCCGCTCCCTCCCGGATGCGTTCGAGAAATACGCCGGCGTCGGAATCCAGCCGGCCGGCATAGGTCTCAGCCAGTAGTTGACTGAATGACGCCACGTCCCGAAGAGACTCGCGCAGGTTGTGAGCCGCCATCGAGACAAACTCTTCAAACTCCGCTTCGAGCGCCGTGCGTATGCGCTCGATTTCAATCTCAGTCCGGTTTTGATCAGAGTTGCCCATTTTCAGTCAACGCGCCGCGCCCCGGACCCTGTGCGGGGGGGGGGGTGGAATTGTAAACTTGAAGGTAGCGCCGCGCCCGGCTTCCGATTCCACCCAGATCCGTCCACCCTTGCGCTCGACAATCTTCTTACAGAGCGCCAGACCGATGCCAGTGCCTGGGATTTCCGTTCCATGCAATCGTCTGAACATGCCAAACACCCGGCCCGTGTCTTGCGGATCGATACCGATTCCGTTGTCCCGCACCGCAAACAGCCACCCTTCCCCTTCTCTCTTCGCCGAGACATGGATTCTCGGTGTCTCCTCGCCTCTGTACTTGATCGAATTGGAAATGAGGTTCTGGAAAAGCTGTATCAGCATAACCTCTTCGGCTACCACAGTCGGGAGGGGATCGGAGGTTACGATGGCGCCACTCTCCGCGATGGCCGCCTGGAGGTTCAACAGCGCTTTGGCGAGAACCGCGCCGCAATCGATCGAGGCGAAGCTGTCGTGTTCCCGCCCGGAGATCTCCCAGTAGGCAAGCAAGGCTCTCAGCAGGGCCTCTATCCTCAGGGCCCCCTCCACGGAATAGGAGATGAATTTGTCGGCTTCTTCGCCCAGCTTTCCTGCGTACTCCCGCCCCAGGAGCTCGGTAAAGTTCACTACCATCCGCAGCGGTTCCTGCAAATCGTGTGTCAGTGCATAGGCAAAATGCTGCAGTTCGGCGTTGGTGGTTTGGAGTTCTTCCTCGGCCTGCTTGCGGTCTGTTACGTCTTCAATCGCCAGCAGGATGGTCCGCGCCTGCGCATTCGGATTGAAGATCTCGCTGGCGTTGAGCAGCATCACTTTCCGTCCGACATGTTCGAATTCGTGGGTCACTTCAAAGTCGCGGAACGTGGAGTGCGCTGGGAGAATGTTCTCCAGCAGCTCGCGCAGTTTCGGGATATTCCATTGTCCGTTCCCGAGGTCGTAGATGAGGCGCCCCTCGGTATCCTCCGGCACGGCCTGATAGGTTTCGTAGAACGTCTTGTTGGCCTTCATGACCTGCAGGTTCTGGCTTAGGATCACCAGAGGCTCCCGCACGGTTTCCACAATAGCTTCGGCGAAGTCAAGCCCGCGCTTGGCGGCGTCAATATCAATCAACATCAGCACGGCGCCGTCGGTTTTTCCATCCGGCCCCACAGACGGAAGGATGCGCAGCGAATACCAGCGGCCGTTTGAATCGCGGATATCGCGCGGTTTCCGATTGCCGCTCTCCATGGCATCGAGCAGCAACCGCCGCAGGTCGGGTAGTTCCATTTGAGGCTGAAGATCGGTGATCGACCGTCCGACATCGGAGGCGATCAGATTCAACATAGGTTCAATAGCGCGCGTAAAGCGGCGAATGCGCAGATCGCGCCCAACCATGACAAGGGGGATGCTGATGCTTTCGAGAAGATTGGTCAGATCCCGGTTGACTTTGCTGAATTCCACGTTGCTGATCTTCAGCTCTTCGTTGAGCGTGTTCAACTCTTCGTTGGCCGATTCCAGCTCTTCCTGCGCGGTTTCCAGTTCCTCGTTGCCCGCCTGCGCCTCTTCATTCGCTGCCCTAAGCTCTTCCAGGGTGGTTGCATTGTCCTCGACGATCGATTGCAGATACTCTTTGGTAGCTATCAGCTCGCGTCGCAGCCGGTCGCTTCCCGCGTTGTCCTGCATCGCGGGCTTATGCACCGCCCTAGCGTCACCGTTCGGCTCGGCGTCCTCGAACAGGACCAGGAAATAGCGTTCCTTGGCAGAGGACGATCCCTTGAACGGGATCACTTTGATTGCGACGTCCTTTAACTGGCCACCGTCTTCGATCCGGAAGCCGGCCTCTTTGGCCGTGGCGTTCGTTCTTCTGGCAGCTCCGATCGCTTTACCCAGGCCCGCAATCAAGCCTTCGCGCGCCAGTTTCAGAAGATTCTGGGTCGGCTCGCCCGGCGAAAGCTCGAGGTACGGAGCTGTGCGGCCCCGGACCTGAATGATGTTCATCTCATCGTCGACGATGGCGCCGGGGGGGCCATGTTCAGCCAGCACCAACCGATCGGCCTCTTTCAGCACGTCCGGCCCCGCTCGGCCCTCGGCAATTCTCTCCCGGTGATCCACCCGGCCTTCGGCGCGGCGGCTTTCGCTCAGGGGTGGCGCCGGTGGACTCGCGGCCGGCTGCACGCAATAAATCTTGTGGGTCTTATCCACTTGGTGAAACGACTCGGAAAGCGCGCCAATACTTTCCGATGGGCCGAGCACCAGGAAGCCCGTTGGCTTGAGGGAGTAATGCAGGATGGACAACACCTTGCGTTGCAATACGGCCCCCAGGTAGATCAACACGTTACAGCAACTGATGAGGTCCAGCTTGGAGAAAGGCGGGTCCTGCGCCACGTTGTGCCTGGCAAAAACGCATACGTCGCGGATGATCTTCGCGATCTGGTACCTGCGTTCCGTGCGGGTGAAGAAGCGCGCCAATCGCTGCGGCGAGACATCCGCCACCTCGGAGTCCTTGTATGTGCCGGCGCGGGCTTTTTCGATGGCCGTTTCGCTGATATCGGTGGCGAAAACCTCGAACCGAACCGTGACTTTCGCGTCTTCCAGAAATTCCATCAGGCAGATGGCAATCGAATAAGCCTCCTCGCCTGTGGCGCACCCTGGCACCCAGATCCGGATGGGATCCTCGGGCTTTCTATTCTCCACCAGGGCGGGGAACACCTTCTTCTTCAGCTCCTCGAAGACCGCTGGTTCCCGGAAGAATCCAGTGACAGTGATCAAACAGTTCTCGCACAACGCGGTTGCTTCCTCGCGATTCTGCTCGAGATCCCGGCTGTAATCCTCCAGGTTCTCGAATCCGCGGAGGGTCATGCGCCGCTTGATGCGTCGCGCGAGGGTGCTGTGCTTGTAGTGCGTGAAGTCCACTCCCGTGGCGGTCCGCACCAGCCGGAGGATCTTGGCCAGCTCCGCGTCCCCCGTCGGCTCAACCGCCTCCCGAGGCTCGATGCCGGCCTGAGAATCGCGGGCGATGGCCGCCAGTTGGCGCGCGATTCCGGCCGGAGGCAGCACAAAATCCGCCACCCCGGCGGCGATGGCGCTTCGCGGCATGCTGTCGAACTTCGCGGTTCGTATTTCCTGAGCGAAGGTGATACCGCCCGCGGCCTTGATTGCCTGGAGGCCCAGCGTCCCATCCGATGCGCTCCCCGACAGAACAACGCCGAGCGCTTTGCTGCCCCGGTCTGCTGCGAGCGCGCGGAAAAAAGAGTCGATCGGCATGTTGCGGCCACTGGCTGGCCGGGGCGGAGTATGAAGGACTCCATCGGAAATACCCAAATTGCATCGCGGCGGAATCACGTAGACATGATTGGCCTTAGCGCGAGTCTCGCCTTTCACTTCAGAGACCGGCATTTTGCTTGCCTTGGAAAGCAACTCGGTCAGATGGCTCTCGTGTTTGGGATCCAGGTGCTGAATCAGCACGAATGCCATGCCGGTATCATCCGGCAGATGGCTGAGCAGCTCGGTGAATGCCTCCAGCCCGCCGGCGGAGGCCCCTACGCCAACAACCAAGGGGAGCGAACTGACTTCGCCCGGTTCCTCGGCGGCCGGCCGCACGACAGTGCCTGGCCGGCGCTTACCGGTCTTCTTTGCCACGCGCCACCATTCCCTTTCTCACCGGGGCCAACCGAGCACCCGTCATGCCACTCTGGCGGCCAGCCGACTGACTGAATTGTAGCGCCTTCATCCGGCTCTGGGACTTGCGAGCAGATCCTTGATGGTTTTGCCGATCTCCATGAATTGATCCAGGCCGGAAGGCTTGGTGATGAATTGGGAAACGCCTAAGTCCTTGAGCAGAGACTTATCTCGCCGGGACTGAGAAGAACTCCACACGCAAACCGGGACGCCGGCCAGGTGTTTCGCCACCCGAATCTCGCGCAAGATGTCTTCGCCCGTGTACTTGGAGAGGTTCAAGTCCATCAGGATCAAGTCTGGAATGGCCGCCTCGGCATAGGCCCCCTGCCGGCGGATGAAGGCGAGGGCTTCACTGCCGTTCAGCAGGTGAACCAGTTCAAATCGGAAATCCTGCTTCTTGAGCGCCCGATTGAGAAGGAAGACGTCCGAGGCATTGTCTTCAATGACCAGGATTCGGGCTGCGCGAACAACCGAAGCGTCTTTCAAGGTCACGTCTAAAGCGCCCATGTTATCGTACCACCTGTCTGGCCCTTACGATCCACCGCTTGGGCGCCGGCCCAACGTAATAGAAAGGGTAACAGGTCACCAGCGTCAGCACGTTTTCGCCTGACGGAGCGAGCACCCCTACATTGTCGGGTTCCACCACCTTGAGCGACTCCACTTCGTACTTGAAACTGCCTTCGACCGTCGAGAGTTGAACCTCGTCCTTGATCTTCAAATCTTTCAACGGGCGAAAGAACGTGTCCCGGTGCCCGGCGAGGCCCACGTTGCCGGGATGTCCCGGCAGCGCCGTGCCGGGAATATGTCCGACCGCGCGCCGAAGAGTGGTTTTGTCGACCCCTTCGACGACCACCACGGAAAGAAGGAGACGTGGTATCTCAATGCGGCCGATCAGACCGTCCGCGGCGGCGGGCGCGCCCTTCGGGGCAGTGGAGGACTCCGGCTGCGGCGTGCTTTCGCTGGCCACGTGCCGGTCGCGCAGCAGGCGGTCGAGCTCTCGGCTCTCGCGCCTCTGGAAGATCCAGGCGTCCGCCAGGGCGAATGCGCAATAGCCCAGAAGCAAGATGGCGCAAGCAAAGAGCCCACGCTGGCCCCACTTCAGAAACCGCTTGAGTCGTTCCTTCTTAAATACAAGCGTCATTGGGTGTTCTTATCGTCAGGTTGCGGTTCGCCGCTCGCTATGTAGCCGGTGCGCGTGCGCACGGACAGTTTGTCGTGGTGGCCCTGGGCCCGCGCCTGCACCCGAATGGCATGATAGGCGCCGTCATGAGCCAGGTTGATGGGAACGTATCCGATGGTGTATTGATGGCGGATGTCCCGGGCGATGCGCTCGCAGATGGCCACCACTTCGCCGATCTGGCCGGGAAAAAAGGCTTCGCCGCCCGTGGCCTGTGCCAGGCGCTTGAGCACACCAGGGTTCCGGTCCGGATCTTCTTCTTCGAATATACCTACGGTGTAGATGACGGCGCTGGATTGCCCGGCCAGTTTCATGACTTCGGCCAAGCTGTGCGCGCTCACGTTGTCGCCGCCATCACTGACGACGATCAGCACTTTCTTATCCCGGCTACCGGCTTGCAATCCCTCTAGCCCTTTGGCGATCGCGTCGTAAAGAGCCGTCATGCCTCCGGTAGGTGCGGCCTCGATTGCGTCTCCCAGTTCGGCGGTGCTATCGGTGAATCGGATCGCGCCGGGCAGGCCCAGCGACACCCTCTCGTTGAAGTTGACGACGAACATTTCGTCGTCCCGATTGCTGGACCGCACGAACGCGCGGGCCGCCGCGGTCACCTCCGCAAGTTTCGGCCCCATGCTGGTGCTGTGGTCGACCACCAGTCCCACGGTGACCGGAACATCTTCGTTTCTGAAGACCCGTATGGATTGCGGCACACCGTCCTCATAAACCTCAAAATCCCGTTCGCCCAGATCGGAGACAAAGCCACCTTGCCGGTCGGACACCGTAGCGTGCAACACCACCAGGGCAACGTCCACCGAGATTCGGAGAGGTCCCGAGTCGCGATCTTGTGGCGCTGGTGGAGTCTGATGTCCGGCGTAACCCATCAGGACAATCAAAAGAAGGGTCGGGAGAGCGATGGCTTTTGCCGTGCCGCACCCTCCCGCCCTCGATGGCCCTCTTCTCATAGCTGCTCTCCGGCCGCGGGCGCGCCCAAAGAAAGGCGCGCCAGGTAATGGATTAAACCTGTCACAGAATGCGCTTTTGCACCATTCGGAAGGCCAAACCCAGGCCCAAAGCCAGGAGTCCGAGCATTGCGATCAATGGCAGCAGGCTCGATGTTTGCGGGAGCACCGCCGCTATCTGTGTCGGCTCGACGTCGGGCTTAAGTTCCACGGCGGGCGGCGGGGTGACCACCGCGGCGACTTCCACTTCTTCCCCAGTAGGTTGAATCGCCTTAATGGGCACCTGCTTCAATTGCACTACCTCCGGTGCGGTCACCGGCAACAGAGGCTCTGTGACCTCCAGGGGCAAATCGACTATCGCGTAGAGAACCGGCGTGTTAGTCGTCCTGGCCAACTCCATTGCTTTCGCCTTGGGGTACACAAATTCCTCGCCCCAGTTTCTGCCGGGATAGAACCATGCCCGGAGTGCCTCCGGCTCACCTGCCGGCCGCTCCCGGAAAGTAACTACGGTCTTGTCAGTCGCTCTGAGGCGATAGTTCGGGATGGCCAGGATGGTGGCGTAGATCTGCGTTTCGCTTTCGTTGAAGATCTGGACGATGTGGCGGTCGGACTGCGAGTCCATAATTTTGAACACGTAGGTGCCGGCTGGCAACACCCCCCACCCCTTGAGGTGGACTCCCGGAATCTCCACAGGCCCGCTGAAAGTTATCGTGGTCTTTTGGTTCCATGCGTCCGCCTTTGCGGCTGGTGAAAACACTGCGCCCATCAGCGCCAGGCAAAACGCGGTTGTCGTCGCTTTTCTCAAAATACTCATCTGCTTCTGCTCCTTTGCTTTCGAATCCGTGCGCCCGGCTCGAAGATCTGTCTGGCACTATGCCTTCGAGACCTCGGCCGACTGGTCGCACACGGTGAAGGAGGAGCATTCCGAGGTCCATCGCACGCTACTGTCGTTCCAGGGCCGTGCTTGCAGCACTTTGAGGGACACACGGCGTAGCGCGATGCGTGCAGTTATTGCCGCGCGGAATGCAGAAACTGCCGCGCCCCCGCAAAAAAAAACCGCACCGGAGCAGCTCATAGACCGGAAAGGCCATTATGAAAACATCCCACAAAGAAACCCCTCTGCGGCAACAAACAAGGAAAAGTCAAGTGAGCGGCGATAAACTCGAACAACCGGCTCCCGCAAGCACGCCGTTGCTACAATCCACTTTTCTTCCCCCTCGCCAGTTGCAGCAGAGGGCAGGTTGGAAAGGTAACTTCACCAATTCGACTGATGCGCAGCAATCCGATGGCCACGTGTCAACCGCCGTTCTAAGAAACCGGCCATCCCTATCTCTATGCGATCTTGAGACGATTAAACACCGGGACTTTGGCAAAGTCCACAATGAATGCAAAAACTGCTGCCGCCACGAATATTCCTCCCACCAACGATATAGGCAGAGGAGCCATGGCGACGCCGCAGGTCGCCAGCGTTGAGGCGATCAGCAGATCGACTACAGACGACCCCATAAGCCACAGGCTTGGACGGGAGGACCCTATGCGTTGGCGTTCACGATTCGTATACGTCGTTGCTTGATTGCCGAATACCACGACCACGAAGGCCAGAGTTCTGAGGGTTTCGATTCCAAAACCCAGGCGGAACTTGGCGACGGCCAGGACCGCGGTGCAAAAGACCAGCTCGGAGATTCCCATGAAGACACCCGCGATCGTCAATTCGCCGATTCGCCAGCGATTGGGCATCGGGGACGGCCGCACGTTGTCCGTCGTCAAGGACATGCCGAGGAGGTCGCCCGTGAGCATTATTATAACCATCAGCATGGGAGTCAGGATGGCCTGTCCGGTCATGACCAGACCCACCGCCAGGAATAGCACCTGCACAATTTTCTTGGTAACCGAGTTTAGCGCATAAGTCAGGATGCGTTGGAACGTCACGCGGCCTTCTCTTACCGAAGCGACGATACCGCCGAGGCCAGGCTTGGTCAGCACGATGCCGGCCGCCGACTTGGCAACATCGGTCGCAGTTGACACGGCGATTCCCATCTGCGCCTGGCGCAGCGCCGGCGCGTCGTTGGCGCCGTCGCCGCACATGCCAACGGCGTGGCCGCTCTTCTGGAACGCCTTGACGAGGTCGTACTTTCCCTCGGGAAGGACGCCTGCGAAGACCGCGAAATCCTCGGGGCGTACACTGTCGGGGATTGGTCCGGGTGGACAAACAGCTCCATCCAGACCTACCGCGCGGGCTACGATCGCCGCTGTCGCCGGTGCATCGCCCGTTATCATTACGGTGCGAACACCCAACGTGTGCAACTCCGTAATGAGCGCTGCCGAATCCGTTCGCGGCGGATCGCTGAGAGCGATAATTCCCGCGAGCTTAACCGCCTCCGGTGGACCCACCGCGACGGCCAGCACCCGGAAACCCTGGGCCTCCAGTTCATTCGCCGCCGTGAGCGAATCCGGCATGGATGGCGTGAGGCCCATGACTGCGGCAAAGGCCCCCTTTACGACGCGCACCGTGTCGCCGCTCGCATCCACAGCCGTGGCCTCGGACATCTTCGTGGCGGAATCGAAAGGCAGAAATTTACTCAGTTTTGGCAGCTCGGAAGTGGCAGCCTGCGAGGCGGCGGAGCGAATGGCTGCGTCTACGGGATCCTGCCCGCCATCGGAGCTGGCGAGGGCGGCCATTCCCAGAACGTGCGATTCGTCAAAGCCGGGCATGGAGCGTACGGCAGTCACCTTCAGCTCGTTGCGTGTCAACGTGCCCGTCTTGTCCGCGCACAGCACGTCGATGCTGGCCGCTTCATCCACCGCGGAGAGCCGCGTCGGAAGGACGCCCAGATGCGCCAGAGCCCGTGCGCCGAGCGCCGCCGCAAGGGTAAAGGTAGCCGGCAGCGCCACGGGGATGGACGCCAGAACCGCCGTGAGCACCAGGGGAACGATTTCGCCAGGCGGCAGCTTGAGAGCGCAGGCATACCCCACCAGCATCGCGATGATGACGCCGTTGAAGATGGCGAGATTGCGCACCACGCGCAGAACGGCCTTCTGTTGGGAGCTTTCGACGTGCGCCGTGCGAACCAGCTCCGCGGTGCGTCCAAACTTCGTGCGCGCTCCAGTCGCCGTAACCTCCGCAACGGCTTCGCCGCGCCGCACCAGCGCCCCTGCATATGTTTGCAGGCCCGGTCCGGCTTCGATGGGTATTGATTCGCCGGTGAGCATGGACTGGTCGAGCAGGATTTGGCCTTCGATCAGACGCACGTCGGCGGCAACTACGGCGCCGAGCGATAACATCACAATATCGCCGGGCACCAGTCCGGCAGCGGGAACGGTCGCCCAAACATTATCGCGACGGACGGACGCGTTCAGCGCGAGCCGCGACTTTAGCGCGGCAAGAGTCGCCTGAGCGCGCCCTTCCTGGAAGAACCCGAGAGCGGCGTTGAAGGCCAGAAGAACCGCGATAATGGCCGCCTCGACGTACTTGCCGAGGGCAACCTCGAGCATGATCGCAGCTTCGAGCATCCATGGAACCGGCGCCCAGAACTTGGTCAGCGCCCTGCGTAATGGATGGAGCGCCGTGTCGGGAATTGCGTTTGGACCGAACTTCTCGAGCCGGCGGCGGGCTTCATCGCTCGTGAGGCCGGTCGAGAGTGGGACATCCTTAGCGGAGGATTGCGGAGTGATCGGATAATCCATTCCTCATCCCGATGCGTGATTTCTAAAGGCGCGTGGCAGCGTGGCTTTCGCGGTCGGATTGCTTTAGCGCGCGCGACCACTCGTCGGCCTGCTTTTCGGCCTCCGCTTTCGCCACCCCATACAGCTCCTGAATTCGCCCGACCAACTGGTCCTTCTTGCCGGCGATAGTTTCCCAGTCGTTATCGGTGAGTTTTCCCCAGCGCTCGCGGCCAGAGCCGGTGAACTGCTTCCACTTGCCTACGATTTGGCCCCAATTCATAGTGTTCTCCTCGCCCTTCCGGTTTCCCGGCGTAACTTAGCTGGGGCACGTTTGCCGCCGTTTGAATGCGAGCGGTCTATGGGGCGACGCTGCCGGGGGGCACACCATCCGGTCGCTTCGCGCAGCCAAATTTGCACTAGCGACGGCAAATTCTGCACCCACGCGTGCTGTCATACTCCGTATCTTCCCATCATGGCACGGTCTCCAGAGGTTGGCCCGGTTCGTGCACAGACACAGACACTTCCCAAAAGGAGAAACACGAAATGGCAAAGAACACATCGGTCATTGGAATCTATCCGGATCGCACAACCGTTTCGGATGCCATCGACGTCCTGCATAAAGCGGGGTATCGGCCGACGGACATCTCGGTCCTGTCGTCCGACAACCAGGGCACAAAGGATTTCGGGCACGAAAAACACACCGGGGCGCCGCAGGGAGCGGCAACGGGAGCGGCAGTGGGTGCGGTGGTTGGCGCCGCATTGGCCTGGTTCGTTTCCACTCAAACTGTGGCCCTCCCGGGGTTAGCGCCACTCGTCGCGGCTGGACCGGTGCTGGCTGCTCTGGCTGGCGCCGGCGCCGGCGGGGCGCTGGGTTGGATCGTGGGGTTGCTGGCGGGCCTGAGTCTGCCCGTATACGTCGCCAAGCGGTACGCGGGCAGAATCCGGCGTGGCGGCATACTCCTATCCGTTCACTGCGACACCCGGGAATGGTGTAACCGGGCGAAGAAAACCCTGAAAGACACTGGCGCGCGGGACATCTCCTCCGCCCCGGAGGCCGCCGCCGACTACGGGACGACGGATAAGCCGACGGAGAGGGCGCCGGTGTCCGTGACGCATTGTTGCGAAGCGCCGCCCCAAGAGACGGCGGAATACGTTACTCACGAAACCAAGAAATAGGCAACCACTGCGCCCAACCACCCGGATGGGACGGTGCACCAGACCAAGGCCGACGCCGAGGTGGCAAAAGCATTGGAACATGGTTCAGGCGGACTGGTTGTCTGAGTGCAGACATAAGAGCGAAAGTGATGGAGGATGATTAAGATGCAGCTGATTCGAGTTATCGGTACCGCTGCCCTGTTTACTCTCTTCGGGACGATTGACCCGGCGTACGCGCAGGAAAAAGGCAAGCCCGAAGGGCAACCGCAGCAGCAGCGGGCGCAACAGGCCGCTCCGAGACAACAACCGCAACAACAGCGGGCCCAACAGGCTGCTCCGAGGCAGCAGGCGCCACAGCAGCGGGCCCATCAGGCCGCTCCGAGACAGCAGGCGCCACAGCAGCGGGCCCATCAGGCCGCTCCGAGACAGCAGGCGCCACAGCAGCGGGCCCAACAGGCCGCTCCAAGACAGCAGGCGCCACAGCAGCGGGCCCAACAGGCTGCTCCGAGGCAGCGACCGCAGCAGCAGCGGGCCCAGCAGGCTCAGCAACAGCGACCGCCACAGCAGCAGGCCCAACGTTCCCAGCCGGGCCGGCAACAACCGCAACGTACCCAGCAGCAGGCAGTCGCGTGGCAACAGCAGCGGGGATGGGCCAAGAACGGCGCCTGGCAGGCGCATACTTCGTTGCAGCAGGATCGTGCGCAAAACTGGGCAAGCCAGCATCGCACCTGGGCACAGCGTGGAGGCTATGGCGGTTACTATATTCCCCAGGACCGCTTCACTCTCTCTTTCGGGAGTCAACATTGGTTCCGAATGGGCACCCCCTCGATCTATATGGGGTATCCGCGCTTCTCGTACGGCGGCTTTTCGTTCATGCTCCTGGATCCCTGGCCGGAATCCTGGGCGCCAAACTGGTACGGCAGCGATGACGTTTACATCGATTATAACGACGGGTACTACCTTTACAACCGCAGGTATCCGGGCGTTGGACTTGCGCTCACGGTGGTAATGTAGCGACGAGTGAACACAAGCATGCCGATTGCCGGCCGCAGGTTGACAATCTGCCCCACAGGGTTCACTGATGTTTCTCGACGATCACGAAGGTGATGTCGTCGGTTTGCGGCATGCCTTGCGTGAATTCCTCAATGGCTTGCAAGAACTTCTGCTCAAGGGCTTGACTTCCCGAGGGCGCCTCTTGCCGAATGAGCTGGAGTAGTCTTTTCTTTCCGAACATTTCTTCGCGCTGGTTTTGCGCGTCGGTAAGGCCGTCGGAATACACCACCAGAATGTCTCCTTTATCGAGATGGAAGGCGCGGGATTCATAAGAAGCGAAATCGAACATCCCCAGGAAGTAGGAGTCGGAGACCAGCTCTTCGATCTTTCCCGTGGCCGAACGGAACAAATAGGCCGGATTATGTCCCGCGCTGATAAACTGCCCGGTGCCACTCGGGCTCAGTTGAAAGAGGAAGAGCGTTACGAACTGATAGGGAAGCGATTTTTCGCAAAGGAGCCGGTTCACCCGGTTCAGAACTTCCTGCGGCTCGGTATTGGAGTGAAACTCCATGCTGAGAGCGCCCAGCACCATCGAACTTAACAGGGCCGCGGATATCCCCTTGCCGGAGACATCGGCCAGAACCCCCATCCATTCCCCCGAACTCAGTTGCAGGAAGTCGTAGAAGTCCCCTCCCACATAGCGCGTGGGACTGTTAAATGCATGGATGCGAAAATTCTCAAACTGGGGCAGGAAACGGGGCAGCAGGCTTTCCTGGGTTTCCTGCGCCAGGGCCAATTCCCGCTCGTTCGTCTTTCGCTCCTCCAGAGTCTTCAGACGAATCACCTCGCGGCTGGCTTCGAGTTCCCGGACCGTCTCCTCCAGAACTCGGCTGTAGTTCCTCGTCTCCAAGTGCAACAGGCGCACTTCCAGAATGTTGTGAACGCGCGCGCGCAGCTCCGCCAGGTCGAACGGTTTGCTGACGAAATCCTTAGCGCCGGCTTCGAGAGCGCGCAGCTTGTGAGCCGGCTGCGCGGTGATCACGAGGATCGGAAGATATCCGTCCTCTTCGATCTCCTTCAGGCCTTCCATCACCTGGAATCCGTCCATGCCGGGCATTTGCAGATCGAGCAGGATCAGGGAATAGCGGTTCTGGCGGTGAAGATCGCAGACCTGGTTCGGATCAGTCGTAGACTCGACGGAGGTATAGCCGGCGATGCGCAGCATGCCCTTGAGCAGAAGGACATTGGCTTCCAGATCGTCAACCACCAGGATTCTGGCGTTCAGAATGTCGGCTGGGCTGACCATGACCCTCGTCCCGGTTTATTTGGCATGGCCGGCCTCCTGCCGGGCGAATTCCAGTGCCACGTCCAGCGTCTGCATGAACTCATTGACCCTGATTGGCTTGGTGAGGTACCGGAAGAATCCCGCCTCCAGGCCCTTCTCGATGTCGCGCGGCATGGCGTTGGCACTGAGGGCCACCACGGGAATGTGCGCCGTTGCCGGGTCTTCGCGCAGGATTCTCAGGGCTTCGATGCCACTGATACCCGGCAGGTTGATGTCCATCAGGATCACTTCCGGCTGGTTGGCGCGCGCCAGTTGGATACCCAGATCTCCGTCTCTGGCGCTCAGCAGGCACAGATCCGGGCGGCGCGCTACGAGTTGCTCGATCAACATCAGGTTAGCCGGGTTGTCCTCGACGCACAGCAGCGTGCGCAGCTGCGCGCCCTGCCGAACCTGCGCTTGCGGCTTGGCCGCGGGTTCGGCTCTGTCCGCTGCCAGTTGGGGTGCGGCGGCCGAGTTCAGTTCGAACCAGAACACACTGCCCGACCCGACCGTGCTCTCGACGCCGATCTCGCCTCCCATCAGTTCCACCAGCCGCTTGCTCATCACCAGGCCGATGCCCGTGCCTTCCTCCGTGGAGTTCCTCTCTTGTCCGAGACGGTTGAATGGCTGAAAAAGCTGCATCAGCATCTCCGGTGGCAAGCCCGCGCCGGTGTCCGTGACGCTGACGCGAGTGCGTTCCCTGGCGCGGTCCACGCCCACCACCACCGTTCCGTTCGGCTGGTTGTACTTGATGGCGTTGGAAAGAAGATTGATGAGAACCTGCTTCAACCGGGTCCGATCGGCATCCACGAAGCAAGGGAGGTCGAACTGGGGAAAAGTCATACTGATGCCGCGCTTTTGCCCCTGCGGCTCGATCATGGCCTGGCATTCCAGCATGACTTCGGCCAGCGACGTGGGCTCCAGCGAGAGCGCCAGCTTTCCGGATTCGATCTGCGCAAGGTCGAGGATTTCGTTGATCAGCTCCAGCAGATACCATCCCGCGTGGAGAATTTGATCGATGCTGGCCGTCTGGGAGGGCGTGGGCGGCGGGGAATCGGAATTGATGAGCTGGGCGAAGCCTAGGATGGCGTTGAGCGGCGAGCGAAGCTCATGGCTCATGCTGGAAAGGAAAGCCGACTTCGCGAGGTTGGCTTTTTCCGCCGCCGCGCGGGCTCTCTTCAACTCGACGTTCTGCTCCTCGAGCGCCTGGTCGAGACGTTTGCGCTCGGTGACGTCGCGCGCGGCGGCGAATACGCCCTGCAGTTTCCGGTCGCGGTCGTAGAAGGTGGTGGCGTTGAAGGACACCACGGTTGTCTTGCCGTCCCGGGAACAAGCGGTCAGCTCGTAGTTGGTGATCTTCTTCGCGCGCAGCACCTGCTTGATGCCCGCCTCGGCCCGCCCCGGATCGGTGAAGTAGTTCTTGAACGGCGCGCCGATCAGCTCGTCGCGCGTGCAGCCGGTGAGCGCCTCCATCTGCTTGTTGACATCGGTGATGATGCCGGCCGGATCGGTGGTCATGATGGCGTCGATGTTGGATTCGATCAGAGAGCGCGTGTAGAACTGCTGGTCGCGCAGGCGCTGATCGAGCTTCATCTGCTCGGCTTCGACCTGTTTGCGCGCGGAATTATCGGTGCCGATCAACAGGTAGCCGATGATTGCGCCTTGGTCGTCGCGCAACGCCGTGACCGACACGACCGCCGGGAAGCGGCTGCCATCCTGGCGGATGTAGGTCAATTCGTAGATGTCCTCGATGCCGCGCGAGGCCTTGAAAACCAATGCCTGGAAGCCCGGCGTAATGGTGGTTGCGAGTTCGGCGCTCAATGCCACCGCGCGGGATATCAACTCCTGCGGATCGGAGATATCGGCCGGGGTGATCTTGTTCACCACGTCGGCGGCGGCGTAGCCCAGCATGCGCTCGGCGCCGACATTGAAGATCTGGATGACGCCCTTCTCGTCGGTGGCGATGCTCGAGAAGTTGGCGCTGTTGAAAATCGCGCTCTGCAAGGCCCCCGTTTTCAGCAGAGCCTCTTCGCGGCGGACCTCGGTGATGACATCCGCTATGCCGGCGGCGTCCTCGGCGAGGGCCGCTATCGCCAGTCCATTGGCCACGTAGTTTTCCTTTCCGAAATGTGATACTGCACGGCTAGTGCCAAGGGAATAGACATGGGACCTTGCGTCTCACACGATCTTAGCCGCGCTGCCGGAAGTTTGACCTGCACGAACTGCCGGTCTCGGTGCAGATTCTGCACCTTGCGCCAGTGGAACTTCCGATCCGGCAGTGCGCCGGTTGACCCGCAGTCCCCATATAGCTCAACTCACCGGTTTGGACCCGCACTTGCACTTCATGCGTCGCGAAGGAGAAAAACGATGCTTTGGACAATCTGTATAATTCTGCTGGTGCTGTGGGCGTTGGGAATGGCCACCTCTTACACCGCTGGCGGGCTGATTCACGTGCTGTTGGTCGTGGGTTTGATAGTGCTGGTATTCCGTCTGATTCAGGGACGCAGGGTTTTTGATTAATACAGTTCACGCCATCCGCGGGCGAGTGGGCAGTGGATTGCTACTTCACAATTAGGAGAGTGAAAGAAAATGCCTTTAGCCGGTATACCCTTGGTAAACATCGTCATTGTGCTGGTCGTGGTGGGTTTGGTATTGTGGCTGATCAATAACTTCATCCCCATGGCCTCCAGCATCAAGACGATTCTGAATGTAGTGGTTGTGGTTTTTGTCGCGGTTTGGGTTCTTCAGGCGGTCGGACTGTGGGGCCGCATAACCAGTTACAGATTCACGCAATGAGTCAATGCGGTTTTGCCCGGCGGCCCAATGGCGCCAAGGAAGGATCTCGATCCATGCGTTCGGTACTCGTCATCGGCATAGTCCTGGCGATTCCCTTCACGGGACTCGCTCAGTCGTTCCTGCCGCTGGACGTGAACGACAAACTCGACTACCAAATCAAGCAGTCCCTTGGTCCGCTGGCGCTCCTCGAGGACGCGGCGTACGCCGGAATCCTTCAGGGAATCGATACCCCGAAGGAATGGGGACAGGGCGGGTCCGCTTACCGTAGGCGCTTAGCGTCGACCGCCGCCAGCTCCGGGATCCACAGTGCTCTCGCTTTTGGCTTGGATTCAACCCTGCACGAGGATCCCCGCTATTTCCGTTCCGCCGGCGGCAGCTTCCTGCGCCGCGCGGGACATGCGTTCCGCGGCACCGTTCTCACGCATACGGATCATGGCACCGAGACGCTGTCCCTTTGGCGCTTCGGCAGCGCCTACGGAGCGGCCTATCTTTCGAACCAGTGGTATCCGGGCCGCCTCAACACGTTGGGCCTCGGATTTTCGGAGGGTTCTCTCCGACTCGGGTTCGATCTGGCCAGCAACCTGGCATCCGAGTTCTGGCCGGATATCAAACGGATGGTATTCCGCCGCCAATGATGGCTCCGCCCGGCCCGTTCCGCCGAGGCTTGGTAAAATGGAGAGCGATGTCCCGACTGCCTGCGGTTTCGGGCCGGATCCTCATCGTCGACGATGACGAGCGTCAGCGTAGCGCCTTGGCCGCCATGCTTTCCGCTGGTGACTTTGACACGCAGGTGGCGGCCGACGGGCAGGAAGCGCTGGAGCGGCTCGCTGCCTTCAACGCGGACGTCATCGTTGCGGATTTGGTCATGCCGCGCATGGACGGCTTCGAGCTGCTCCGGCGCCTGAAGGAACAGGGCGACCTCACTCCGGCGATCGTGCTCACCGGCTTCGGCAGCATGGAAAAGGCGCTGTCCGCAGTGCATGACCTCAAGGCATTCTGGTTCCTCGAGAAGCCGGTGGAACCGCGTGCCTTCAAGACTCTTCTGGAGCGCGCGATTCGTTACAAGAGAAGTCTGCAGAAAACCGAAGAGCTTAAGCGCGACCTGAGCCTTCGCGGCGTACTCGGGGACCTGGTAGGAACCTCCCCGGCGATGCAGGAGATCTTCTCGATAATCAGGCAGGTGGCGCCCACTTCAGCGCCCGTATTGATCTGTGGAGAGAGCGGCACTGGGAAGGAGTTGGTTGCACGGGAAATCCATAAGTGCAGCCCCCGCTGCGATGGGCCTTTCGTCGCGATCAATGCAGCCGCCTTACCCGAGACTCTGGTTGAGAGCGAGTTGTTCGGCCACGAGAAGGGCGCGTTTACGGGAGCCATGGAGCGTTCGGCCGGCTGCTTTGAGCAGGCTCACGGCGGCACTTTGCTGCTCGACGAGATCGGCGAAATGCCGCCCGCTACGCAACCCAAGCTGCTGCGCGTTATCGAGGACTTGCGAGTGCGGCGCCTTGGCGGCAAACACGAAATCGCGGTGGACGCTCGAATCCTCGCCGCGACCAGTCAGGAACTGGGAACGCATTTGCGCGAAGAGCTTTACTATCGGTTGAGCGTATTCCAGATCTTAGTTCCGCCGCTGCGCGAACACAAGGAAGATATCCCGTTGATCGCCGATGCCATGCTGCAGAATTTGAACAAGAAATACGGCGCGCGCGTTACGGGGGTCGATGCCGAAGTGCTGGATCTGTTTCATCGGTACAATTGGCCCGGTAATGTTCGGGAGCTGCGCAATGTTCTGGAGCGAGCCACCATCACGGCCGGCGAGGGTTTGATCCGGCTGATGGACCTTCCTTCTCCGGCGCTCGGTGTAACCCCCGGCCCATACTCCCGGCAATCACTGGGTCATGAGGGTCCATTCACGCTTCGGCCTGGCCAGCCACTCATGAAACTCGAGGAGGCTTACATCAAACTCACCCTCGAGCACGTGGGTGGCAATCGCAAGCGCGCCGCCGAGATGTTGGGGATCAGCCTGCGGACGCTGCAGAACCGGATCGCCACACTGCGCGACGAGGAGAAGATGGCAACTCCCGGCTCGTGAACCACGGCAGATCCTCGTGGGTTGCGCTCAAGGCGCTGCCGCGGGTGTTCAGGCAGGCATCGAGCGAATGGGTCGACGATAATGTCCCGCGCCTCAGCGCTTCCATCGCATTCTATAGCCTGCTGTCGGTGGCTCCCGTTATTGTGATAGCCGTCGTGTTGGCCGCTGTTGTTTATGGGCAGGACGCTGCCCAAGGCCGGCTCGCGTCGGAAATCCAAGACATGGCCGGGCCGGAAGTGGCACGGACAATTCAGGAGTTCATCAAAGGCGCCTACCAGCCCCGGACAGGCGCGATTGCGACTTTGCTCGGCCTGGCGACCTTGGTATTTAGTGCCTCCTCCATCTTTGTGGAGTTGCACGAGGCGATGAACACAATCTGGCATGTCTCGCCTCCCCCCGACCGAACCAATGCCGCCACCGTCATCCGCGTGATCAGGGAGCGCTTCTATTCGTTCGCGACGGTGGCGGGCATAGGTTTCCTGCTGCTGATCTCTCTGGTGCTGACCGCCTGGATCACGGCCATGAAGATCGCTGTGCCGCGGGCTGCCACGTTTACGATTCTATATCTGGTAACAGCGGTGCTGTTTGCGGCCCTCTACAAGATCGTTCCGGACGTCGGATTGAAGTGGAGCGACGTCGCCCTGGGAGCCATGATCACCGCGTTGCTGTTCATGATTGGCAAGCAGTCCATGGCGTTGTACTTCGCGGATGCCACCTTCGGGACGTATAGCGCCGCCGGCTCGCCGATTGTCGTGTTGCTATGGGTATACTGTTCGGCGCAGCTATTCTTTTGGGGCGCTGAGTTCAGTAAGGTATACCAGAAGACCGTGGGATCCTAAAACGACCGGCAACCTTGAGAGCGCCCGAGGCCTCGGACCGAACCAGCGGGTTGGCCAGACGCGTGCTCCGTGCTCATCCCGGAGTGTACAAAGATGAAAAAGACCATAGGGCTATCGGTTCTGATTTGCGTGGCTGCTTTTGCACAGAATAGGGGAGGCGGTGAGGCGCCCCGCGGCGGTGGTCGCCCCGCGGCGGTTGGCGGTGGACACATTCCTGCCCGCGGTCCCGCTCCCGCGAGGGCTTCCAAGCCGGCGCGCGCTTCGGCCCCTGCCCAGGCCGAGAAGCCCGCGACCGAGAACCACATCGCCGTGCACCAGAAAGGTCACCCCGACGTGCCGCACGTGGACGCCAAGAACGACAAATGGGTCGGACATGACAGTGGCCGCAACGATCCGCATTACCAGATGGCTCAGCCGTTTGCACACGGACGCTTTAGCGGGGGCTTTGGACCTTCACATGTCTTCGTGCTGGGGGGAGGAAACGCGCAACGCTTCTGGTTCGACAATTTCTACTGGGACGTTGCCGCGTTCGATTACAACATCGTCGCCGACTGGAACTGGTCCGGCGATCAGATCGTGATCTACGAGGACCCTGACCATATTGGCTGGTATCTTGCATACAACCCGCGATTGGGCACGTACGCCCACGTGGAGTATTTGGGAGGCTGACTTTCAGCAGATTCCGCACTTCCAGGTGCAGCTTTTGCACTCTTCCCGGGCGAGTTCCCGCCGTGTCACGCCGCTAGTACCGCCCGGGCGCACATGGCCCGTCTCGTGCTTGAGACCGATTAGCGGTCTTCATATATGCTCGATAGCCCAAGGACGCCGACAGAACCGTCTCCTGAAACTATCACCCCCGCTCCCACCCAGAGCGCTCAACCTGGGAAGCCCAAGTCTTCCCACCGGCGCTGGCTGTGGCTGTCGCTATGCGTTCTTCTGGCGCTGGGTTTAATCGCGTATCTTCTGTGTTCGAGAATTGCCGCTGCGAACGCCGCTAGCGCGGCGAAGATCGCCGCCAAAGGTCCGCCGCCCATACCAGTGGTGGCCGCGACGTCCCACAAAGGGGATATCGGCGTCTATTATTCGGGCCTTGGCGCCGTTACGCCCCTTGCCACGGTGACGGTTAAAAGCCGGGTCGACGGGCAATTGATGAGCATTCGCTATCGTGAAGGCGACACGGTTCACAAGGGCGATCTGTTGGTGGAAATCGACGACGGCCCCTATCAGGCGGCATTGACCCAGGCCGAAGGGGAACTGATCAGGGACCAGGCTGCCCTGGAGAACGCGCGCATCGACCTGGTCCGCTATCAACAGTTGGTTCCGCAGAAAGCCATCCCGGAGCAACAACTTGCCACCCAGCAGGCAACCGTGCACCAGGACGAGGGAGTGGTGAAACTCGATGAGGGTCAAATCGAAAGCGCCAAGGTCAATCTGGCCTACTGCAAGATCGCGGCGCCGGCCACTGGACGCATTGGGTTGCGGCTGGTCGACCCTGGAAATATCGTTCAGGCCGCCGACACCAGCGGATTGGTGGTCATCACACAGATGGATCCCATCAGCGCCATCTTTACGATCTCCGAAGATCAGCTCCAGGTCGTGCTCAAGAAAATGGCTGCCGGGCAGACGCTTGAAGTGGATGCCTACGACCGCGGAGGCAAAACGAAGCTTGCGCAAGGGTCGCTGACCACGCTCGATAATCAGATCGATCCGACCACCGGCACGCTCAAGCTGAGAGCGACATTCGAGAACGCGAAAGGCACGCTGTTTCCCAATCAGTTCGTAAACGCGCGATTGCTGGTGCAGGAAAAGCGCGGCGTGACCCTGGTGCCAACGGCCGCGGTACAGCGCAACTCTCAAGCGACCTATGTATACGTGGTGAAGGCGGATTCAACGGTCACCGTGCGTTCGATCGCCATCGGTACTACGGAAGGCGACGACTCGGAAGTCACTTCGGGGCTGGTTCCGGGAGAAGTCGTGGTTATGACCGGCGTCGACAAACTGCAGGAAGGGACCAAGGTCACCGCCCAGATCCCCTCCGCCGCGCCCCGGGTCAGCCCCTCGGCGAACTCGCCCTCGCCCGCCAAGAAGGGCGGCAAGGCCTGAAAGGGGAGTTTAGATGAACCCGTCTCCGAACTTCCCGGCCGCGACGCTCCTCACCCTGCTGCTGGTTTCGGCCGGGTGCGCGGTGGGACCCAATTACAAACGTCCTTCGGCCGCCGCACCTCCGGCGTTCAAAGAGCAGCCGCCGGTGAACTTCAAGGAAGCGGAAGCGGCCGGATGGAAGCAATCGCAGCCTGGCGACGCCTACTCGAAAGGCCGATGGTGGGAACTGTACAACGATGCGGCCCTGAATGCGCTCGAGGAGCAGGTGAGCGTTTCGAACCAGAATGTGCTGCAAGCTGAGGCGCAGTACCGGCAAGCCAAGGCTGCGGTAAGCGTGGCCCGCGCCGCGTTGCTGCCGACGGTGGCCACCGATCCGGCGGCCACGCTCGGGGGACCCGGCGACCGAAAAAGCTTCAATCTGCCGTTCAACGTTGCGTGGGAGCCGGATCTATGGGGAAACATCCGCCGCGGTGTGACGGCCAGCGCCGCCACCGCGCAGTCTCTGGCGGCCAGCGTGGGAAATGCCCGCTTGCTCTACCAGGCCGAACTCGCGCAAGATTACTTCGGTCTTCACGGCAACGACGGAGAAGCGGAGTTGCTCACTCGCACGGAGGCGTCCTATAAGGAGTACCTCACGCTGACGCAGAACCGGTTCTCCGCCGGAATAGCGTCGGACCTCGACGTGGCCCAGGCAGACACGCAACTCTACGCCGTGCAGTCGCAATTGATGGACCTTGGCGTCGACCGCGCGGCGTTTGAACACGCCATCGCCATCCTGATCGGCAAAGCACCCGCGGACCTCGCCATTCCGCCCGTCGCATTGACCACTTCCCCGCCGCCGGTGCCGCTGGGGGTTCCGTCGGAACTGATGGAACGAAGGCCGGACATCGCCGGCGCGGAGCGGCAGGTGGCTGCGGCCAACGAGCAGATTGGGATCGCCATGGCGGCCTTCTATCCCAACCTGAGCCTGACGGGGAGTGCCGGTGTGGAAAGTTCCAGCCTGGCCAAATGGTTCACCTGGCCCAGCCGCTTTTGGTCGGTCGGGCCCCAACTGGCGGAAACGCTTTTCGATGCGGGCCGCCGCCGCGGGGTGGTGGCGGAACAGCGGGCCGCCTATGATGCCACCGTGGCCGCCTATCGGGAAACTGTGCTGACGGCCATGCAGCAGGTGGAGGACAACCTGGCCGCGTTACGAATCCTAGCGGGGGAAGCGGACAAAGTGCAGCAGACAGTTGAAGCAGCCCGTCGCGCTCTGGATATATCGTCCGCGCAGTACCTCTCCGGAACGGCGGGTTATCTCACGGTCATCACCTCACAGGCAACGCTGCTCAGCGCAGACGTGACGGCAGTGACTCTGTTGACCCGCCGTCTGACAGCCAGCGTGCTGCTGATCGAAGCGTTGGGCGGAGGCTGGAATGCGTCGCAGTTACCCACTAAGCAGGATGTTATGGCCCAACAGCGGCAACCGGAGGTCTCCGATAAGTAGATGAACCCGTCCCGGATCTTCATACTCCGGCCGGTGGCCACCACCATGCTGATGGTGGGCATCCTGCTCGCAGGTGCGGTCGGGTATACGCAGTTACCAGTTTCGGCGTTGCCGGAGGTGGATTACCCCATCATTCAAGTCACCACGTTCTATCCCGGCGCCAGCCCGGACGTGATGGCGTCTTCCGTGACCGCGCCGCTCGAACGTCAGTTCGGACAAGTGCCCGGACTCCAGCAGATGACTTCCACCAGTTCCGACGGGAGCTCGGTGATCACCCTGCAATTCAACCTCAGTCTGAGTATCGATGTGGCCGAACAGGAAGTGCAGCAATCCATCAATGCCTCGGGCACGTATCTCCCGGCCGACCTGCCGGCCCCGCCCATTTACAGCAAGACCAATCCAGCCGACACCCCCATCCTGACGCTCGCCCTGACTTCCACGGATCTTCCGCTGTCGAAGGTCGAGGATCTTGCCGACACCAGGCTGGCGCCTAAGATTTCGCAGTTGCCGGGAGTCGGCCTCGTCAGCATAAGCGGCGGACAGAAACCGGCTGTCCGGATTCAGGCGAATCCAACGGCGATGGCCTCCTACAGTCTCAATCTGGAGGATCTGCGCACCGCCATCGTCGCCGCCAACGTCAATCAGGCCAAGGGAAACTTCGACGGAGCACGGCAGGCGTACCAGATTGGAGCCAACGACCAGTTGCTCTCCAGCGCCGACTACGCACCGCTCATCATCGCATTCAAGAACGGCGCCCCCATCAAATTGACCGACGTTGCCACCATCCTCGATGACACCGAGAATGTCCGGCAGGCCGCCTGGATGAACCAGACTCCCGCGGTGATCTTGAACATTCAACGGCAGCCCGGAGCGAATATCATCTCGGTCGTCGATCGAATCAAACAGCTCTTGCCTCAACTGACGTCGTCACTGCCCGCATCCATCCGCGTCACCATCCTGACCGACAGGACCACTACCATTCAGGCCTCCGTGACCGACGTGCAATTCACGCTGATGCTTACGGTGGGGCTGGTGGTGATGGTCATGTTCCTCTTCCTGCGCAACATTGCCGCAACCATCATTCCCGGTATCGCCGTTCCGCTGTCGCTGGTCGCCACGTTCGGAGTGATGTACCTGCTCGGCTACAGCTTGAACAACCTGACTTTGATGGCCTTGACCATTTCCACCGGCTTCGTGGTGGACGATGCGATTGTCATGATCGAGAACATCAGCCGTTACATCGAAGCGGGCGATGCGCCCATGGAAGCCGCGCTCAAAGGCTCCGCGCAAATTGGCTTTACCATCGTCTCGCTGACTGTCTCCCTGATTGCCGTCCTCATCCCTTTGCTATTCATGAGCGATATCGTGGGCCGCCTGTTTCGCGAATTTGCCGTTACGCTGAGCGTGACCATCCTGGCTTCCGCCGTGGTTTCGCTCACCCTGACTCCGATGATGTGCTCCAAACTGTTAAAGCACAAATCCGAGGCGAAACAAGGACGGTTCTACAAGGCTTCGGAGCGCGCATTCAATTCGGTCATCGCCTTCTATGGCAGGACGTTAAAGTGGGTGCTGGGCTGGCAGGTCGCGACCCTGCTGGTCGCGGCCGCGACTCTCGGAGTGACCATCTTCCTGTTCTTCGTGATTCCCAAAGGATTCTTCCCCATTCAAGATACGGGCGTCATCCAGGGGGTTTCCGAAGCATCCCAGTCGATCTCCTTTCGGGAAATGTCCAGGCAGCAGCAGCAGTTGAGCAAGGTCATTCTGCAAGATCCGGCCGTCGATAATCTGTCCTCTTTCATCGGAATCGACGGGACCAATACAACCTTGAATAGCGGACGCATTCTCATCGGCTTGAAACCCCTCGCCGCGCGAAAGATCAGCGCCAGCGATGTGATTCGCCGCTTGCAGCCGGAACTGGCGAAGGTTGCGGGCATCACGCTCTACATGCAGCCGGTACAGGATCTCTCGGTCGAAGACCGGGTGAGCCGCACGGAATTCCAGTACACGCTGGAAGATCCCAACGCCGACGAGCTGAATAGCTTCGCGCCGCGGATGCTCGCCGAGCTGCAGAAGCTGCCGCAATTGAGCGACGCGGCCAGCGATCAACAGATCCTTGGTCTGGGGGCGAAACTGGTGTTCGATCGGGCCACCGCCTCGCGCTTGGGGATCACCACATCGGCCATCGACCAAACGTTATACGACGCTTACGGGCAGCGGGAAGTCTCGACCATGTTTACGCAGTTGAACCAATACCACGTGGTGCTGGAAGTGAAGCCCGGATTCGAGAAGAATCCTTCCAACCTGAGCGATTTGTTTATCCAAGCCGGCGCAGTTGTTTCCGGCGCTCCTTCGATTCAATCCTCCTCGGCGTTTCCGAACGAAGGCCAGATCCCGCTCGACAGCTTTTCCCGGATGGAGATGACCACCGTTCCCATCACGGTGAACCACCAGGGTCAGTTTCCCGTGGTGACCCTCTCTTTCAACTTGTCTCCCACCGCATCCTTGGGTGACGCCGTCACGGCCGTAAACAAAGTGCACGACGGAATGGGCACGCCACCGAGTGTTCAGGCCGCCTATCAGGGAACGGCCCAGGCGTTCCAGGCCTCCCTGGCAAACGAGCCAGTGCTGATTGCCGCCGCGCTGATTACGGTCTATCTCGTCTTGGGCGTCCTCTATGAAAGCTACATCCATCCGTTGACGATCCTGTCCGCGCTGCCTTCCGCGGGCGTCGGCGCCCTGCTCGCTCTCATCATCTTTCGGAACGACTTCAGCGTGATCGCTTTAATCGGCATCGTCCTGCTGATCGGGATCGTGAAGAAGAACGCCATTATGATGATCGATTTCGCCCTCGCAGCGGAGCGCAAGGAGGGCATGAAACCGGAAGACGCCATCTATCAGGCATGCCTTCTGCGCTTCCGTCCCATCATGATGACAACCATGGCGGCGCTGCTCGGCGCGGTGCCGTTGGCCGTGGGTTCCGGCAGCGGCTCGGAATTGCGCCGGCCCTTGGGAATTACGATTATCGGCGGCCTGCTCATCAGCCAACTGTTGACGCTCTACACCACGCCGGTGATCTACATTTGGTTCGACCGCCTGGCATCGCGATTCACGCGCAAGCCCGCGGTTGCCAAGGTCCCTGCCGGCGCGGTGCCGGCTCCCGCGGTGTAATTCATGAATATTTCCGAGCCCTTCATTCGGAGGCCCGTCGCCACCGCACTGCTGGTGGTCGCGATTACATTGGCCGGCGCCGCGGCATACCGGCTGCTTCCGGTGTCGCCGCTGCCTCAGGTGGAGTTCCCGACCATCTCCGTGAGCGCCGGCCTGCCTGGGGCCAGTCCGGAGACCATGGCCTCATCCGTGGCGACGCCGCTCGAGCGCCAGTTCGGCCGGATTGCGGGGGTCACCGAGATGACCTCATCGAGCTCCCTCGGATCTACCGGCATCACGCTGCAATTCGCTCTGGATCGAGACATCGACGCAGCCGCCCGCGACGTGCAAGCCGCCATCAACGCCGCCCGCGGTAATCTGCCATCCAATCTTCCCAACAATCCTTCGTACCGCAAAGTGAATCCGGCCGATTCTCCCATCTTCATGCTGGCTCTCACCTCGGCCGTCCTCACCAGGGGCCAGATGTACGATGCCGCCTCCACCATCATGGCGCAGAAACTGGCCCAGGTGACCGGTGTGGGACAGGTGACCGTGGGAGGAAGCTCGCTTCCGGGTGTTCGCGTCGAGTTGAATCCGACGGCTCTGAACAAGTATGGCATCGGCCTGGAGCAGGTTCGGACCGCACTGGGCGGCGCCAATGCCAATTCCCCCAAGGGACACTTTTCGGACGACCTTCGCATGTGGGAAGTGGACGCCAACGACCAGATCTTCCAGGCCAGCGACTATGAGCCGTTAGTGGTGGCTTACCGCGACGGATCGGCCGTACGAATCTCCGATATCGGCCAGGCGCAGGATTCCGTGGAAGACATTCGCAATTCGGGCTACGCCAACGGCAAGCCATCCGTTCTGGTCATCATCTACCGCCAACCCGGCGCCAACATCATCGATACCGTGAATAATGTCCGGGCCGTGCTTCCGCTGATTCAATCCTCCATTCCGCATTCCATCGATGTGCAGGTGGCCATGGATCAAACGGTCACCATCCGCGCCTCTGTGCACGATACCGAGAAGACCCTGACCATCTCGGTGATGCTGGTGATTCTGGTCGTTTTCGTTTTCCTGAGGAGCGGGCGGACGACCTTCATTCCCAGCGTCGCCGTCCCCGTATCGCTGGTGGGAACCTTCGGCGTGATGTATCTGCTGGGCTACAGCCTCGACAATCTTTCGCTGATGGCGCTGACCATTTCGACCGGTTTTGTGGTGGACGACGCCATTGTCGTGATCGAGAACATCACGCGCTATCTGGAACAGGGCATGGGGCCTTTCGAGGCCGCGCTGAAAGGCGCGCAGGAAGTCGGCTCTACCGTGTTTACCATCAGCGTTTCCCTGATTGCGGTGTTCATTCCCTTGCTTCTGATGGGAGGCATCGTGGGCCGCCTGTTTCGCGAATTCGCCGTGACGCTCTCCGTCGCCATCGCGGTTTCCATGGTGGTCTCGCTCACCGCAACTCCCATGATGTGCGCTCATCTCTTAAGAGAAAAACGATCCCATGGCTGGATGTACCGCTCGAGCGAACGCGCCTTCGAGTGGGTGGTGAATCTGTACGGCAGGACCCTCGCCGTCGCGCTCCGCTTTCGCGCGGTTACCCTGCTGGTCCTGCTGGCCACCATCGGACTGAACGCTTACCTGTTCATCCGCATACCCAAGGGATTTTTCCCGCAGCAGGACACCGGACGGATTCAGGGGTCGATTACCGCCGACCAGGACACCTCGTTTCAAGCCATGGACAAGATCATGCTGCCGATGATTAATATTGTCGCCGCGGACCCGGCCATTGACACCGTGCTCGGATTTACCGGGGGCAGCACTTACAACACGGCGCGTCTGTTCATCTCGCTAAAACCGCTCGAGCAGCGGAACATCTCGGCCGACCTCATCATCGCGCGGCTGCGGCCTCAGTTGGCCAGGGTGCCCGGCGCCACCCTGTACCTGCAAGCCTCACAGGATCTGCGCATCGGCGGCCGGCAGAGTAACGCTCAATATCAGTTCACCATGCAAGGCGACAATCTGGACCAGCTCAATCAGTTCGCCCCCAAGATGGTCCAGGAGTTTAAGACAGTTCCGATTATTTCCGACGTGAGCAGCGACCAACAAAACCGTGGTTTGCAAGCCATGATTCAGTACGACCGCGGGACTGCCGCGCGTTTCGGGATCACCACGCAACTCATCGACAACACGCTCTACGACGCATTCGGCCAGCGCCAGGTGTCGACCATGTACACCTCGCTGAATCAGTACCACGTGGTGATGGAGGCGTCGCCGGAGTTCTGGCAGAATCCACTGTTTCTCAGCCAAATCTACGTGGATTCGCCGACCGGACAACAGGTTCCTTTGAGCGCTTTCGCCAAATTCGCCTCCACCACCGCTCCCCTGACGGTGACTCACCAAGGTCTCTTTCCGGCGGTGACGATTTCCTTCAATCTGAAGCCGGGCGTCGCGCTGGGCGATGCCGTGAATGCCGCCACGGCGGCGGCCGCAAAGGTCGGGCTTCCGGCGACCATCCAGACTGAATTCGCCGGCACCGCTCAAGCCTACGAGGCCTCGCTGGCCACCGAGCCCATCCTGATTACAGCGGCGCTGGTGGCCGTTTACCTCATCCTGGCGATGCTGTACGAGAGCTACGTCCATCCCATCACCATCATTTCCAGTCTTCCGGCGGCCAGCGTCGGCGCGCTGCTGGCGCTTCAACTTACCCACACCGACCTCAGTATCATCGCCATTATCGGCATCATTCTGCTGATCGGCATCGTAAAGAAGAACGCCATCATGATGATCGACTTCGCTCTGGCCGCCGCGCGCAACGAAGGCAAGAACTCATACGATTCCATCGTCGAAGCATGCATGTTGCGCTTCCGCCCGATCCTGATGACCACCATGGCCGCGCTCCTGGGAGCCGTGCCGCTCGCGCTGGGAACCGGCACTGGATCGGAGCTTCGACGTCCACTGGGCATTACCATCATCGGAGGGCTGATTATGAGCCAATTGCTGACTCTATACACGACACCTGTGGTATATCTATACTTCGACAGCCTGCAACATTGGTGGGATAGGGTAGGCATTCGAAAACGCGGAGCTTTGTCGAATGCAGTGGTGCGGCCAGCGGCAATAGGGTGAGTCAGAACTCTTCAGGCGTCAAGGTGGCCAGGCGCGTGTTTGTCTTACAGGGCCGCTTTCGCAGGTTTTTTTCGAATCTTGGCCCCGGGTTAATCACGGGCGCCGCGGATGACGACCCCTCCGGCATCGCGACGTATTCGATCACCGGCGCCCAATTCGGTTACACACCTTTGTGGACCGCGATCTTCTCCTTCCCGTTGATGTCGGCCGTACAGATCATGTGTGCCCGCCTGGGCATGGTCACCGGACTCGGGCTGGCGGGTGTGATTCGGGTGCGCTATCCACGGTGGATCCTATGGAGCGCTTGCGCGTTGCTGCTCATCGCCAACATCTTCAACATCGCTGCGGACCTGGGGGCCATGGCTGACGTCACCGGGCTTCTGACTGGTGTCAGGTCGCTCTATTGGACTCCCGCGTTCGCGCTCCTCCTGGTGGGCCTGTTGTTCTGGACCAGTTATCGCCTCATCGCCCGGATCTTCAAGTGGCTCACTCTCGCCTTGTTTGCCTATATCGCCGCTGCATTTCTATCGCATCCGGACTGGCCCGCCGTTTTGTGGGCGACCCTGATCCCACGTGTGCAGTGGACCGCTGCGTACTGGGCGACGCTGGTCGGCATCCTGGGAACCACCATCTCTCCATACCTCTTCTTTTGGCAGGCCGCCGAGGAAGTAGAGGAGGATATCGCTTTGGGCAAGGCGACCGTCAAGCAGCGTGAGGGCGCGTCCCATCGGGAACTACGGCGTTCGCGGAACGACGTCCTCACCGGCATGTTTTTTTCGAACCTGGTGATGTACTTCATCATTCTCACGGCAGCCGCCACCTTGCACGCGCACGGCAAAACTACCATCGCCACCGCGCGCGACGCCGCCGAGGCGCTACGTCCTTTGGCCGGCGCCGGCGCGTACTGGCTCTTCAGCGTGGGTTTGATCGGAGCCGGCATGCTCGGAGTCCCGGTATTGGCCGGATCTTGCGCTTACGCCATCGCAGAAGCGGCCGACTGGGTTGGCTCGCTGGAGGTACACCCTCCCCTCGCGCACGGCTTCTATTCCGTGATCGCCATTGCCATGGCGCTCGGCCTCGGCTTGGATTATGCAGGTCTGAACGCCGTCAAGATGCTCTTCTGGTCGGCGGTGCTCAACGGAGCACTGGCGCCACCCCTGCTGATCCTGGTGGTGCTGCTGACCAGCAGGGCCGACGTGATGGGCGAGCATCGGAACGGGATACTGCTTCGCTGGCTGGGGTGGACCTGTGCCGTTGTAATGCTGATTGCGACTCTCATCATGCTGCTGACAGCATATGCAGCATGACGCAATGCCGATTCGTGTAATTGGCCCGATCTTAAGCGGTCGGGGCGGCAGCAGCGTGGCGATCTCGGCTCATAAGCTCAGGACCGGGATGTGCGACTCCCGAATGATCCCATAGCCTTCGCCGTTGTCCCCCAGATGGCTTCGCCCAGGGATGTGTCCGATGACCAGGACGTCAGCCTTCGTTCGTTCCGCCGCTCGGTTCAACAGTTGTGGGACATTGCCGCTATCGATGATGACTTCGGCCTTCGTGCCTATGTCCTGCTGAAGCTGGGCGATCTCTTTGACGGCGATGCCCACGACCATCTCCTTCCACGCTGGGTCGACATGGGATCCGCCGGGGCCCCAGATCTCCACGCCGGACGTGATGTGGACCAGCGTAAGCGTCGCATCGACGGCCGCGGCCATCTCGGCGGCCAGCGACGCGGTGTGGCGGCTGTGAGCGCTCAAATCCACCGAACAGAGAACGTTGCGGATCGAGAACTCGCGCGCCGGCCCTTCCTCCAGGTGAGCGCCGGTCCAGACCGGGCAATGGCTTTCGTGCAGTACCTTCGCCGTCACTGAGCCCAGCAGAAAGCGGTAGAACGCCCCTTCGCCGCGGGTCGACATCATGATCAGGTCCACGTTCTGGTCGCGAGCGGTCTTCACGATTTCGTGGGCCGGGTCGCCCCTCAGCAGCAGACGTGTGACCGCAATCCCATCGAGCTCTGGCCGCAGCGCCTGATCCAGGTCTTTCTGAGCCCGCTGAACGATGTGCGCGTGCAAATCCCGTGCTGTGATCTCGTGCCCGCTCTCCAGCAGGCCGGCGGGATAAGTGAGAGGCGCGACTACGTGCAGCAGGATCATCTCCGCGTGAAAGTGGCGCGCGAACCACTCGGCTTGGTGTACGATGTGCCGGGAAGTGTCCGCGAACACAACAGGAACAAGAATTCTCCGAATGCTCAGCATGACGCACCTATCGGTCGGGCTACTCGAGGACTACCCGCTCCCAGGATTTGTCGGGATTGAACCGCGTCATCTGACGGGCTTGGATGGCCGTCGTGGCCCCCAGATCCTTTTCGTAAACCACTCCCTCGTGATTGATGAGAAGGGTCCGGATTCCGGACACGCCGTACTCCGCGGGCCAGGCGACCAGAGCGAAGCCGCCAATCATCTTACCGTTCACCACGTAGTCGAAGGCGCCGCCGGCAGCGTCCGGCCCCTGCGATTTCAACACTCGGAAATAGTATCCGTGGTACGGTTCCGGCTTCTTGCCCGCTGCCGGATTCGCGGCCGCGGCCTCGGCGAAAGCTTGCGAAACCAGACTGTCGGGCACGCCATCCGCATACAGCCCGTCCTGCTTGCCCGGTGTGCTGGTGATCTTCTGCGCATATTTCAGGACACGATCTCCATCGCGCGCCGCTGCGGCGTATTCCAGTTGCGCCTCTGCGTAGCCCCGGCAAACTTCCATGGCGTTCAACTCGTTCCTGCCAATCCGGCGGGCCAGAATCTCGATCCTCCCGCTGGCCGAATCCAGTTGCCATTTTCCGTCCTTGCGAATCACCGGAAGCGGAAACGGCCACTCCTGTTCCCCTACCGTAAAAGTCACCCTGTCAGGCGTCAAGGGGTCCACTTCAATCTGGAGCTTTTCGTGAGCCGAGCGCGCAAACTCGGCGCGAAGATCCTTGTCTTCCGCGGGATCGCCGGATTCGAGAATGTCCTTGCCTCCAGGTCCGAAGAGCTGGAGGAGGGCCGCCGTGTCGTTGTGCTCCGCTGCGTCAATAGTGGCCTGAACGGCCTCCTGCGGCGTCGCAAATGTCCGCTGGCCGTCTTTTGGGGCGGCTGGCAGAGTTGCCCCAACCACCAGGCCGGCGGCCAAGAGCCAGGCGAGCCGCTGCGGGCCGCCTTTCGAGTCAATAGAATTGATTTTCGCCATGATGTTTTTCGCTCCTATCGATGTCCGCCACCGCGGTTACCGCCGCCGCCCCCACCTCCGCCACCACGCATGGCGCCTCCGCTTCCGCTGCTGCGGGCGGGTCCGAGGCTCGAATATCCATGGTCGCTCTGCGCTCGCGCCGCGCTGCCCTCCCGAACGCCGCCGAAAGCGCTACGGTTCTTCGCCGGTGCGCTCGGCGCAATCTGCCGATTGCCCATTCGCTCGCCTCCGGCTTGGGAGGTGGCGCCTCGAGATTGCGCGGCTCCCGCAGAGACGCCGCGGGACTGCAAATTTTGGCGCACGTTGCCTCGATAACGGCTGGCCACGGCGGCGTTTGCATACGGCACACCCCCGCGATGCGAGGCATCGTGGGACCAGGCGCTGGTTCCATTCAGGCTGCCGATACCGCGGGAGTTGAAATTGTACCGGTGAATGAAGCTGTTATTGACCATAATGCTGTGGCTGCCCCAGCCGAAGCCCCAACCCCAGCCGCCCCACCCGCCCCAGCCGCCGCCAAAATATAATCCCATTGGGATGCCCACTCCAAATCCCCAGTAAGCGCCCCCTATGAACGGAGGGTAAAACCAACTCGCATAGGGATAATAAAGGGGCGGGCCCCAGAAGTAGGCAGGATCGTAATTGGGCAGGTACATCACTTGCGGATTAGCGGGCTGGATGGCAATGACGGGTTGCCCGTTGTCGTTGGTGGTGGTCACTGTTTGCTGAGGCGTCGAGGACAGTTTTCCCGCCTGCTGCGCCTTGAGCCGCATTCGCTGCACGGCGTCCATCACGTCGGCCTGCTGACTCAGAAACGCGTTTCCAAGGTTCGTCGTCCAGGTGATGTCCTGGTTCAACCGTTTGACGAGGTCCGGAAAAACCACCAAGGCCTGTATGCTCGGATCCCAGTTTTGCTGCTCTGCCGCTTGGGTCAGAGCGGCGCCCGTGAACCCCGGGTTTCGCTGGAGCCACTGTAAGGCTTGGACGAGTTCGAGCGGATAGGTGGACGCCACCAGGATCTGGCTTAGCAGCGGATCCGGGTAGAGTGCGACGGGCGCCACCAAATCGTCGAGCTGATCTGGCGTCAGTGCCTGGCTGGGAGGCGGAGGTTCCGGAGGCTGTTGGGCAAGCAGTAGTCCGCCCTCAGGCGCGATCAGCAGCGCGGCACAGAAAACGGCCCGCACGGGGAAAAACGATAAACAGGAGCGCTTCATGGATTCCGATCCTTTCGGGCGTGCAATCACTTCGGGAGGCCTTCTCCGCGCGCCCGCAATTCTTGCGCGGCATGAAACCAGTCGTCTTCCGGAGATCCTTCCGGACAGCCTCTGGCTTGCCACAGCGCATAGGCCAGCGCTGCGATGTCCTCGTGCCCAAAGATCGCGATGCCGTGTTCATTGACAGCGTCCCGGTGTGCCTGCTCGGTATGCTGGTGAGCTTTTTGGGAGTGCTCCAGAGCTTGCCTGGAGCGCTCTTGTCCGGTCTGGTGATCTTGTTTTTCATGGGCTTCCGCAGCGCTACGATGAGCGTGGGCGGCACTATCGTGCAACTCAGCGGCTCGTTGATGATTTTCGTAATGCGATCCGTGGTTATAGCGAGTAGACATTAGAAGGTCCCTATCTTTCCCGACTTAGCGTGGGCTTCCCTGGCCAGCTTGTAAGCGTGATCCGAGTACTCCAGCGCTCGTTCCGCATGCCAGCTTCCGGCTACGGCGTCCCCTTTTTCGTTATGTTCGGCAGCAGTACGATGGGCCCGGGCCGCAAGTTCGTGCAACTCGGCGGCTCTCCGGTGTTCCTCGTGCATGGTCATTCCTCCTGTGGAAGCGTAGGCAATTCACTTCTCATGTGCACGAGGCGGGCCAATCCCCGGCAGTAGCCTCAGAGCGGTTTGAGCCAGTTTGACGGCTGGCCCTTCGGTGCGGAGTTTGCACTCGCAATGGCAGATTCTGCACTTTGCCGGCTCAGCGTCTCGATCCAAAGGGTACAAAACTCCGTGAGCCAGCGGCACGAAAGAGTCTCTTTCGGAAAACAGGTTGGTGCTGAACGTGCGGTGGAAAGGAAATCATGAGGACCCATTCAACTACCACAATTACCGGAGCCGTTTTGACGACTCTCCTCTTCGCGTTCTCCGCCGTCGCGCGCGACCACAGCGCTCTGAATGGCACGTGGACGCTGGTGCCCGCCAAGAGCGATTTTGCCGGCCAGGCCGTCGTTCAAACCGGCACCGTGACGATCGCCGATCGCGAGGGCATCATCATTGTCTCTCGCAATTTCGTGTATGAAGGCGCCACCGAGACCTACTTCTACAAGGACATCACTGACGCCGAGAACAACGCCACGATTCACACCGGAAAAGACCTCAAGAGCAAGACCAGGTGGGATCGCGACGTCCTCAAGGTGACCACCACCGAAGCCGGCGCGGTTACACTGGAAAGCTACACCCTTGCCGCGGATGGCACCATGCTGGTTAGCGTCGTACGGCCGGAGCGCAAGGCGATCACCCTTGTTTTTCAGCGCCCATAGAGCGGCTGGCCTTCGCGTACCTCTCGCTATTCGGCTTCGAACCGCTGAGAGCGTAGAACAAGATGTACATGTAGCAAAGGGCATTGGCGATCAGAAAACCTCGAACTTCGGAGCGCCCATAGTTGAAGACGAACGTATTCCAATCGGGCTGCTCTCCCTGCCGCGGGTCCGAATGTTCGTACAGATGCGTGCCGTCGAAATAGCCGAGCCCGGCTTCGTCTTTCGGGAAATGAGCCGGCACCCAATCGATTATCACTCCGATCTCACGTCGATGCAGGCAATCCACCAGGTACATGAAATCCGCGGGCGTGCCAAATCGGCTGGTTGGTGCGTAATAGCCGATGACTTCATACCCCCACGAGCCATCGAATGGGTGCTCCATGATGGGGAGAAACTCGACATGCGTATATCCCGCATCATGCACATAATCTGCGAGCTGCACAGCCATTTCCCGGTAAGTCAGCGGGCGGTTTCCTTCCTCCGGCACCCTCCTCCAGGAGCCGAGATGGACTTCATAAATGGAGACGGCGCAACCCAGACCGTTTCGACTTGCGCGGTTCGCCATCCACTCGCTATCTCCCCACGAATAGGTGCTGAGGTTGCACACCCGGGAGGCGGTTTGCGGCCGGATTTCCGCGGCAAATGCGTACGGATCGGCCTTGTCGACCTCGTAGCCCCGGTACTGGGACGTAATGTGATACTTGTACCGCGCCCCCGCCTCCAGATCCGGTACAAAGCCCTCCCATACCCCAGTTGCTCCGCGCGATTCGAGGGCATTCGATCGCGGGTTCCAGCCGTTAAAGTCCCCGAGCACGCCGACCTGCTTGGCGTTAGGCGCCCACACAGCGAAATGAACGCCGCGGCGCCCGTCCAACTCGCCGAGGTGCGCCCCCATCTTCTCGTAGGCGCGACAGTCCGTTCCTTCCCCCAGCAGATACAGATCGTAGTCGCTTAACCACGGAGCTTGCATTGAACTTGGCATCGCCTCACACCGAAGGTCGTTAGCACGAGATGGTCCAGAACTGAATTCCTGCTGTTCGGGGGCTGAGGCTGCTGAGCCAGCGTGGGGCTAGCAGAACTTCACGCTAGCCGAGATGCAAAGGTTGCACCTGAAATGCGAAATTTGCCGACCCGCAATCGGCGAATGCCGCTGCCAGGCGGGTCCCGCAGCCGTCCAAGGCCTTCAAGTGCGGCCCGGCATCCAAGTCATGTTCATGTCCCAGTGCACGCGGAGTGCCGTTCGCAAAGAGCGTCCAGGAGGAAGTTTTTTTTCCTGCAAAAGCCGCTTACGCCCGGACTTCCTCGCTCCACTGTCTCCGAGTGGCGAATGAAGTGCTATGAATGGCCTGGAGATTCGCCGTTGCGCTTCCAACTGCATCCGGCTCGACGGGCCGCTTCCAAATGCAGCGACGGCGCATCGCTGGCGGGTTAGGCCGATTGTAGGCAATGCGCATTCACCTAAACACCCCGATGGTAGCCTGCGGGCCTGACACCAGTGCCGCCGGATCTCACGCGGAAATGCAACGAAATCGATTTGGAAAGAAAGGAACGTAAGCCATGTCTGAAACGAACTCGGTTGTAGCCATTTACGAGACCCACACCCAGGCGGAGGAAGCGGTGAAGGAACTGCAGAGGTCTGGATTTGACATGAAGAAAATGTCCATCGTCGGCAAGGATTATCATACCGACGAGCACGTCGTTGGATACTATAACACCGGCGACCGCATGAAGTACTGGGGCAAGCTGGGCGCCTTCTGGGGTGGCCTTTGGGGGATGTTGTTTGGAGCCGCTTTTTTCGCCATTCCGGGCATCGGGCCGATATTGGTAGCCGGCCCGTTGGTCGCCTGGATCATCGGCGCACTTGAAGGCGCCGTCGTGGTGGGCGGATTGAGCGCGCTCGGCGCGGGGATGTACAGCATTGGCATCCCCAAGGACAGCGTCGTGAAATACGAGGCGGCGCTCAAATCCGACAAGTTCCTCCTTCTGGCTCACGGCACGACGGACGAGGTGGCCAGGGCTCGGGACATCCTGCAGACGACGCACCCAGCCGAGGTTGCAGTGCACGCGGCGGAACGCGAGCAACGCCTTGGTTAGCGGCAGATAGTCTCGCCATCGGCTGGTGAGGTGGCAGTATCGCCAGGGCGTTCAACCGCCCTGAGAAAAGTGGAACGTTTAAGGAGAAATATCGTGTACAAACATTTGTTGATCGTATCGTTAGCGGGCCTGGGTTTGGTCCTGCCCGCATGGGCGTCGGATCGCGATGATGACATTGGGCGTATTCAAAAGGCGACCCGCGTCTTCCACGAGATCATGGCAACGCCCGACAAGGGCATCCCCCGGGACCTGCTGGAAAAGGCGAGGTGCGTTGCCATCATTCCAGGAGAGGAGAAGCTCGCCTTCATATTCGGAGGCAACTACGGCAAGGGACTGGCGACCTGCCGCACCGGCAATGGCTGGAGTGCTCCCATGTTTGTGGCTGTCGGGGGCGGGAGCGTCGGCTTCCAGATTGGCGGCTCTTTCACCGACGTGGTGATGCTGTTTATGAACGACCATGCCTTGCAAAGCCTGATGGGTGACAAATTCAAGATCGGCGCCGACGCAACCGTGGCGGCCGGGCCCGTGGGCAGACAGGCAGCCGCCGGCACGGACGTTAAGCTCAATGCGGAGATCCTGAGCTATTCGCGCAGCAAAGGGGTTTTTGCCGGGGTCAGCGTGGATGGCGCCGTCGTGCAGGCCGACCACAGCGGGGACAAAGCCATGTACGGCTCCGACGCCAGCCACCGGGAAATCCTGGACGGCAAAGTTGCGGTTCCTCCGCCCGCGCGGAACCTTCTGGCGGAACTTGCCAGATACCCCGCACAGCGTTGAAGTCGGCCAGCCGCCAAAGAAGTCGGCCAGCCGCCAAAGGCGCCGGAACGCATCGGTGTCGCTGCCGGTCAGGGAGGCACAATCATGAGTCAAAACCCTTTGAAACAATTGGGCACGCTGGGGCAATCCATCTGGCTGGACTACATCCGGCGAGATCTGATGTCGAGCGGCCGCCTCCGGCGTTTGATCGAGGAAGATGGATTGCGGGGGATGACCTCGAATCCATCCATCTTCGAGCAGGCGATTGTGGACAGCCACGATTACGACGAGGATATTCGGGCCATGGGGCTTCAGGGAAAAGGCGCTGAAGCCATCTACGAAACCATCAGCCAGCGCGACGTCCAGAGCGCCGCCGGCGAGTTCCGGCCTCTCTACGACAGCACCGGCGGCAAAGACGGATATGTCAGCCTGGAGGTCAATCCCCACCTGGCGCACGACACCAACGGGACGACGGAGGAAGCCCGCCGGTTGTGGGCCGCGCTGAACCGCCCCAATGTCTTCATCAAGGTCCCGGCCACGGCCGATGGGCTGCCCGCCATCCAGCAACTGATCGCCGAGGGAATCAACGTCAACGTGACGCTGCTCTTCGGATTGCCGCGATACCGCCAGGTGGCGGAAGCCTACATCGCCGGCATCGAAGCGCGCGCGGCCCAAGGGAAGCCCGTGAAGCAGGTAGCCTCGGTGGCCAGCTTCTTTGTAAGCCGCATTGATACCCTGGTGGATCCGCTGCTGGAAAAACTCATGGCCCAAGGCGGCCAGCAGGCGGACGTCGCCAGGAAGGCGCACGGGCAAGTTGCCATCGCCAGTGCGAAGATGGCCTATCAAGTCTACAAAGAGATCTTTGGCGGCGACCGGTTTAGGAAGCTGGCTGCTCAAGGCGCTCGTGTTCAGCGGTTGCTCTGGGCCAGCACCGGCACCAAGAACCCGGACTACAGTGACGTCAAATACGTCGAAGCCCTCATCGGACCGGACACGGTCAACACAGCACCGCTGGAAACTCTGAATGCTTACCGCGACCATGGAGAGCCGAAAGCCCGGCTCGAACAAGATGTCGAGGAAGCCCGCTGGGTGTTGGAGCGACTGCCGGAACTGGGCATCGGCATCGACCATGTGACGCGCCAACTGGAGGACGAGGGAGTCGAGAAATTCAACCAGCCGTTCGATAAGCTAATGGACACCTTGGCGCGGACGGGGAAGTCATGAGTGGGTTCGATTCCCTGGCGGAACTCGCCCTGGATATGCACTGGTCGTGGAATCACGCCACCGACGAGGTGTGGCGGCAGCTTGATCCCGACTTGTGGGAGATCACGCATAATCCCTGGGCCGTGCTGCAAACGGTCTCGCGCGACCGGATCGAATGCATGTTAGCCGATCCGGTTTTCCGCAAGAACGTCGATGGCTTGGTGGAAGCCAGCCGGCAGGCGGCGGAAGCGCCCGCGTGGTTCCAGCGGAATCATTTGGAGGCTCCACTGACTTGCGCCGCGTATTTCAGCATGGAATTCATGCTGAGCGAAGCTCTTCCCATATACTCGGGCGGGCTCGGAAATGTGGCCGGCGATCAACTCAAAGCCGCCAGCGATCTGGGTTTGCCGGTGGCCGGCGTGGGACTGCTCTACCAGCAGGGCTATTTCCGCCAGGTGATCGGCAAGAACGGAGAGCAGCAGGCCCTCTACCCGTATAACGATCCCGGACAGTTGCCGATAACGCCGCTGCGCCAACCAAACGGGGAGTGGTTGCGGTTGGAGATCGCGTTGCCCGGATACTCGGTCTGGCTGCGCGCCTGGCAGGCGAAGGTTGGGCGGGTGAAGCTTTTCTTGCTGGACAGCAATGACGCGGCGAACTTTCCCGCTCATCGGGGGATCACCAGCGAACTCTATGGGGGCGGGCCGGAGTTGCGCCTCAAGCAGGAAATGCTCCTCGGGATCGGCGGATGGAGGCTGCTTCGCGCGCTCGGGCTGCAACCGGAGATCTGTCACCTGAATGAAGGGCACGCGGCGTTCGCCCTCCTGGAACGCGCCCTCGGCTTCATGGAAGAGACGGGCCAGCCCTTCGAGGTGGCGCTGGCAGTAACGCGAGCGGGGAATCTCTTCACCACTCACACGGCGGTAGCCGCCGGTTTTGACCGCTTCGCCCCCGCCCTCATCGAGCAATACCTCCACGCTTTTCGGCGAACCGCTGCGGTGGATGGGAAGTGGGGCTCGTTGCGCTTCGGTGAAGTGAAGGTCGGAACCAACGCGGACCACTACGTGTTTGAAGTCGAAGTCTTTCTGAACGATCTCGACCCGAATGCGGCGCGAGTTGAGATCTATGCGGACGGAATCGGCGGCGGCGATCCCGTGCGGGTGGAAATGAAGTGCGCGCAACCGCTGCCCGGCGCATCGGGCCGTTCCGTCTATCGCGCCACGGTACCCGTTGCACGTTCAGCGAGAGACTACACCGCGCGAGTCGTGCCTCAGCGTTCCGGCGTTGCCGTTCCCCTGGAATCCGCTCGAATCTTATGGCAGCGATGATGAAAAGGGTGATCCCAATCACCGCATTGTTTCTGGATATCGGCGGTGTCCTGCTCACCAACGGGTGGGACCATCTTGCCCGCAGACGGGCGGCGAAGCACTTCAAGCTGGAGTGGGCCGAGATGGAGGAGCGGCATGCCCTGACTTTCGAAACTCACGAGGAGGGGAAGCTCACGTTCGAAGAGTATTTAGGCCGGGTGGTCTTCTACCAAAAGCGGCCCTTCACGCGGGCCCAGTTTCGGCGTTTCATGTTCGCGCAATCGAAGCCTTACCCCGAAATGATCGCCCTGTTCGCTCAGCTCAAAGCCCAGCATCGGCTGAAGATCACCGTGGTCAGCAACGAAGCGCGCGAGGTGAATGCGTATCGGATTCGAAAGTTCAAGCTCGACCGATTAGTGGATTCTTTTATCTCCTCCTGCTTTGTCCACCTTCGCAAACCCGACGCGGAGATCTATCGGCTCGCGCTGGACATCTCCCAGGCGCCGGCCCGGCAGGTAGTCTATATCGAAAACACCCCGATGTTCGTCCAGGTCGCCGAAGGTCTGGGGATTCGAAGCATTCTTCACACGGATTATGAGTCCACGCGTGCGAAACTAGCTTCGCTCGGATTGCAAGAGGGATGAGCCATACATGAAACCTGCTGCTGCTAACCCATGCATCCTGACGATCAATGGCGGCTCGTCCAGCATCAAGTTCGCGGTGTACCCGGCCGGCGAACCGCTGAAGCGAAGGCTCTATGGAACGGTGGATCGCATTGGCATGAGCGGGACGAATCTGACGTTCCATGACCCAGCCACGAATCACCAGGACAGCCGCAACCTTGACGCCTCCGATCACAGGTCGGCAGCGACTTTTCTGATGGATTGGCTCGAAGGGCAGCATGGTTTCGAATCGGTCCGGGCTGTTGGACACCGTGTGGTCCACGGCATGCAACACACCGCGCCCGAGCTGGTCACTCAGGAATTGTTGGAGGAACTGCATCGCATCAGCCCGTACGACCCGGACCATCTGCCCAGCGAGATCGAGCTGATCGAGACGTTCCGCCAGCGTCATTCGAAACTGCCCCAGGTGGCCTGTTTTGACACGGCGTTTCACCGCACCATGCCGCGCGTTGCCAAGCTGCTTCCCATCCCGCGTTGCTATGACGCGAAGGGAGTCGAACGCTACGGTTTCCATGGCTTGTCCTATGCCTATCTGATGGAAGAACTCGCGCGCTTGGGCGACCCGGCGGCAACGACAGGCTGCGTCATCCTCGCTCATCTGGGCAACGGCGCCAGCCTGGCCGCCGTGCGCGACGGCAAGAGCATTGACACCAGCATGGGCTTCACTCCGACGGCGGGATTGGTGATGAGCACCCGCTCTGGCGATTTGGATCCTGGCTTGGCGCCGTACCTGGCGCGAACCGAGCATATGACCACAAAACAGTTCTATGAAATGGTCAACCACAAGTCCGGCCTGCTCGGAGTTTCGGAGATCAGTTCCGACATGCGAGACTTGCTCGCGCAGGAAGCTCAGGACACTCGAGCAGCGGAAGCCGTGGCACTGTTCTGTTATCAGGCGAAAAAGTGGATCGGCTCCTTCGCCGCTGCGCTCGGCGGCTTGGATACACTCGTGTTCGCGGGAGGTATCGGCGAGAATGCCCCACTCGTCCGCGCGCGCATCTGCGATGGCCTGGGCTTCCTTGGCATCGCGCTCAGTGAGTCGCGCAATGCGGAGACTGCCGGAGTGATTTCTGCGGACGCCAGCCGGGTCACGGTTCGCGTCATTCCAACGGACGAAGATCTGATGATTGCGCGTTCGGTCGACCACATTCTCGAAACCGACGCGGGAAACGGAGAGGATTGAACCATGAAAACCAACACGCTCACGCCGGACCTGCTCCACAAGATGAATGCCTATTGGCGTGCCGCCAACTATCTGTCGGCCGGCCAGATATATCTTTACGACAACCCGCTGCTGAAGGAGCCGCTGACGCTGTCGCACGTGAAGCCCCTGGTGGTCGGCCATTGGGGCACGACACCGGGCCAGAACTTCATCTATGTGCACTTAAACCGGGTGATCAAGAAGTACGACCTGGACATGTTCTACATCGCCGGCCCCGGTCATGGCGGCCCGGCGATTGTGGGAAACGTGTACCTGGAAGGCACCTGGAGCGAGGTCTATCCGAACGTTACCCAGGACGAGGCTGGGCTCAAGGAGTTGTTCAAGCAGTTCTCGTTCCCCGGCGGGATTTCGAGCCATGTTGCGCCGACCACGCCGGGGTCGATTCACGAAGGTGGCGAATTGGGGTACTCGCTCAGCCATGCCTTCGGGGCGGCGTTCGACAACCCCGGTCTGATCGTCGCCTGCGTTGTGGGCGACGGTGAATCGGAAACAGGCCCCTTGGCGACCGCATGGCAGTCCAACAAGTTCCTCAATCCCATTACCGACGGAGCCGTGCTGCCGATCCTGCACCTCAATGGATACAAGATCAGCAATCCGACCGTCCTGGCCCGCATCGAGCATGAGGAACTGGAGCAATTCTTCCGCGGCTGCGGCTGGACGCCCTATTTTGTGGAAGGCGACGAGCCGGAAAAGATGCATCAACTCATGGCCGCCACCATGGACAAGGCGATCGAGCAAATCCGGGAGATCCAAACGAATGCACGGAATAAGAACGATACCACGCGGGCGCGCTGGCCCATGATCGTCCTGAGGTCGCCCAAGGGCTGGACGGGACCCAAAGTAGTCGACGGCCTGCAAATCGAGGGCACCTTCCGGGCGCATCAAGTGCCGCTGCTGGTGGATCCCGAGCATCCCGATCATGTCAAGCTCCTCGAAAGCTGGATGAAAAGCTACAAGGCCGAGGAGTTGTTCGATGACAATGGCCGGCTCATGCCGGAATTGGCCGACCTGGCGCCGAAAGGCAATCGGCGGATGGGCGCCAATCCGCACGCCAATGGCGGCATTCTGCTGCGCGACCTGCGCATGCCGGACTTCCACGCCCACGCGGTCAATGTGCCATCGCCGGGCGCCGTCCAGGGCCAGGATACCCTCGTGTTGGGTAAGTTCCTGCGTGACGTGGCCACGCTGAATCAAAAACAGCGTAATTTCCGTGTCTTCGGTCCGGATGAGACACTCTCGAATCTTCTGGGCGCGGTCTTTGAAGTCACTAACCGACAGTGGGAAGCGCGGGAAGTGAAGAATGATGAGTTCCTGGCGCCGGCCGGACGGGTCCTAGACTCGATGCTGAGCGAGCACCAGTGCGAGGGTTGGCTGGAAGGATATCTGCTGACCGGACGGCACGGGTTGTTCAACAGCTATGAGGCCTTCATTCGCATCGTCGACTCGATGTTCAGCCAGCACGCCAAGTGGCTCAAGGTAACGTTGGAACTGCCTTGGCGCCGGAAGATCGCATCGCTGAACTACCTGCTCGCCTCCCACGTCTGGCAGCAGGATCACAACGGGTTCACACACCAGGACCCCGGCTTTCTCGACCACGTGATCAATAAAAAGGCGGATATCGTGCGTGTTTACCTGCCGCCCGATGCTAACTGTCTGCTGTCGGTCTTCGATCACTGTCTGCGCAGCCGGCATTACGTCAACGTGGTGGTTGCCGGCAAACACGCCCTTCCGCAGTGGCTGACCATGGACCAAGCCGTGGTGCATTGCACGGAAGGAATTGGCATCTGGCAATGGGCCAGCAATGACCAGGACGGCGAACCGGACGTGGTGATGGCCTGTTGCGGAGACACGCCCACGCTGGAGATTCTGGCCGCCGTTTCCATCCTTCGCGAGCATTTGCCCGATCTGAAGATTCGGGTAATCAACGTCGTCGATTTGATGAAGCTGCAGTCCAGTAGCGAGCACCCGCACGGGCTAAGCGAGACGGATTACGATTCGCTCTTCACCAAAGACAAACACATCGTCTTTGGCTTCCACGGATACCCATGGCTGGTCCACCGGCTAACCTACCGGCGGACTAACCGCAACCTGCACGTCCGCGGCTACACGGAAGAGGGCACCATCACGACGGCCTTCGACATAAGGGTGCAGAACAAGCTGGATCGCTTCCACCTGGTGCAGGACGTGATTGATCGGCTGCCGCATTTGGGATCCCTGGGAGCGTATCTGAAACAGACGATGCAGGACAAGCTCATCGAGCACAAGCTGTACATCGACAAGCACGGCCAGGACTTGCCGGAAATCCGGAACTGGAAGTGGAGTCGGGGCGAAACGCAGAAAGGGAAACGGCTGGCGGCGACAACGCGTGCGCCTGAACCAAAGTGACGATGGATCAGCGGTTGCAAACACGGAAAACAAATTGACCTGAAACGAACCAAAGGAGTTCAAGATGCCTATTCAACTCAATGAAGAAGAAGGCGGGAAGATTCTCGCCGTTCACGTCAGTGGGAAGCTGGCAAAAGCGGATTACGAGCACTTTGTGCCCGAGTTCGAGCGACTCGTCAGGCAGCACGGAAAACTGCAACTGCTGTTCGATATGACCGGCTTCCACGGCTGGGAAGCCGGCGCGCTATGGGAGGACGTCAAGTTCGACATGAAACACTTCGCCGACATCGAACGGCTGGCGATGATCGGGGAAAAGAAGTGGCAGCGGGGCATGGCGACATTCTGCAAGCCGTTCACGACGGCGACGATCCGATACTTCGATCATGCCCACGCCGCTGAGGCGCGGAAGTGGTTGGGTGAATCGTAACCCGATGGGCCTTGGCGTTTTCGTTTGCCCGCGCGATCCAGCAACCGGCCTTGGAGATTTGGCGAGGCGAGGAGGCCCACGTGTTGGCGGCACAGCAAGCGCTGTATCATCGAGCCGGGTGCAACCGGGCTGCGCGGCGCGGCGAATACAATGCCACGATGGAAAAGGAGAACCAATGAGTGAGAGTAACTATGGTCACCCCGGAAACGAAGGGCCGGAGCGCGACCGAGTGCATCATGACCATCGTCCTTACTGGAAACGTGCGCATCATGATTGGCGTGTTTGGGTCGGTTTGTTTTTCATGCTCGCGGCTATCACGATCTATGTCATGAGCAATGACTTATCGTTCTTCGGCCAAATGCACCGGCCGCCGCCTGCCGCCGTCGGAAATTAGCGGAGACCCATAGACCATGAGTCAAATGCTTCTGTATCCCCTGCGATTCCAGCCGATCTATCAGTATCGGCTCTGGGGCGGCCGGCGTCTGGCCGGCGTGCTCACCGCGCCCCTGCCGGGCGAGGGCCCTATCGGCGAAGCGTGGGTGCTGAGCGACCGCGATGACCACGCGAGCCGTGTTGCCGATGGGCCTCTCAAAGGGCGCACCATCGCTCAATTGCTGGAACAGTTTCCAGAATACATGATGGGAAAGCTGGCCGGGCGATTCCGCCGATTCCCACTGCTGCTGAAGTTCCTCGACGCACGTGAAATGCTCTCGGTCCAGGTGCATCCGGCGGATACGCACACGGACCTGCTGCCGGCGGGCGAGACCGGGAAGACCGAAGCGTGGGTGGTGTTGGAGGCGGGGCCGGAAAGCCGTATCTATGCGGGTCTGAGGCCAGGTACCACGGAAGCCACTCTGCGCGAGGCAGTCGCGGACGGGGGGTGGCGGACCAGCTCGCATGCTTCACTCCCAAGCCCGGCGACGGCGTCTTCATACCGGCTGGGACGGTTCACGCTTTGGGCGGAGGCATCGTGGTGTTCGAGGTTCAGGAGAACAGCGACGTGACGTTTCGCCTGTACGACTGGAACCATGTCGACGCGAAGACAGGCAAGCCACGCGCACTCCAGGTCGACCGGGCGCTTGCCTGCATTGACTTTGGGGAGTGTGCGGGCGGCCTGGTGGCGCCCGTGGTGGAGGCAACGGAGCCTGTGGAACGCGAGCGGCTTTTCCGCTGTGGACACTTCCGGGTGTCCCGCCTGCGCGGGCAATCGCCGTTTACCGTCGGCGCCTCAGGTGTGCCGAGCGTGCTGGTGTCAATCGAGGGCGCGGGCCAGGTCGAGCACAGCGGGGCCGCTTATGCCATCGGAAAAGGCGACGTATTTCTCTTGCCGGCGGTACTCGGAGCGTGCACTTTTCGGCCGTCGAGTGCGGTGAGCGTGTTGGAACTGGCGATACCGGAATGATCGCAAGAGTTCAAAGGATGGAAGCGCATTGAAAATGCTGATTGTTTTCGATCTGGACGGCACACTTGCCGAAAGTAAATCGTCTCTGGACGCCGAAATGTCGCGACTGCTGCATGACCTTCTCGGCATTGTCAAAGTAGCTGTGATTTCCGGAGGAGATTGGCCGCAGTTTGAAAAACAGGTGCTCTCCCATCTTCCTCATGACGATAGCCTGGTGCATCTATCCCTCCTTCCTACATGTGGAACGAAGTTCTTCCAGTACAAAGGGGATTGGAAAAAGATCTATTCGGAAGATTTTACCGCGAATGAAAAAGAGAAAATAACCAGTTCTCTAAAGAAGGCGGTCGAACAAGCGGGTTTCAAGGTTGAAAAGGTCTGGGGAGAGGTAATTGAAGACCGGGGAAGCCAGATCACGTTCTCCGCACTAGGTCAGCAGGCACCCTTGGTATATAAAGACAAATGGGACTCCGATTTCACCAAGCGGAAGAAGATCAAAGCCATCCTCGACACTTTGATTCCCGAGTTCTCCGTTCGAATGGGTGGCTCGACATCCATTGATGTTACCAAACCCGGCATTGACAAAGCATACGGAGTCAGAAAGTTACGAGACATCCTGGGCATTTCATTGAAGGAAATGGTGTTCATAGGCGATGCCCTGTTCGCCGGGGGAAACGACTATCCGGCTGAACAGGCAGGTGTTGTTTCTATTCCGGTTCAGGGTCCCAACGAGACTAAGCGGGTTGTCGAAACAATCATCGCTTGTTTATCGGATCTTGGCCAGGAAGCGTGAATCTATGAGGGAGATCCGATGAGTAGATTCAAGTTGCGGCGCCTGGGGATGGTGATGGAGCCTGAGCCGGGTAATCCCCAGGAGGTCGAAGGCGTGCTGAATCCGGCTGCCGCGCGCGGCCCCGATGGAAAGCTCTACCTGTTTCCGCGACTGGTGGCGAAGGGGAACTACTCGCGCATCGGGATTGCACGAGTGCGGTTCAATGACGCCGGCGATCCGGCAGGCGTCGAGCGGCTCGGCATCGCGCTGGAGCCGGAAGCCGATTATGAGCGCCGGCCCGGCGGCGGGGGCGGCTGCGAGGATCCTCGTATTACGTTCGTGGAACCGCTCCAGCGCTACTTGATGACTTACGCGGCATTCTCAGCCCGAGGCCCACGCATCGCTCTGGCAATATCGGAAGACCTCTTCCACTGGAAGCGCTTGGGCCTCGCGACCTTTGGTCCGTATCAGGGCATCGAATTTGCCAACGTGGACGACAAAGACGCCAGTCTTTTCCCTGTCGCGATTCCTAATCCATCCGGGCATCCGGAGCTGGCCATCATCCACCGGCCGCTTTTCCCCGGCACTCGTCCTGAGGAAACCGCCTGCCACCCCGCGTCGCGCGAGGTGGATCTGGATCGGGAGAGCATCTGGATTTCCTACTGCCCGCCGCCTGTGGAGGGCCGTGAACCAAATCGCCTCGGCAAGTTTGCCTCCCATCACCGGCTGGCAACTCCCGTGTCGCCCTGGGAGCGGCTCAAAATCGGCGGGGGCACTCCGCCCATCCTGGCCCGGCACGGCTGGCTGATCGTTTACCATGGCGTGAGCGAAATCGTGGAGCCGGGCAATGCCGGGCACCAGTTGTGCTATTCGGCCGGGGTTATGGTGCTCTCGAAGGAGCATCCGCGCGTGATCCGCTATCGTTCGGCGGAGCCGGTGTTGACGCCGACGCTGCCGCAAGAACGCGATGGCACCGTTGCCAACGTCGTGTTCCCCACCGGCATCGACCGGCGCGACGATCTGGGAGCGCCGGACCGCTTCGACGTCTACTATGGGATGGCCGACAGCCGAATTGGCTTGGCACGCCTGGACGTGCCGGATTTCGTGACGACGGGAGGAACTGCAGACCCGCCGGAAGCCAAGGTGTAACGCGCTCAGGAGGATAGTCATCGTGAAACCGAATGCAGATAAGCCCGAATCAAAGCCAGGGCCCAAGCCCGAGTCCAAGGACGACCTGAAATCCGTTCCCATGCCGGAACTGCTGGCAAAACTGGGGTCGTCGCCGGACGGTCTCAGTCAGGCCGAGGCGCAGAAACGGCTGACCCAATATGGGCCTAACGAAATTGAAGAAAAGAAAACCAATCCGTTTTTGAAATTCCTCACCTACTTTTGGGGACCTATCCCGTGGATGATCGAAGTGGCCGTGATACTGTCGGGCGTGGTCCGGCACTGGCCGGATTTCTTCATCATCCTTCTTCTGCTGGTTTCCAACGCCGTGGTCGGATTCTGGGAAGAAAGCCAGGCGGGCAACGCCATCGCCGCCCTGAAGGCCAAGCTGGCGATCAAAGCCAAGGTGAAACGCGATGGGAAGTGGACCGACCCGGCGGCGCGCGAGGTGGTGCCGGGCGACGTCATCCGCCTGCGCCTGGGCGACATTGTGCCGGCGGATGCGCGCTTGCTGGCGGGCGACCCGGTGTCGGTGGATCAGTCCGCGTTAACGGGCGAATCTCTTCCCGCCGAGCGTAAACCCGGCGAGGCGGTGTTTTCGGGGTCGATTATGCGCCGGGGCGAAATCGAAGCCATGGTGTACGCCACGGGCGCCGACACCTACTTCGGCAAGACGGCGCAACTGGTCGAGGAGGCGCACACCGTCAGCCATTTTCAGCGTGCCGTGCTGAAGATTGGCGATTACCTGATCATTCTGGCGGTGGCTCTGGTGGCGGTGATCATTACCGTCGCACTCTTCCGCGGCGACCCGGTCCTCGCCACGTTGCAGTTCGCCTTAGTGCTGACCGTGGCCGCGATTCCCGTGGCCATGCCCACGGTGCTGTCGGTGACCATGGCGGTGGGCGCGCGTCTGCTGGCGAAAAAAGAAGCGATCGTGACCCGGTTGACCGCTATCGAGGAACTAGCCGGCGTGGACGTGCTGTGCTCGGACAAGACCGGCACCCTGACCCAGAACAAGCTGACGCTGGGCGATCCATTCACCGTTAGCGGTATTCCCGCCGATCAAGTTATTCTCTGGGCCGCACTCGCTTCGCGCGCGGAAGACAAGGACACCATCGACCTGGCCGTGATCGGGGGCGTGAAGGACGACAAAACCCTGAAGGGCTACCAGGTGGTCCATTTCCAGCCCTTCGACCCGGTGCATAAACGCACGGAAGCCACCGTCAAAGATGGGGGCGGAAAACAGTTTTTCGTGGCCAAGGGCGCGCCGCAGGTGATTCTGGCGATGTCGACCAACGCTGGCGAGGTAAAGCCAGCCGTCGAGAAAGCCGTTAATGAATTTGCGGGAAGAGGCTTCCGTTCCTTGGGCGTGGCGCGTGCGGATCAGGAAGGCAAGTGGCAGTTCGTGGGCGTATTGCCATTGTTCGATCCGCCTCGCGAGCAGGCCAAAGCAACCATTGCGAGCGCGCGGCGGATGGGCGTGAGCGTCAAGATGGTTACGGGCGATCAAACGGCGATCGCTCGAGAAACCGCCCGACAACTGGGGATGGGCACCGACATCCTGGATGCCAGCGGGTTGGGCGACACGAAGCATCACGAGTCGGCGCAGTCGGCGGAGGCCATCGAAAACGCGGACGGTTTCGCCCAGGTATTCCCCGAGCATAAGTTCCATATTGTGGATGTGCTGCAGCAACTCGGCCACATTGTCGGGATGACCGGCGACGGGGTGAACGACGCCCCGGCGCTGAAGAAAGCCGACTGCGGCATCGCCGTTTCGGGCGCGACAGACGCGGCGCGCGCGGCGGCCTCCATCGTACTGCTGGCGTCCGGCCTGTCGGTGATTATCGACGCCATCAAGGAAAGCCGGAAGATTTTCCAGCGGATGAACAGCTACGCGATCTACCGCATCGCCGAGACACTGCGCGTGCTGTTCTTCATGACGCTGGCGATCCTGGTGTTCAACTTTTATCCGCTGACGGCGGTGATGATCGTGATGCTGGCGTTGCTCAACGACGGCGCCATCCTGTCCATCGCCTATGACAACGTTCATTACAAAGACAAGCCGGAGGCGTGGAATATGCGCCTGGTGCTGGGGGTTTCCACGGTGCTGGGCGTCATCGGGGTCGTCTCCGCATTCGGATTGTTTTATCTGGGCGAGCGCGTATTTCACCTCGACCGTGCGCACATTCAGACGCTGATGTACCTGAAGCTGTCCGTGGCCGGCCATCTGACGATTTTCCTGACGCGCACGCGCGGCCCGTTCTGGTCCATACGCCCCGCGCGGATTCTATGGGTAGCGGTCCTCGGCACACAGACGGTGGCGACGCTGATTGCGGTTTACGGGCTGTTTATGACGCCCCTCGGCTGGGGCTGGGCGGCGTTTGTCTGGGGCTATGCGCTGTCCTGGGCCCTCGTGAACGACCGCGTGAAACTGCTCGCCTATCGGATTTTCGACCCTACGAAAGCCCCGTTGTTGGGCAAGAAGCCGCTCGACCCGACACCCAAGATCGCCACACGGGCCTATGCACTCTACGAGCGGCGGGGCCGGCGCGATGGCCTGGCGGACCAAGACTGGCTTGAGGCGGAGAGCGAGATTCGGAAAGGTCAAAAATGAAAATCAATTCAAAGGATTTCCGGGTGCGGCCCGGAGAAAAGGTCCAACTCAGTGAGTGGCCGACGACTGTGAAGCCATTTTGCAAGTCGAAGAAACAGTACCGGAAACTCCTGGGAGAACACGTTGACGAGTTGAGCGCGCTGCAATGCCTTCACTACGCTTCCAACCGCTATGCGTTGCTGCTGATTTTTCAGGGGATGGACGCTGCCGGCAAGGACGGCGCCATCCGGCACGTCATGTCCGGGGTCAATCCGCAAGGCTGCCAGGTTTTCAGTTTCAAACAGCCGAGCGCCGACGAGCTGGAGCATGATTTTCTCTGGCGCACGACGCGCTGTCTGCCGGAACGCGGGCGGATCGGCATATTCAACCGGTCCTATTACGAGGAAGTGCTGGTGGTTCGGGTGCATCCGGAGATTCTCCGCAGCCAGGGGCTTGCGGAAGAGTTGCGCGACGAGACAACCATCTGGGATGAGCGGTACCGCTCCATCGTGGACCTGGAGAGCCACCTATATCGCAACGGAACGCGGACCATCAAAGTATTCCTCCACCTTTCGCGGGAAGAACAGCGCAAGCGATTCCTCGAGCGCATCGACGAGCCGGACAAGAACTGGAAATTCAGCCTCGCGGACATACACGAAAGGAAATACTGGAAGGATTACATGAAGGCATATGAGGCTTGCCTCAGCGCGACCAGCACCGATCATGCGCCCTGGTACGCGGTTCCCGCCGACGATAAGGAGAATGCCCGGTTGATTGTTTCCCAAATCGTCCTGGATGCGCTCAATGGACTCAAGATGGCCTATCCCAAGACCACCGCGAAACGCCGGCGGGAATTGAAATCGATTCGCAAGCTGCTCGTGAAGTAGCGCTTGAATTCGGGTATCCAAACTGCCAGAGGTTTGAGTAGGGGCGAACCCGGGAGGGATAATGAGGGTGTTCCCCTTCGGACCTTATGGCGACCTTGACTGAGAACGCGGATACGGGCGCATGGCGGGAACCCACGCCGCCCTCCAGCAAGCTGCGCTGGTTGTTCCTCTCGGTTTCCGTATTGCTGCTGGCACTCCTGTTGGTGTCTGGCGTTTTGGTGGTCCGCTTTCTCGCGGAAATGCGCACGCAGGAACTGGCGGCTACGCGCACGCTGGCGGAGCGGACGCGCGCGCTATCCGGACTCTGGCTTTCCATACAAAGCTACGATCAGGCCGTGCAGCAATTCGTCGCGCAGACGGCAGCCGACCGGAAGGCCGAGGCTCGCCGTCTCCTGGATCAGCTCACCCTGGAAATCGACGCCGGTTTCGACCGCTACCCCCGCGTCCGGGACTCCGAGGAAGCCGCGTTGCTGAACGGCATGCGGGGGGTCTTCTCACAACAGCGAACTTACGTTACGATTCTCGAGGCCAGGCCCGAGGAGCGCCGGCGCCAGGCGGAGAACATGCTGGCCGAGCACCTCGTGCCGGTCCAGAAGCAGATCCTGGACTGGTCCGGGAAACTACAGGCGTGGAACGGAGAGCGGCTCCAGCAGGCTGATCGCTCGCTCGTGACCCAGTTTGCGAACTTGCAGGGAAGCCTGTCGCGGGTGCTGGCCATCGGATTCGGAAGCGGTCTGCTGCTGGTGCTGGGCAGTATGGCGTACATTGTGCGGCTCGATCGGCAGACCCGTGCCCGCTACGTGGAACTCGCGCGAAGCCAGCACGCGCTGCAGCAACTCTCGGCGCGCCTGGTGGACGCGCAAGAGACCGAACGGCGCGCCATCTCGCGCGAGCTGCACGACGAAGTCGGCCAATCGCTGGGAGCCCTTCTGGTGGATATCGGCCGGCTCTCGACCACGCTCAACGGCGGCCATCCCGAAGTGAAGGCGCAACTGGACAACCTGAAATCGGTGGCCGAGCGAACCTTCCAATCGGTGAGGAATATGGCGCTCCTGCTGCGGCCTTCCATGCTGGACGACCTGGGATTGGCGGCGGCCCTGGAATGGCAAGGGAGGGAAGTATCGCGGCGCAGCGAGATCGAAGTCTCGGTGGAATCGGAGAGCGTCCCGGAAGACCTGCCCGATGAATACAAGATTTACATCTACCGGCTGGTCCAGGAAGCCCTGAACAACGCGGTGCGCCACTCCGGCGCCAGGAACGCGAAGGTGGTGGTGGAGCGGCTGGCAAAATCCATCGTGGTGCGGGTTACCGATGACGGCCGCGGCTTCGATCCGGCCCGTTCGCGGGGAATGGGAATATTGGGAATGGAGGAACGGGTGAAGCGGCTGGGCGGCATGTTGCGAGTGGAATCTCAGCCGGGAAAAGGCGCAACCGTCATGGCGGACCTCCCCATTCCCGCCGGGGGTGCCGCTTGAACGAGACCAGCGTCCTGCTGGCCGACGACCACACCCTGATTCGCGCGGGTCTCCGCATGGTGGTGGATGCCCAACCCGACCTCACGGTGGTCGGAGAAGCCAGCGACGGGCGTGAAGCCGTGGCCATGGCCGGGAAACTGAAGCCGGACGTAGTGGTGATGGATATCGCCATGCCGAGCTTGAATGGCATTGAGGCCTGCCGCCAGATTCGCGCGGCGCTGCCGGAGACGCAAGTGGTCATGCTCAGCATGCACTCCGACGAAGGGTACGTGCTGCGGGCCCTGAAAGCGGGAGCCAAGGCCTACCTGTTGAAGGACTCCGCGGAAGCCGACCTGGCGCGCGCCATCCGCGCCGCCGTGGCCGGGAAGTCGTTCTTCAGCCCCGCGGTGGGCCAAGTGCTCTTGCAGGACTACATGCGCCGGCTGGAGCGCACCGGCGGCGAAGATTCCTACGAGCTGCTGACGCCCCGCGAGCGCGAAATCCTGCAACTGGTGGCGGAGGGCAAATCCAGCAAGGAGATCGCCAATCTGCTCAACCTGAGCGTCTACACGGTCGAGACGCACCGCGCTAAGCTCATGCAAAAATTGAACTTACGCAGCGCCCCGGAAGTGATCCTGTACGCTGTGCGGAAGGGCATCATCCGCTAGATACCAGGTCTCCGGCGCCACATATACCGACTTCCCATTACAAACGGGACACCGCCTGGTCCCGTCTGTGTATTTGGAGGCTACATGAATACGCAACGAATTTGGGGCCGGCCGAAGACGGCAGCCGTGACGTTGGTGTTGGCGCTGGGATTGGGCGGCCTCGCGGTCGCGGCCGCGGATCACCTGGTCAATCCGCCCGCCACGTTTAAGCTGGCGAGCGCGGACGAACCGGCGAGCCGCATCAGTTTCGCGCCGGTGGTGAAGAAGGTATTGCCCTCGGTGGTGACCATTACTTCGTCCCGTGTGGTGAAGACCGGCTTTCCGGGCGGGGACGACGGAATCCCTCCGATGTTCCGCCAGTTCTTCGGCGACCAGGGCAACGGCAACGGCCAGTTCCGCATGCCCCGGCAACAGAAGGAAGAGGGCATGGGCTCGGGCGTGATCGTCAGCCCGAACGGCTACATCCTGACCAATAACCACGTGGTGGATCACGCCACCACCGTGACCGTGATCATGCCCGACAAGCACGAATACAGCGCGCGCGTGGTGGGCACCGATCCGAAGACCGATATCGCCGTACTCAAGGTGGACGCCGGCTCGCTGGAGCCTATCACCATTGGCGATTCCGACAAGGTGCAGGTGGGCGACTACGTGCTGGCCATCGGCAATCCCTTTGGCGTCGGCAAGACGGTCACCATGGGCATCGTCAGCGCTACCGGCCGCGCCAATCTGGGCATCGAAGACTACGAAGACTTCATTCAGACCGATGCGTCGATCAACCCCGGCAACTCGGGCGGCGCGCTGGTGAACGACCGCGGCGAGCTGATCGGCATCAACACCGCCATCCTGGCCAACGGATCGGAAGGGAACCAAGGCATCGGTTTCGCCGTTCCCGTCGACGTGGCGCGCAATGTGATGGACCAGATCATCAACCACGGCAAGGTGACCCGCGCATACCTGGGCGTGATGGCTCAGGAAGTGACGCCCTCCATCGCCAAGGCCTTCCATGAAACGGAAGTGCGCGGCGCGCTCGTGGGCGATGTGACCCCCAACAGCCCGGCCCAGAAGGCGGGCTTGGAAAAGGGCGACATCATCCTGGGCATCAACGGCCAGCCGGTAAACGGCAGCGCCGAACTGCGCATGCACGTTTCGCTGATGGCTCCTGGAACCAAGGTGGACGTGAAGGTGTTCCGCGACGGCGCGGAGAAAACCATCCCCCTGACCCTAGCGGAAATGCCCACGGAAACCGCCAGCAACGACCAGCCGGAGAGCGGCAGCCCGGATGCCCTGCAAGGGATCACGGTAGAGAACGTCACCGCCCAGACGGCCCGGCAGTTGGGATTGCCGGCTACCGCTACGGGGGTTGTGGTGACCAACTTGGACCCGGCCGGCAAGGCTGCCGAATCCGGCCTGAAACGCGGCGACGTCATTCAGGAAGTGAACCACAAACCGGTGCGCAACACCGCGGATTTCGAGACCGCCATGCGCAACGCGAAGGACCCCACTCTCCTGTTGGTGAACCGGCAGGGCAGCACGATGTTTCTGGCTGTCTGACCGGTCATCACCGATGCAGGGAAAGGCCGGCCCCGACCTCCTCCGGCGGGACCGGCCTTGTTTTTTGTGATTTTCTGGCGCGCCCGGAGAGACTCGAACTCCCGACCTACTGGTTCGAAGCCAGCCGCTCTATCCACCTGAGCTACGGGCGCGCGCACCCCGATTCTAGCAGCCCTTACCCTTCCGCCACCACCGGATTCACCAGCTCAGCCGGGCCTATTGGCCAAGCTTGGAATCGCGACGGCGCTTCGTACATCAACGCCTATGAAGAGTATCATGGTAATGGGACATCCATGGCCGGCCTGAACCCACGCATCACCGTCGAACCCGGCAAAATGGGGGGCAAGCCCTGCATTCGTGGCCTGCGCTTCACGGTCTATGATCTCGCATCGTACCTCGCATCCGGAATGACAGAGGAAGAGATTCTGAAGGACTTCCCCTACCTGGAGAAGGAAGACTTCCAGGCGGTGTACGAGTTCTTCGCCAGTATTCCGGAGAGGATCTCGGTTCTTGAAGCTTCTCGTTGACGAGAACCTTGCGCCCTGGCTCGCCGCCGA
>Ga0326727_10000588_pt1 | contig 148389 bp, 120 predicted proteins | sample MB2enrmetagenome_FD_207643 | JGI IMG/M metagenome (GOLD analysis project Ga0326727, IMG submission 207643) | Lab enriched peat soil microbial communities from McLean, Ithaca, NY, United States - MB29MY | ecosystem: Environmental > Terrestrial > Soil > Wetlands > Peat | place: USA: New York... | reverse complement strand
CCCCATTGCCGCATTGCGAAACGCAGGTCATGCACCACGTTCTCCGCTCGAAACGCCACCACATCGTGACTTTCGTCCCTCAGCTTCAGCGTATTGCCGAACTGCCGCATCCCCGCATAATGCGCGGTTTCCGGCGTCATCCCGCCATCTATGAATTCCTTTTCCATCTGGCTGCGATGAAACGCCATCTCCTCATCCAGTTCACTCTGGAACCGCCCGCGACTGAAGAGAATCGAGAGCTTCTTCACGAACCTGGTGATAGCATTCATCTATGCCTCCTGGGCATCGCTTAAGACCTGCCCAATCGCGGCGATCATCTGTTCAAACTGCGACAACTCAATCTGCAATTGCTTGCGCCCAGCAGCCGTCAGCGTGTAAAAACGTGCACGCCGGTTGGTATCGGTGATCTTCCATTCGGCCCTCACCCATCCCTGCAGCAACAGCCGCTGCAAAGCGGGATACAACGAGCCTTCTTCGACCGTGAGGACATCGTCGGAAAGCCGCTTGATCGAGAGCGCAATCCCATAGCCGTGCAAGGGCGTGCGGCTAAGCGTTTTCAGAATCAGCATGTCGAGCGTTCCAGGCAGCATGTCGGGTTTCTTGGTCACGTCGCTTATCATAGACAATCTATGGGTAGGATGTCAATGGGTAGCTCTGTGCGGGTTCCGGATGGATCGTCGCCCAGCCGGGAAGTAAACCTCAAGCGGTTGACTGGGCGGATCGTTTTCCCCAAACGGGGTTCTGGGATCTGTGAGTCTGCTCACTTGGACGTATAACGCCCTGCCGTAGAAGTGGCCGCCTAGACTCGTCAGCGTTCGGTTCCTCGCTTTTGGGCATTCGGCTTGGAAAGTCACCCAAAAACGAATTCAGGCTGCACCACTACCCCCAAAAAATTTCGCTTGACAAACGAATACTGGTGTGCTATTATCTTAGTGATATTGGGCTCACCCGCAAACGCTTGTGAAGCGCCGCCGGGTGGGGCAGTGAGGTACGAGTGGCGATGCCAGCCCGCGCCGCAAGGGCTGGCGGGAATGGATGAGGAGTATGGAGTTGCTCGTCGCCTAGCCTTATGCGCCACAAATTTCTTGCGGACAAAATGACGCGAGGGGACGAAATTCCCAAAGCTGAGAACTTATTGAAAATAAAGGGAAGAGTTCTGCATTTTTTGGCCCGCCAAAGCTGAGAACATACTGAGAAATAAACCACTTATTGGCAATTCTAAAAAGCATAGACAACATGACTAAATGTCCGGAGGCAGAGCGTCCGGGCGGACTGCCAACCTTGGGGAAAGAGCATTTCTGAAAACTTCTCTGGCCTAGATACTTTGTACGCCGTGCCGTGTGGACTCCCGCTTATGGCGGCTTAAAGGGCGGCGCTACGATTCACCCCTTGCCCCCCGGCTTTGAGGATGCGATCCACCAATCCCCCGGGTTTCACCACCCCGTCCATGGGCTGGCCCGCCAAGGCGGCGGGCAGCGACCAGAGCATCATGTCCTGGTAATAGTCGTGGCCGTAGACGGACTCCCCCGTGTCCTTGTCGCCGCGCATGATGTTAGGAGCGTCCCACGTATAGCGCCAGGTGCAGGTGATGTTTTCCCAGCAGCGGCGCGCCAGATCCAGTCCAAATTCGCGCTGGCCCGCGTACATGTAGTTCATGGAGAGCATCAGGACTTCCGGCGGGAAGTAGCTGTAAGTTCCGTAGCCGCCCACGGGCGCGGGGCTCCCGTCAACGTGCGCGTAGTTCGACGCGCCCGTCTTGCTCAGCGCCACATTGCAGCGCTTGATGGTTTCCAGCGCTCGCTTCACGCGGTCAGGCCGGAATACGGGTGAGAGGCCGTGGAAGTCTGCCACCCACTGCCCATCCATCTGGTAGCCAAAAACCAAGTCGGATTTGGTTCCGGACTCAGGCTCCCAGAAATTCAGGTAGTAGCTGCCCGTCCACATCTTGGTTTCCATAGAATTCATGCCGGCTTCAATCCACTCCCGGCACTGGCGGGCAAAGTCCTGGTCGCCGACCTGCTCGGCCATCTTCTGCGCGATGCGCAACTCGGCCAGATGCAAGCCACCCACGTGCGCCACCATTCCCGACCATCCCGGCTTGTCGGCTTCAAACCACTCCGTGCCTTCATTCCCCGTGGGCATGCTGATGACGCGGTCGCCCATCGCGTATTCCGGCCGGAGGTTAATGGTGAAGATGGTATTGCGCTTAACCGATTCGTAGAATTCCTCCGCGAAACGTTTTTCGTGGCCCCAACAGAGGGCGTAGCGGTCCACCAGAGCGGCATAGCAAATCCCATTGCTGGTCAATTGGTAACCGCGGGTGGGCGTGTTCATATTCAGCGGAGGGGTGCCGCCGGTGGCGCCCCCAAAAATCCACGGAACGGCGCCTTCCGGATACATATAGCCCTTATAACCACGCAAAGTGGAAAGCGCCAGCTCCGGGAAAAAGTAAACCACTGGAATGTTTCCGTAAAAGCTGCACGGGATGCACTCGATTTGCGGGCATCCGCGCGGGCACTCATCCATGCCGAACAAGCCGTCCTCGGGCCGCACCCAATCCGGCAGCGGAGGTTCGGCCGCCGCCCACAGGCCGGTCTCCGTGATCAAATGCAGGTTGTTGATGAGCGAATCTTGCAGCCAGCCGGGAAGCGCAGGGTCAGAATAAATCACCTCTTGCCACGCCAGGATTCGCCGCAGCAGCGAAGCGTGCTCGCGCGCCAGGAGCAGCGCTGCCGCGCGCGCGCTGCGATGCCTCAGAGCGTACATGTGCGTAAACGTATCTCCCTTGTCCGAGGCGGGATTCCCTCCCCCCTTCCATTGGGGACTGTGCCAAGCCACCAAAAACCTGACGATGCGACTTGCGCCGGGAGCGAGATCAAAATCCACTGCCGCGGAGGAACCGCCATGGTTGGTGGTTCCCTCGGGAAGCTGCTGCGCAATCTTCGCCCAGGCTTCCCCGTCCTTACCAAGTTCCCCGCCCACCCGGACTTTTTCTTGGCCCACAACGCCTAAGGCGTAGCTGGCCCGCGGGGCCATCAGGGGAGTGCTCGTCCACCCACCGTTCACCACTACGCCGGTCAGTTGCTCCGCCGAGCCTTCCAGGGGGTGGCGGGTGTAATGATCGGCGCCGGCCTCTTTGTGCGACGGACCGTTGAAGCTGAACGCCACGGTCCCTTGCTGCGCGGAGGGGCTGGCATTGCGTAAGTGAACTTCCAGGACCATCCCGGGCAGCAGCGAAGCGTTAATGTCACCGGGAAGAAAAGGTGACCACGCCCGTAACCCCACGTCAATGGGAGCGTCCGTGTCAAACTCCATGTCCGCTATCGGGTAGTGTCCCCAGTAGTGAATTTCTTTGGGCACGCGAACGTTGTCGAATTGCAACTCGGCGTTATAGCTCTCGACGGGAACGATGCCGTCCGTCGTTTGGTATTGCTTTATTTGCTTGGGATCGCACATCACCCAGGTTTGACCGCCCACGCTGAGTCCCAGAAAAGGCAGATTGAGGGGGCCGCGGCGCGGCACGTGGCTGTTAAAGATAGTGCTGTAACCCCACAAGCCGCTGGTCTCCAGGTCGATGCAACCGGTGTCAACGCCGCCGAGCGGCATACCGTTCGTGGCGGGCTGGGCTTTGCGGTAAATCACTCCCGTAACAGGATGGGAAAAACCTGCAGCGGAAAACTGCACCCACTTCGACCCCGGAAGATCGGTGGCGAAAAGCTTGGAGGCGGGAGCTTCCTCAGAACCTCTGCCGGAGAGTGTCGCGCCCAAGAGCGCCGACCCGTTCTCCAAGGGGTTGGTGAGTATTTTCGCTAGTCCCGTCACGGAGATTAAGGAATCGCGCACGAATCTTCTTCGGTCCATAACTTTGCTCCTTCGTTCCAATGGGTCAGTAATCTACATCCGACCATGCCCCCGCACAAGCCAGCAAAATTGTCTTGGTAATGTTTACCACTGAGGCGCTGAGACGCGGAGAAGAGTCCTTTTGATTTCAGGCCGCTGCGCCTCCGCGCCTCTGCGGTTGGGCAGGCGCCGCCAGAGTATGGGATTAACCGCCAAAATCGGAAACTCGGTGAACGCTTGGCTCACAAATTGTATTAAAATGGCTAGACGAAGCCTAAGCTCAGAATGCGGAGCGGATTGGTCTGCGCGGGACTCTCACGGCCGAGGATGTAAAAAAAGTTAAGGGCGTGGGTAACGCGAACGATCATAAAACCGTCTAAATTTTCTTGGGGAGGAGACACCCAGTGACGAGGGGAAGTTCTTATATTGTGATAGTCTTAGCAGGATTTTTGTTAGCAGGTCGCTTAGCAAGTGCGCAGGCTCCCACGCAGAATGCCTCGGCTGCTCAGGCAGCGCGCGCCACGGGTGACGTGACCCAGGTCCAACCCGGCCATCTTACGGTGCACACGGGAAAAGGTGAAGTTCAAGTGGAGCTGCCCGAGGGCGTCAAGATTTTGCGCGTCCCTCCGGGCTCCAAGGATTTGAGTTCAGCGACTCCCATTGCCTTCAGCGATATCAGCCCAGGCGACCGCGCCGTGGTTCTTGGGCATCTCGCCGAAGATCAGCAAACCATTCAGGCCACACGAGTGGTGGTAATGTCGAAGTCGGACCTCACCAGCTACCATGCGGCCGAGGTTCGGGAGTGGCAGACCCGCGGGATCGAAGGCGTAGTGAAAACGGTGGATCCGGTCAAAATGGAAATCACCATCTCCGCGCCGAACCACCCACCGACACCGGGTAACTTGACTCATCCCGTGATCCTGACCACGACCCCGCATACGGAGCTTAAGCGCTACGCACCGAACTCCGTCCAGTATGCTGACGCCAAGCCCAGCAATATTGCCGGGCTTAAGGTTGGCGACCAATTGCGCGCTCTGGGTACTATCAGTGAAGACGGCAGCCACTACGCCGCGGATAAGGTAGTTTTTGGAACCTTCCACAACATCGGAGCGACCGTCCTTTCCGTCGACGCGCAAGCAAAGACCTTAACTGTAAAGAACTTAACGACGAATAAGCCCGTAGTGGTGCATGTCAATGCGGATTGCAAGATGCACCAACTCCCTCCCTTTCTAGCCCAGACGATCGCGCGCCTTAGTTCCGGTGGGCAGGCTGGCGCGCCGGGGGCTGGAGGCCCACCCGCAGGCGGTGCAGGTTTTGCAGGCGGAGCAGGCGGCCAGGGTGGTGGTGGAAATGCCCAAGGTGGAGGCGGGGGTGGGGGCGGCGGTGGGGGCGGCGGAATGCGTCGTGGCGGTATGAGCAATCTTAGTCAGGCGCTGGAAAACATGCCGACCATTACTCTTAACGATTTTACACGCGGCGAGCCCGTTGTCATATTCAGTTCGGAAGGCACGAGTCCATCGGAAGTAACAGCCATATATATCCTTACCGGCGTGGAGCCGATTCTTGCCGCGCAACCCAAGGGCGGCGGTGAAATGAACCTCGGTACCTGGAATCTGAGTCTCGGCGGCGGCGCTGCTGGTGGTGAAGGGGGACCCTAGAACCACCACGTAACGCATCTCTGGCGAAATCACGGAACCGGGTTCAACCCGCGACCCCTCGCAACAGAATGCCTTTTCGGTGATTCCTGGGCAGTATACACTCTAGAGGAGAAATGACCTTGTTACGAAATGCTTGCCGAATGCTCACCGGATTGGTGTTCTTATTCCTCCCTGCCTTGGTTTTTGCTCAGACCCCCGCTCCCAGTTTACGCGGCCAAGTGCTTGACCCCTCGGGCGCGGCCATTCCTGCCCTCACCGTTACAGTGGTGGGGCCCACGGGAATGAAGTTGGCGGTCCAGACCGATGAACAAGGCAAGTATGCCTTTCGGAACCTTGCGCCGGGCGCCTACACTCTTACCATACGCCTGAAGGGGTTCGAGGATTTTGTAAAGGCCGGCATTGTCATCGCCCGCGGCCAGCCGCAGGTGGTGAACGCGCAAATGTCAGTAGCGGTGGAAAAGCAACAGATCACGGTGACGGACACGACCACTAGGGTTAACGTCAACCCCGAGGAAAACGCCAGCGCTCTGGTGATCAAAGGCAAGGACCTGGAATCGCTTTCTGATGACCCCGATGAGTTGCAATCGGAACTCGAAGCCCTGGCGGGACCCTCGGCAGGACCCAACGGCGGCCAAATCTATATCGACGGTTTTACGGGCGGACAGTTGCCCCCCAAATCCTCCATCCGCGAAATTCGCGTCAATCAGAATCCTTTTTCCGCCCAATACGATTCGTTGGGCTATGGGAGAATTGAAATCCTGACCAAACCGGGCACCGACAAACTTCATGGCTCGGTTTACGCCAGCGGGAATACCACGGATTTCAACACGCGGAATCCCTTCGCGACCGAGATTCCGAGCTATCACTCGGAACAGTTTGATGGAAGTCTTGGTGGGCCGCTCAACAAGAAGACCTCATTCTATTTCGACGGAGAGCGCCGTGACATCGAAGACGACGGAATCGTCAACGCCATCATCCTGGACCCGAATTTCAATCAGACTTCACTGGTGGAGGCAATCCCCACACCCCAAACGCGGATGGAACTAAGTCCCCGAATCGACACCCAATTCGGCAACAACAATACTTTGACCTTCCGCTATTCGCTTTGGGATAACAACCAGACCAATCCTAATGTGGCACAGTTCACACTTCCTTCCGCGGCTTACAACGTCAGCGAAAGGTACCAGAGCTTTCAGGTGAGCGACGCGCAGGTGATCAACGAAAAGGCGGTCACCGAGGTCCGGTTTCGTTTCTATCGCGACTCTGACCATTTAACCCCTGCCAGTTCACTCCCCACGATCTCTGTGTCAGGTGCATTCACCGGCGGCGGGACCAGCGCGGGCACTAATTACACCCTTCAAAATTCTTATGAGCTCCAGGATTACACCTCCGTTTCCTTCGCCAAGCATTTCTTGAAGTTTGGAGCGCGGCTCCGCGATTACCCTGAGACCTCGACTACAACCTCCGGCTTCAACGGCGTTTTCACCTTTCAGTCCCTTCAGGCCTATCAGATTACCGAGCAGGGCTTGCAAGCGGGCTTGACCCCCGCGCAGATCGCGGCCAATGGCGGTGGAGCCAGCCAGTTTTCGCTCACCGCGGGAAACCCCCTTGCCAAAGTGAGCTACTATAACTTTGAACCTTACGTGGAGGATGACTGGAAGGCGCGCCCCAACATGACTATCAGCGGCGGGCTGCGCTTCGAAACGCAAGACCACATTCAAGACCGCGCGGACTTTGCCCCGCGTCTGGGCATCGCGTGGGGACTGGGAAAAGGCAAGTCCACCAAGACCGTGCTGCGGGCCGGTTTCGGAGTTTTCTACGACCGCGTCGGTGAGAGCTACATCCTCAATGCGGAGCGATACAACGGAATTAACCAGCAGGATTACATCGTCGCCTCGCCCAGCTTCTTCCCGACTATTCCCCCCGTCAGCACACTTGCGGCAAGCATAGTCACACCCACGATCTATCAACTTGACCCCAATATACGCACGCCCTACACGATGCAGTCAGGGATGGGCCTGGAGCGGCAGGTTACCAAAAGCACCATGGTCTCCGTGACCTACCTCAACACCCACGGCGTCCATCAGCTCATGGTGCGGAACATCAATGCGCCCGACCCGGCCAATCCCGGCGACGCGCGGCCCAACAGCAGCCTTTCCAACGTGTACCAATACGAGTCTGCCGGCCTTTACAACCAGAACCAGATGATCGCCAATTTCCGCTTCAATACTTCCAAGGTTTCGCTCTTCGGCTTCTATACCCTCAGTTACGTTGACAGCAACACCGCCGGCGGCTTCCCCATGAACCAGTACGATGTGGAAGAGGATTACGGGCACGCTGCCTACGACGTGCGCCACCGCATCTTCTTCGGAGGCAGTTGGAATTTGCCGCGGGGGATTGCACTCTCTCCCTTTATCGTTGCGAATTCCGCCCCGCCCTTCAACATTACCGTGGGACAGAATCTGAATGGCAGTTCCATTTTCAATAACCGGCCTTCCTTCGCCTTGAGTCCTACCGAACCCAACGCCGTCAGCACCAAATGGGGCGACTTTGACACCGTGCCCGTCGCGGGAGAGAAGATCATCCCGATCAACTATGGGACCGGCTTCGGCCAGTTCACCGCCAATCTTCGCCTCAGCAAAACCTTCGGCTTCGGCAGAGAAGTACAAGGTGGCGGCAACTCGGGTGGGGGTGGGGGAGGGTACCGCGGCCGGGGGGGGCTTGGTCCCGGAGGGCTCAGCAGCATGGGCACTGGCAGTATGTTCGGCCGGGGCGGCAGCTCCACGAACCGCCGGTTCAACCTCACTTTCAGCGTCTCCGCGCGCAATATCTTCAACAACCTCAATTATGCTTCGCCTGAGGGCGTCCTTAGCTCTCCCATTTTTGGCAAAGCCTATGCCCTGTCCGGCGGGTTCTTCTCCAGCAACGCCGCCAACCGCAGAATCGATCTGCAAGTGCGGTTTAGCTTCTAGCCCGCTGCCTTCGCAGATGGACCATGGAGGCCGGTGCTTGGCCGACCCAAGCGTCGGCCCTACGTTCCTGCCGCGGGCAGCCTCGTGTGGCTCTCTGCCATCAGATATACTGTTTTGCGACGAGATGAGCCACTGCTTGCCCTTTGCCCCGCCTTGCGGAAGTTCGGACGGTGTTGCCGATCACCAGATCACCGGATCATCAAATCTCCGATTTCCGGGGTCCGATGGCCCGATGGAGTGCACCGGGCCGCAAATCGGACACCCAATCATCATCCTGTTGTGTCTGATGCTTGCCACATGCGCTCCCCTGAATGTCAGCGCGGCGGGAGATGATACGGCGCGGCCCCCGGTCATCCTGATTTCCATCGACACTCTGCGCGCCGACCACCTGAGCGCCTACGGCTACACCAAGCTCCGCACGCCGCACATCGATTCGTTCGCGCAAGGAGGCACGCTCTTCACCCAGGCCGAGGCGCAGGTTCCGCTTACGCTGCCTTCGCACATGTCGCTGTTCACTTCCACCTACCCCTTCGAGAATCGCGTGGAAGAAAACGGCGAGCGGGTTCCCGCCGGTGTGGTGACCCTCGCTTCCGTGTTGCAATCGCGCGGCTACAAAACCGCCGCTTTCATCGGCAGCGACTTCCTGGATCGGCGTTTTGGCTTGGACCAGGGCTTCGAGGATTACGATAGCCCGTTCGGCTTAGAAACCACCGGGATCATCAATCCTCTGGCGAAGTCCCTCCGGCGGGACGGCGCCTTGGTGGTGCGCGCCGCGCGGCTGTGGCTCGATGCCCACCGCGGCCAGCCCGTTTTCGTGTTTGTCCATCTTTTTGATTTGCACGTCCCCTACACATTGTCAGCGGAAGTTGCGCGGAAACAAGGAATCTCCCGCTACGATGCGCAGCTCGAGTACGTTGACCAGGTGATGGGCCGCTTCCAGCAGGAGTTGATGCAGAGCGGGTGGTGGGACAAGTCACTGGTGGTGGTTTTTGGTGACCACGGTGAGGGCCTGGGCGATCACCAGGAGACCGACCACGGATATTACGTTTACGAGAGCACGCTACATGTGCCGCTGATTGTGCATTGGCCGGGAAAAGATCGAAACTCAAACCTGGAAACTGGAAACTCGAAAATCGAAACTGGAAATTCGGCCCGAGTTTCAAGTTTCCAGTTTCCAGTTTCGTCTTTCAAAGAGCCCGTCGGCCTGATTGACGTGGCGCCGACGATTTTGGATTACCTGCGCGTGCCCGCCCCCACGTCGTTCGAAGGCGTAAGCCAGCTTGGCGCGCTCAAGGCCGGAGAGTCCGCCGGGCCGCGCCCCGTTTACAGCGAAAGCCTCTACGCGCATGACGCTTTCCGATGGGCGCCGCTGCGAGCCCTGCGCGTGGGGAAATACAAATACATTCAAGCGCCGAAGGCGGAACTCTACGACCTCAATGCCGACCCGCACGAACAGGCGAATTTGCTGCACAAGAACGCGGCGATGGCGGCGGAACTCCAGAACGAACTCGCGCAGGTGCTCACTCGGTACGCTCCCTCTCAGCGCCCAACTCCTCCCGCCTTATCGCCGGAAACACTCGCGCAGCTTGAGTCCCTCGGCTACCTCGCGGCGGAACCGCGCGGCAAAATCGACAACTCCGGGCCTGACCCCAAGGACCGCTTCGCGGAGTTCGAGCTTTATCAGAGCGCCTTCGTGGTCCTCACGGAAGGGCACGCCACTGCGGCCCTTCCCAAGTTTCAGTCGATTCTGAAATCAGACCCTCAGAACACGCTCGCGCGATTCCATCTGGGCGAGTGTTATCTCCAGATAAAGCAGCCCCAGGACGCGTTGCGGGAATGGTCCACTGTGCTTAAGCTCGATCCGGAGTATGCTCCCGCCGCTGAGGCCATTGGCCAATACTGGCTCGATCAGGGGGACTATGCCAAAGCCCGCCTGCGCTTCCTCCAGGTGTTGGCGTTGACTCCGGAAAGTTACACAGGTCATTTCCAATTAGCCATCGCCGACGAACACCTGGGATTTCTCCCTGAAGCGCGCGAGGAATTACAAACGGCCTGCAAGATCGCTCCGCACGATGAAAACTGCGCCCGCAAACTGAAGTCGCTCACACAGAAATGAGGCCGGGATTAGCCGTCCAAGTATTTCACGCCGGGCCGGCCGGAGATAATGCCCCCGATGTTCCAGAATTTCTCCCGGCGCTTTTTGAGGGCGGAAGTTACCTTCGGGAGGTCACGCGGCGCCACAACGAGGAGCATCCCTAGGCCCATGTTGAAGGTTCGCAGCATGTCGTCGGGCGGCACGTCGCCCCGCTGAGCAATCAATCCGAAAATGGGCAGCACGGGCCAGCTTCCGAGGCGAACTTCCGCTCGGGCGCCGGCGGGAAGGATTCGCGGGGTGTTGTCCGTAATGCCGCCGCCGGTAATGTGCACCAAGCCCTTCAACCAGCCGCCCGCGAGGAGCGGTTGAACGGTGGGCCAGTAGCAGCGATGCGGGGCCAGCAATTCGTCGCCCAGCGTCCGGCCGAGTTCCGGAATGAACTTGGTCAAGGGCAGGCGCTCCTGCTCCAGCAAGACCTTGCGCGCCAGCGAGTAGCCGTTGGTGTGCAGACCCAGCGAGGGCAGTCCCAGGATCACGTCCCCCGGCCGGATGCCACTGCCGTCGATGATCCGGCTGCGCCTTACCCAGCCCACAATGCAGCCTGCCAAATCGTATTCATCCTCGGGGTAGAAGCCCGGCATTTCCGCGGTCTCACCGCCCACCAGCGCGCAGCCCACTTTGCGGCAGGCGTCGGCCAGCCCTTTGACGACTTCGGTCACCACCCTGGGATGTATCTTCCCGGTCGCCAGATAATCGAGGAAAAAGAGCGGCGCCGCGCCGTGCACAGCAATGTCATTCACGCAATGGTTCACCAGGTCCGCGCCCACAGTGTTGTGGCGATGGAGGGCAAAGGCGAGCTTCAGTTTTGTACCGACGCCATCCACACTGGAAACCAGTACAGCGTCACGCGGGAGTCCCTGCAACGAGAAGAATCCGCCGAAAGCACCGACCTCCCGCAAAACGCGGGGGCTGAAGGTGCTGTGCGCCAACTGCTTGATGCGAGCTTTAGCTTGGCTTGCGGCGTCGATGTCAACGCCGGCGTCACGATAGCGCATAGGATAAGACAGTGGCTAGTGCGTAGTGGATAGTTGCTAGTGGTTACGGGCGGGTGTCTATTCGCGAACCACTAACCACCGCTTAATAATGGTTAGCCACTAAGCACCAGCCACTAACCACTGCTCTTAAAACGTCTGCCCGGTCCTTGACCAGCGCGTGCGCGTGAGGAAGTTCCAAATAATTGACCCGTCAAATTTCAGCCGTTCCGCCAAGCTCTCGGCTTGCCAGTCCTTCGGATTGGGCGCGTCGTAAGACCAGTAAACGAACAGCGGCTCACCCACCACGTTCTCGAGGGGCACGAATCCCCAAAAACGGCTGTCGAGAGAATTGTCGCGGTTATCTCCCATGACAAACAGGTAGTCGGGCGGCACGTGCAAGCCGTCACTGCGAATGAAGCTGGGCATCTTACGGGCCCAGGCAGGATCAAGTCCCAGATAGGCAGGGTAGGTCTCCAGCAAACTCAGGCTGGGAGGAAAGTCATCGCGCAAAGGCTGAGTGGGCAAGGGCAGGTACTGCGCATAGGGCTCAAACAGCGGCTTGCCGTTGAGGTAGACCCTCTTGTTTTCGATCCTCACCACATCCCCGCCCACGCCGATCACCCGCTTGACGAACATGACGGAAGGATTGAGGGGATACCGAAAGGCCACAATATCCTGCCGATGAATTTCCTTGAGCGGCGGCATGCGCAGCGAGGTGTAAGGCAAGCGGGGACCATAGAGCAGCTTGTTCAGGAAAACGTGGTCGCCGACCAGGATCGTCGACTCCATCGACCCGGTGGGGATGACGGTGGCCTCTGCCACAAACGCGCGAATGCAAAGAACCCCCGCCAGAACAATCAGCAATGAGCGGAGAGTGTCCCACACGGTCTCCTGGTGTTCCGGCTTAACCGGCTTGCTTTCGGCTGCCGGCTCAGGGACAGAGGATTCTCCGGTCTTGGGATCGAGTGTTTCCATCCGTTTCAATCTCGATTTCGTATGGCGATAAGCGGTTCCTGAATGGCGGTGGGATATTCGCACGTGTAACACGCCAAGCAGAAGCGGCCCTGGCTATCCCCGACGGCGCGACGCAACCCTTCGATCGAGAGGTAACCCAGGGTATCCGCCCCCAGGAATTCGCGGATCTCCGCCACCGAGTGGGTGGCCGCAATCAATTCCTTCCGCGTCGGCGTGTCGATGCCATAGAAGCAGGGTGACACCGTGGGTGGACAGCTAATCCGCATGTGCACCTCACGAGCACCTGCCTCTCTTACGATGCGTACAATCTTACGACTGGTTGTTCCGCGCACAATGGAATCGTCAACCAGCACTACCCGCTTCCCTTCCATCAAGCTGCGCACTGGGTTGAGCTTCAGCTTCACGCCGAAGTCGCGAATGGCCTGGCTCGGTTCGATAAACGTCCGGCCCACGTAGTGATTCCGGATCAGGCCAATCTTGACGGGGATGCCGGATTCCTCAGCAAACCCCGTGGCGGCGGGAACGCCCGAGTCGGGGACGGGAACCACTACGTCGGCTTCCACAGGATGCTCGCGCGCCAGGAAGCGGCCCAGCATTTCGCGGCTCTGCTGAACCGAACGGCCAAACACCATGCTATCGGGACGGGAAAAGTAAACATGCTCGAAAATGCACTGCGCGCTATGAGCGGGGGGAGCAAAATGCAGCGACGTCACGCCCCGGCTGTCGAGAATCACCATCTCGCCCGGTTCCACGTCGCGAATGTACTGGGCGTCAATCAAGTCGAAGGCGCAAGTCTCCGATGCCAGGACGTAAGCGCCATCCAGTTTTCCCAAGCTCAGCGGACGGAAGCCCCGCGGGTCGCGAATGCCGTACATCGCGTCCTTGAAAAGCATGACGAGGGAATAAGCTCCCACGACCTTGTCGAGCGCTTCGGCGACGGCTTCGGGAACGCCGGCCTGCCGCGAGCGGGCGAAGAAGTGCAGGATGACTTCCGTGTCGCTGGTGGTTTGGAAAATATCGCCACGCGCCTCCAATTCCTTGCGGATCGCCGTGGCATTCACCAGGTTGCCATTGTGCGCCAGCGCCACCTGGCCTTTGTGGCAGCTCACTTTCAGCGGCTGGGCATTTCGCAGGTCCGTATCACCGGCAGTGGAGTAGCGCGTGTGGCCGATGGCATGCCTTCCCGGCAAGCTCTCAATGACCTCTTTCGGGAAGATTTCTTCCACGTGCCCCATGCCCTTCTGGCAGATCAAGTTGTCGCCATCGGAAGAGGCAATGCCAGCGCTTTCCTGGCCGCGATGTTGCAGGGCATAAAGTCCGAGATAGGCGAGCTTGGCGGCCTCAGGGTGTCCATAGACCCCAAAAACCCCACAATGATCGTGAAACTTATCGACACTAAGCTCAAAACTTGGGAAGAGCTGGGAGGCTGGCTCCAATGAATCTTCTCCAAAATCAGGGTGGATAACAAGGGCTAGCTGCTCGAGGTCCCGAATCCGTTCATCCTGGCGCGCACTCACTTGCATCAAGCTTTGCGTCGCCTCGCAGGGCGCTTTCCTTAATATCGCTTGAACGAACTTCCCGTCCAGCGAAAAGCCGCACAACAGCATTCGCCTGCGTGAACTATATTGCTCCCTTTCGAAGGTCCACGCAACTGGTTTCTGGGTAGTGGGGTCAATTTGATTTCGTAGCGGCGAGTTTACCTCGCCACATGGCGGCGTAAAGCCGCCTCTACACCAAATTGACCCACTACCGGTTTCTGAACGGATTGTATTATGCACAAAAAAAGGCCTTGAAAGACCGAATTCAATTTGCAAATTGTCGTCGCAAACCCGCTTTTTTCTGCAAAATTCGTGTCGGTTAGACGCAAATGTCCAAATCTTAGACATAAATGTCCGAATTTTTTCCGGGCATCCTGTCCGAGATTTGTTTGTTTTCATATACATTCCGGCTTTGAACGTATTTTTTTAACATCTTTTTTTTGCAATATTCCTTGCCGGACCTTCCCGAAAGCATTGATAAGACGCCACATCCGGCGCAAACAGGAGTCCTCCAAGCGTTGCAGATGCGCAGAGTGCTTATCCTCCGGAGCCATCAGCGCAGCCAGATTTTCCGACGATCAAACTGCCTCGCATTTGCGCCCATACCGCCAGGCAAGGTTCTCGTAAGGTTGCGCCACTCGCCGGAGCTGTTTCCGGGCTTCCCGGCGGGCGGCCTTTCGCTCCGGCTCCTCCATCGGCTCCTTCAGCGACTTCAGCAGCTTGCTTGCAGGGCCTTGGTTCCGGCGCCTTTCGCTGGCCACTAACCGCTAGGCACTTGGCACTAGCCACTGCTGGCGCCTTTCGCTAGCCACTAACCACTAGCCACTAACTACTGCCTTTAACTATGGATTCCTCCGACCCATGGATAGTGCCGCGGTCTTGCAGCCAGCCAGGGCTGGCCTACCAATAAGTGTACCAAACTGTATCGTATTTGTCAAGTAAATAATGATGTCGTACCCCAAATTAATTGACCACGACAAAAAGCCTGAAATGGTTCCTGCGGGGAAGAGAAAAGCTTTTGGGAGGGTGCCTAACTCTCAAACTGCGAAAGCGACATTCTTGGCAAAACATCCTTTCGGACCCCGCCGGAGCCCCTAGCGCAAAGGCAAGCGCAGCTTGCTTTCCTCGCACAGAGACGCTGAGACGCTGAGAAAAACCAAACAGAATACCTTTTTAGACTGCGTGCGACGTTTCTTCCCCTGGCCTATTCTTTCCCTTTTGTATTCTCTTCTCTGCGCCTCAGCGTCTCTGCGCGAGGCTCCTCTTCAAGGCCGTTGACCGCCCTGGCGATCCCCTCCTTCATAAGTGCAGCTCCGAAGTTGAGGATGTACCCAAGTTTTAAACCTCTGAGACGCAAGTAGGTTTGAAGCTGTTTGCGATGCGCCTTATTGATCTGTTCCACGGACTTCAGCTCGATTATGACCTTACCGGCTACCAGCATATCGGCGCGAAATGCTTCTACGAACTCAATGCCCTTGTAGACAATTGAAATGGGAACCTGGCGCTTGACCTCGAGTCCCCGCAAGCTCAATTCATGTGCCAGAACCACCTCATAGACCGATTCCAGAAGCCCTGGCCCCAAATCGCGATGAATCTCGATCGCGGTGCTGACAATGATCGTACCGATCTCGTTTTCTGTCATAAGAGCTTTCCTCGCGCAGAGACGCCGAGACGCTGAGAAAGATTAAACAGAATGACCCTTTCGACTCCTTGCTCTACTCTTTCCCTGATCTCTTGCCTTTCCCTTTTGTGTTTTCTTCCCTGCGCCTCAGCGTCTCTGCGCGAGTCAATTCTTTCCCGCACCCGCTAATGCGCTATCCCGTGCTGGTGCGTGCGGCGGTGCAATTCTGCGCGGGCGTCGGTATAGACTTTGCGAATCCGGCCCAAGGTCTCCGCGTCCGGCCGCGTGGCGAGTGTCTCAACGTACATCTGCGCTCCGTCGATGAGCTTTAGGAAGTAAGCGGCGGCCTCCGGCGAAAACAGTTCCCTTCCCGGAACCTGCACGTAGACCGGCGAGGTGTGCGCAGCGATCTTAAAATTCCACGTCGTGGTGCGCGGCGATTGCGAAGCACATCGCGCCGCCAGCCAGCCCGGCCCTTCAACCTTGACTTTTTCTGTCAGGTGGATCGTGCGCGCTCCCGCTGGCTCCTCCTGCCTGGCGACCACCTTGCCGTTGAAGATGACCTCCAGGCGATGGATCGGCACAAAGCATTGCGCGTCGGCAGTGACTTCTATGGTGCCGCCGCCTGCCCCCAGGGTGATTTCCGCACCCGGAGGACGGCCATCAGCGTGGAACATCACGAGCGGGCCGGAAGTGGCAAAGGTATTCCCCGCCCGCACGGCCTTGGCGAAGTTGGGATAATTGAACTCCTGCTGGCCGAGGTAGGCGTACACGCGATTGGTGCCGGCGGGCATATAGGCCCCCATCTTATCCGTTCCCGCCACGGCCGGCAGGCGATACCCGCAATTCAAGTAGTGGTACCAATCGAGGTAGCGCAAAGTGTCGAACTCCTCGATCACCTTGTGATGAACCTTCGGATCGTCCTGCGGCCAAATTTCCACGGCATCGATTTTGCCGAGCACAATGTCGGCAGCGATTTCACCGGTGGGGTAGGGGAAATGCACAGCCACCGCGAGCCCCTGGCGCTGGCGGCAGACGTCCGCCCACTCCGCCATGCTGGTCCAGATCGGATCGCCCAGATACGCCTCGCTCGGGCCGTCCGCCGACATGGGGAAAACCGGCTTTCCCTGCACGCCCTCCAGCCCGATGTGGCCGAGGATGTGCTGCCGATTCTCGCTACCTACCCAGACCATCGAGTCGCGGTCCGCGGAGAGCAGGGGTCCATACGACAGATCGCCCACATTGGTAAAGAGGTCTCCCCATTGGGCCGCCAACAAGTTGATCAGGTTCAGTCCCTCCGCCTGCGCTTCCAGCACGGCTGTCGTGGGAGACAGAAAATGGGTGTGCGTGTCGGCGGTCACCCAGCCTTTCGAACGCAAGTTAGTGAAGCGGGGAATTTCCAACGTCAAATCGCGCTGCCCCGGCTGGATTTCAATCTTTTGCCGCACCGCCTGGTGTTCGAAACCCTTGGTCATTTCCACATACACTTCTCCCGGCGCGAGTTCCACCTGAAACGTGCCATCGACGTAGGCGAAGGAAGTGTCCATCAATTTGACGTCGGCGCCGTAATCCTGGAACCATCCATCGTTGATTTCAGCGCGGTGCCCATAAGGGGGAATGTAGCGGCCCTCTTTCGAGCGAAAGGCCAAGCGAACCGGGGTGGGCCGCTTGCTTTCAGGGTCAAGCACACGGCAGTGAACCCAGCGGCGGCCCTGCTCAACGATCTCGATGCTTCCGCCTCCCTCGGTCGCCGCCAATTCGCTGCCCGCAACAACTTTGGAGAGGTCAAATGCGTACTGCTTCCCGGTCTTGGAATCGCGGAGGGTCAACGTCGCATTGACATTGGCGATGACCTCCGCATAAAGATAGCGGGCGCCGGGGCTTACCACCGTATGTTCGCCCAGTCCCTTGGCGGGCGCGGCCAGCCACGCCTCCGGGTCGAAATCGGGGAGAGCAAACGTGCGGCCCACCACGCCGAGATCCACGTCCAGCTTCCAGCGGGTTTCGTCCTCAGCGGCAGCTTCCGGCAAAGTAATCCGGTACAAAACGCGGGGCTCCCAACGGAGGGGGTTTGCAGCGTGATGGTAAAGCGTCAAGCCGCAGATCACCAAGGCATCCTCGCCGACCGCTTCAATCCGCACTGCACGGATGCTCCGGTCGGGCTCAGGGTTTTCAAGGGCGCACACCCAGACGATTCCCAGATTGGGGGCTCCCGGGCCGCCTCCCGCCACAGAGGTCTGGAGATTTCCCCACTGGCTGGCATTGCGCAGAGGGTCATTGAGCTTCGTCGCGCGCAATTTTCCGGGCGGCATCGCAGCAAAGCTAAGGTGCCCCCAAGGCTCCAAAACCGCGCTCGTTTCAAACCGGCGGCGAATCGGCAACGCCTTCGTTCCGCTGTCCTCGTAAATTAGGGTGACATCGGCCAGCCGTTGGCCCACCTTTTGAAAGACATCCTTACCCGGCTCCGGCGTCTCGTTCTCATCGAAGTCGCAGAAGGAAGTCAGGCAGAGGAAATGCGCTTTCTGCCCCAAGGGGATTTCCACGCGCGCGGTGGCCGTCGGTCCGATTTTGGTACTGAGGACAATCCAACCTTTGGTCTGCAAGTCCTCGGGCCCCAAGATAAAGGGAATTCCCTGCATGTCACGCTGGCCACCGGGAACGCGGATCAGGGAGTCCTTGGCAGAATCCCCTCCGATCAGCGCGGCTTGCTCGCGGGTCCCGAATTCGCGCGAGGAAGCGTTGAAATAGGCACTCAGATCAATGGGAGTAAACTTCCCGCCGGCGTCGCGCGCTTGCGGCCCCGGGCTTGGGCTCGGCATGCCACTGGCTTCGCCGTCGATCAAACTGAGGGTCGGAGCGGTAGCGCCGACCGTCAGAAGAAATTCCCGCCGCGAAAATCCCGGCGCAGAGGTTTTTGATTTCTTGAGACGCATGGTAATGACCCTCCTCCCGTTTTGGGTGTGGCAAATCTACTGCCCGTTATGGGCATTGTCAAATGCCATAGACGCGCCGCCCGCGCGCGCCCGGCTCAATGCCGGTCGCCTTGTCGAGCGCCAAGTAATTCTGTCATTTTCTCGCAACGGTATTTTCACTTGACGAACAAACAGCAATTGCACTATGGATGGGTGTCGAAATTATGAAAACATTTCAAAAGGAAAGGCACGATATCTTGCGTAACCTGCTTGTGGCCGCCCTCTTGATCGTTCTGCTGCCGGTGACCAGCCAGGCTCAGGCTAAGCCCCAGCACATTATGGTGATCGCCCACCGCGGGGCGCACGAGGGCATCCCTTCCAACACCCTCTTGTCTCTGAAGGCCGGCATCGATCTGGGCATCGACTTCGTGGAGTGCGACATTCGCACGACTGCCGACAACAAACTGGTCATCATGCACGATGGGACAGTCGATGGCACGACCAACGGCAAGGGCAAAATCCGCGAGATGACTCTAAAGCAGATTCGCAAACTCGATGCGGGTATAAAGGCCGGCCCGCAATTTGCCGGGACGAAGGTCCCGACCCTCGATGAGATGCTGAAGATGGCTCGCGGCAAAATCGGCATTTATGCCGACACCAAAGACGCCTCGCCGGAGGCCCTCCTGGGCGCGCTCAAAAAGTATGACATGCTCTCGCACACGGTCATTTATGGCTACCATCTTGAATTCTTTGAGGGCGTTGCCAAGCTCAATCCGGACGTCTGGATCATGCCCGAGGCCAGGAACGAAACCGTCCTCCAAAATCTGCTGCACGAGTTTCAGCTCAAGGTTGTCGCCTTTGACGCCGGCGACTTTAAAGAGCCGATGATTAGCCTGACCAAGCAAGCCGGGGCCAAGATTTATGTGGATCGATTGGGCAAAGCGGATAACCCCGAGTCATGGCAGGCTGCGATCGATCAAGGCGCGGATGGAATCCAGACCGATCATCCTGCCGCACTTCTGAAATACTTGCGCGACCATGGATACCACCCGTGAGGGGTATCGGATGATCGGGTGATCCGGTGATCGGGAGAGCCGAAAGAACCGGAAGCCATGGCCATTTATACTCCTTCATTCCCGAATCGCCCATTGCGAGGAAGGCGGCATGCATAGAACTCCTTCTCGAGCCTGCTCCCGGCGAGACTTCCTCAAAGCAGCATCGGCCGCGGTCCCGGCGCTCGCAGTCGTTACGGCAATACCTGCCGTTGCCGCACCCTTGCTCGCCGCCACACCTCCCATGGGCTGGAACAGTTACAACCATTTCAGGAACCAGATAAGCGACGCCATCATTCGCGCCCAGGCAGATGCGATGGTGGCAAGCGGAATGAAAGCCGTCGGCTACGAATACGTCCTCATCGACGAAGGCTGGGGAGGGGAGCGGGACGCCCAAGGCGTGATTCACCCCAACGCCAAATTCCCCGACATGAAAGCCCTCGCTGACTACGTCCACTCGAAGGGCCTGAAGCTCGGACTTTATTCCGCTCCTTCGAAAACAACCTGCGGCGGCCACCCCGGCAGTTTTGGGCATGAGGAACAAGACGCCCAGACTTACGCCGCCTGGGGCATCGATTACTTGAAGTATGACCTCTGCGGCCTGGAAGACCCCTTCAACAAACTCGCCGAAACGGACCTCCCCGCGGCTCATGCCATGATGATCGAGGCGTACCGGAAGATGGGCGACGCCTTGCGCCGTACTGGCCGGCCCATCGTTTATAGCCTTTGCCAGTACGGCATGGATCGCGTTTGGGCCTGGGGTCCATCAGTGGGCGCCAACCTGTGGCGCACTACCAACGACATTAAGGACAACTACACGAGCCTCAGCCAAAACGGCTTCACACAAGCAGGATTGGCGCGCTTCGCGGGGCCGGGACACTGGAACGATCCCGATATGCTGGAGGTCGGCAATCCGAATTTCAAACCCGTCGACAATTTCACTCAGATGAGCCTGTGGTGTCTGCTGGCCGCGCCTCTGATCGCCGGCAACGACCTCACCAACATGCCCCCGGAGATTCAGTCCCTCCTCTGCAACCGCGAGGTCATCGCCGTGGACCAGGACTCCCTCGGCATACAGGGCGACCGCGTGGCATGCGAAGGCCCTCTCGAGATCTGGATGAAGCCCCTCGCGGATGGATCCAAGGCGGTGGGGCTGTTCAACCGCGGGCGCTCCTTGATGAAGATGACGCTGCGCTTTGCGGACGTCGGATTCCACGGCCGCGTGCAGGTGCGCGACCTCTGGGAGCACGCTGACCGCGGAGTGTTTGAGGATACTTACTCTACCTTGGTGCTCAAACACGGCGTGGTGCTGGTGAAGGTGTGGGAGGCAACGTAGCGTCGGTTGATTTCAGCTCTTACGGTCGAAGGGTGAGAAGTTTGCTTGACAAGGCATCAATGCGTATTCATAGGGGATAAAGAGCAATCATTGGTGGGCACGTCGTTCACACGACTTCCTACGGGTGTCTTTGCCATGTGACGAATCTCAATGAGAATTCTGCCAAATCTCATTTTATTTCTGGCCCTGCTCACTCCCGGATCGCTCCTGGCCGCGACGCTCCACATCCAAGTCATGGATGAAGCCGGGCACGCGGTGTGGGCTCGCCTGGAGGTGCGTGCCGCGAATGAAAGGGAGTACCAGCCTGCCGCCTCGCTTCGTGACCTCACCGCCGGGCATCATCGCGCGTTGCCTTATTACTTAGGAAGCTTCGTGATTCAGGGAGAATGTGATGTGGACGTGCCTCCGGGCCGCTACCGAGTGATCGGCGAGCACGGGCTGGAGTACGCGCGCGTCGAGAAATCGCTGGAGGTCGCAGCCAACGGCGCAACGCAAGTGGTGCTGCAACTACGGCCCTGGATTCGCATGTGGAAGCAGGGCTGGTGGAGTGGTGATTTGCATGTGCATCGCGCGCCTGCGGACGCCGAGAAGCTCATCCTGGCAGAGGACTTGAACTTCTGCCCGATCATCACGCAGTGGCCGCATCGCAAAAACCTGGAAGTGTTGACTGGCGACGTTTGGGGGCCGGGCGCTTCCCCGACGATCGAAGTGGACCCGCATCACATCATCACGCTGCGCAATGCCGAGGACGAACGCGGCGGCGGCGCCTGGATTTTCCTCTCATTGCGCGGCCTGCTCGAAGGCCTGGACGCCGCGGGCGGGTGGACTCCCTCCGGCATTGATTTCGTTAAGCAGGCAGCGGCGCAGCGCGGCTCCGCCAATTCCCTTCCCTGGGTGGATTGCGAAAACACCGAGTGGTGGGAGGTGCCCGTGGCCATGGCGCTCGCCCCACCCGATTCGATTGAAGTGCTGGGCAATCACTTCATGCAGTACGGCCTCGACGACGTCACCGATTGGGGACGCCCGCCCGCCAAGCATGAGGCCAACGACCGTTGGCGTTGGTTGCATTACACCCTGGGCCTTTACTACCGCTATCTCAATCTCGGGTTCCGCATTCCGCCTTCTGCCGGAAGCGCCAGCGGTGCGCATCCGAACCCGGTCGGCTATAACCGCGTCTACGCGCATTTCACCGGACCGTTCACGGTGGAAAAGTGGTTCGCGGCGCTGCGCGAGGGAAAAGAATTCATCACCAACGGCCCCATGCTTTTCTTCGACGTGAATTCCGCGGGGCCCGCGGCGAAAGCCAGCGTGGAAGCGCACGCGCGCGAGCCCATCGACCGCATCGAGTTGGTGGCCAATGGAGAGGTAATTCAGTGGGCGCCCGCGCCGCCCGGCACGCTGGACTACAAGGCCGAGTTCACGTTCGATCCCAGCGAATACACCTGGGTGGCGGCACGCTGTTTTCTCCGCACGGCCGAAACCTTCCGGCTGGCGCATTCGAGTCCCGTATTTCTCCCCGGGCATCGCGACTGCCGGCCCGACGCAAAATATTTTGTCGACTGGGTGAACGACCTCATTGCTGCAACCAAAACCCGCAAGCTCCCTTCTGAAGCCGATCGAGAGCACTTGCTGGACCTTTACGGGCAAGCGTTGGCCTTCTACACGCAGAAATCCCAGTAAGGATGCTCGCCAAACTGAACGTCCAAGCGGAGCGGGCGCTTCAACGACCGTGGTTCAGGCGCAATCCTGATTCCCTGTGATAAGTGCTGTGGTCATCGGCCTTCACGCGGGCGCACAACAAACATGGCACGATCCGGGATGGTAACTTTTCAGGCCGAATCCCCAACAGCACCGGAATTGGTTGAGCGGCAGTAGCTTCCAGTGAGACAAGCGAATGAATTTCTCGGCAGACAACCGGAGATAACTTTCCGAGCCGACCATGTGTCCAGAAACGGTGCAACCCATGAGGAACCGAAGGCTGACGAATCCAGGGGGTCACTTGTACGGATAGGGCGTAATATAGGGTACCCGTTCATTGCGACCACGCGAAGCGTCCGCCGCTCCGAGCGGCTTCGTTCAAACGGGATTCTGGGAAGTCGGTCGGACAGCCCACCCGCATCCCTCGACCGCGCAACGGGCTACCTGAAGGAGGGTGCAGGCGGCGAAGAAGTGACCATCGTAATCGTACGCGATCGCCTCAAACATCTCGATGCTTGCGATCTTATCGAACTCACCTTTCAAGTCGCGATAGTCTTGCTGGAGCAGCCGAATGCGTGATTCATTCAGCCCCTGTCCTTCGAACCACGCTCCCGCGTATTCGTATGCCTTGCGGCTGATGGTGGTCGTGGTGACCCGGCAACCGAATAAGCTGCAAACCCGCTCCAGCTGTTGTTGATCCTCAACAGATGGTCTTCCGGTTGAAGTTGGAGCTTCCGGCAGGCGCGGTCGAATTTCCGAACCCGTGCCTGCTCCAGAGAATCCTCCGCAGATTCATAGCAGGCGCAGGAATAGGCGAGATTGCGGTCGAGGAAAAGGCTAAAGAACTTATTGGCCAGGTCGTAATGGGCGTGGACATTCTTCTGACTACCAGCGGGTCTGTCGGGTCGCAGTTGGTGGCGTCAATCATGGTCGTGCTCATGCATGTCGCGCCGAATCGTGGCGGGGTCGTCGAGGGGCGTGCCAGGATGCGCCTTTAAGTCCAAGCCCAGCTCGTGCACCTTGGTGGGATCGAAAATGCGCAGGTCGCTGGGTAGCGCGTCGTAAGGCGTTAAGTCCGGCTGATTGGTGAACAAATCCGTGAGGTCCGTAGCGGCTGCGTCGAACTGGTTCAAGTAGGGCAAACCAAAGATCAAATCAAAAGTCTTGAGGATGCTGGCGATACTGGTGTGCGTGTGCGAAACGTAGTCGCGCTTGGCAAATGGGCTGATGACCATCAACACGCTGCGATGCGCGTCCACGTGGTCCCGTCCGTCCTGCGCGTCATCCTCCGTCACAAAAATCGCCATGTCCTTCCAATATGGGCTGTGCGAAAACAGTTGCACCAGTTTGCCCAGCGCCAAATCGTTGTCGGCAACATACGAGGCGCGGTACGGGTATCCATCGGCGGGCCGCAACCCCCCGGTGTGATCGTTCGGCAGCCAGATATAAATGAATTGTGGCAGCGGTTCCTTGCCACTGGCATAACGAACCTGGAACTCGCGTTCAAACTGACCGAACCTGTACTGGTCGGAGATGGTGGTGTTGAAGGTGGCGTAATCGCGCGAGGTATTTTCAAACAGCGCTTCCGGCATCGGCATGTTCACCGCCTCGCGAACTCCGGTCGGCTGCATACCTATTTTTTCCTCGCATCCCGCGCCTTCCAGGCCCTCACCGTAGTTGCGAAAGCTGATGTGGCCGCGCAACAGGTGCTCCCACAAGGAGCCGGCTTCCAGAAAGGTTTCCGGGTAGGGGCCGGTCGACCCGATGCCGAGGCGGCCGGGCGTGTCGGGGTCGGTCCGGAAACCGGAGTGTCTGCCGTAAGCGGAAGGCCATGCGGTCTCCAGGACTTCGTTGGGATAATTTCCTACCAGCCAGTGATGGCCATCGACAGAGACGTCGGATTCCACGTAGTAGTTGTCACTGATGCCGAACCGCCGCGCCAGCGCGTGATGATTGGGCGTGACGTGACCATCTTCCACAGTGGGCTCATCCTTGTCCTTCACTTGCGCGGTCTCTCCCCAGCGGGCCAGCGCTGCGTCGCCTGCAAACTCTGCTCCCTGCGGGTGCAGGTCACCGAAAACCTCATCGAAGGTGCGATTCTCTTTCACGATGAAGACGACATGCCGAATCTCCTCCTGCACAAGCGGGGGGGGTGGCGGCGTTGCGCACTTTACGCATTCAACCATGAGAGGGAACCAAATGTGCAGTGGGTGGCATCCGCAAGATGTCCGCCGCGACGACATATAATCGCGGTACTTTAGCAGTGTCGAAATGTAAGCCGGTAAGAAACCATTGTTACGCAAAGCATGAAAGGTGCCTTCCTCCCGATGGTCATCTGCACCAACGGGAATTATCGATACAACCCCCTTTGTAATATCTCCGAGCCAGGCACCCTCTGGGCCCTCATGAAAATCCGGTCCGCCGTTGGGTCCGGCGCCGAATCCCTTGGCGTTGGCCACGTAAAGGGTTTTGTTGTCAGGGCTGACAGCCACGCGGGCGGGGAACCACGCCGTGGGGATATATCCCAGAACTTTCCCGCCGTGCGAGTCCAACACCGCAACGGCGTTAATGCCCGCGCACGCTACGTACAGCCGCTTTTCATCGGGGCTGAGCGCCATGCCAAAAGGCAGCGCTCCACGCAAGCCTTTGACGGATTCCGCCGGTTCGAGCACGACCGTTTTCTTCACATGGTTCGTGCGTGCGTCGAGGATGGTGATGCTGTCCTGGGCGGCGTTGGATACGAACACCTCCTTCTTCCCCGCCACCACGTCGCCGGGACTCGATCCACCGACGGACCGCTCGCCCACGGGAATCCCCGTCCGAACTTTCGCCACAACGTGGGGCTGCGCCTGGTTGCCAACGTCGATCACGAAAACCGAATTCGATTCGGGAACATTGGGATCGCCGAGGCCAGGGATCTGCTTGCCCTCCACCACCGCGCCCTTCTCCGCCTCGGGCGAGGGGAACCCGAAAGGCGGAAATTCCAGGCCCGTCATCCGCGGGTTTTTCCGATCGAACCCAGGAACCAGCGAGTACTGGAACATCCCCACATTGGAAACGTAGGCGCGCTTTTCATCCGGGGAAAGCGCCAATCCGAACGGCATGCGCCCCACCGGCACACTGGAGAGAATCTGCTTCGACTGCGTATCCAGGATGACCAGCCGAAAATGCGCGAGGTCAAGCGCCAGCAAATGGCGGCCGTCCCGCGTAAGCCGAATCGCGCCAGTCAGGCTGCTCTTGTATGTCGCGCCGTGATCCGTCCCGTCCAGGCTGAGCGCATAGAGCCGTTGCCGCGTCTCCATATCGAAGGCCCCGATTCGTCCGTTGTCGCCTTCGGAAATGTAGAGCGTGCGATTGTCCGGCGCTATGGCGGCTGCCAGGAAGATGCTTTCCGGATCGGAATCCACAGAATTCAAAATGGGCGGAATTTGGGTGACCTGCGGGTGCGGACTCATGAGATCTGTGAGGATCGAAAACAGATACGGCTTGTTGCCGCAACTGACCACGACCAGTATTTTGCCGTCGGGGCTGAGGGCCATTCCGTATGGGTGCGGGGCGACTTTTACGTACGTTCCGAGCGGGGTGATCAGCCTCCCGCTGGGCAGGATGCTTTCCCCATTGGGATCGATTTTAGCCGGTTTACTTCCAGCCGGCGCTTGTAGCTCGAAACCTGAAGCCGGCTTCGCGTCGCGCGCCTGCGGCAATCCGGCTTGGCCCATGAAGGTCAAAAGTGCGACAAAAATCAGCAGGATATAACGTGGCCGCATGGCTCGGCCCTCCCGATCGAATTCGTTGTCGCCGTGCATCATAGCACGGGTGAATTACGGAAACGTGAAGCAGAAATCCCCCGCTTGGTTCCGATCGGCAGTCCGGCGCATAACAGGCGCCGTCCGCGCGGCGGATTGCCATGCCGATGAACCTCACCCCTGATTACCTGGACGCGGGAAGACGCTTCAAGAGCGCGAAGATGGCGGAGGATAAAATCGCGGCCATTGAAGAAATAATGTCGATGAGGAGCGCTCTCGCACCTATCGAGGCTGGCGTGCAGCTAGCCCATTTACCCGGTCACAAGTTCGAGAAGCGCAAAGCGCCAGAGGGAAGCGCGACGGGCCCGCAAGACGACACGCCAGCCGGGTTAGACAGAGCTCCGTTCATGTAATTCTATAAAGCCGGCGGATTCTCTCTTGAGTTTCAAGAGAGAATCCACCCGCTAACTGTTTGTTAACCCCCTTAAGCCATTGCCAGTCAATCAGAACGTCACGCGCGCATCGAGTTGGACGGTGCGGGCACCCGTATCACCCGTAGCCGCTCCGAACGCGCCGGCACATGCGCCGCTGACGATGGTTGTACACGCGGTATTGAGATTGTCAAACTGCACATGGTTGAACGCATTGGTGAAATCGGCGCGAATCTGGAAAGTGAAGCGTTCCTTGATCGGGAAGTTCCGGGAGATAGAAAAATCAAAATTGTTCTGCCCCGGACCGTAGAAGGCAGCGCGCGGCGTGTCGCCCAGGGTGTCGGACGCCGTTGGCGTAAAGGCGGCAGGGTTGAACCATTGCTTCACCGTGGAGTTGCTTCCATTATAGGGGGAGATACCCGTGGTGGTGGTGTATTGGGCGGCGCCAAACCATCCCGTGACATTGGTCTGGCTGACGCCATAGGGGTAGCCCGTCTGGAATTGGGTGACGCCGGCGAACTCCCAATGGCCAATGATCTGATTAACCACCGGGACATTCGCCGCCAACATCCCACCTGCCCCAATCGGCACATCCCAAACATAGGCGGCCGAGAAGCGCTGGGGGATGGAGATCATGGCAACGCCGTACTGCCCGGCAATATTGTAAACGTTTTGAACTGCGACCGCATCGGCCCGAGCAGCGGCGTCCACGTCGTCCATGGTCTTGGCCCAGGTGTAACTGAACAGTGTGGAGAGGCCATGCGACCACGCGTGTTGCATCCTCATCAGCAGCCCGTTGTAATTCGAAATGGCACTGTAGGAGAAGTAGTTGACGTTGAGCCATTGCGGGAAAGGCCGCAGGGATTGGGGGGTGGGGGATGTTTGCCCGTTGCAGCACGTGGACGAAGGCACGATTTGGTTCACGTTGAAGGTGACCGGCAAATGCGTCCCCTTATTTCCGACATAATCAACCTCCCCTACCCAGCCGTGGGGGAACTGATGCTGCACGCCCAGGGACCACTCCTGCGATACCGGGATGGCGCCGGTCTTTTGAAATTCCGCCACGGTCTGGGTGGGACTCGTCAAACTGGAAGGGATGTTGGGCAGACCGTTGGCCTCGTTGAAAGGACAAGGGCTGGGAATGCCGTTTTGGAACACAAAGGCGGGAACGTAACTGGTGGAGGAGTAGGTGCAGGAGCGGGTGTATTCGCTAGACTTCCCGGTGGACACAAAACCAATACTGGGCAGCTCGAAGTCCCCCGCGCCGCCGCGCAGGACCGTATTGTGCCCCAACCCATAAGCGAAGCCTAAGCGCGGCAAAAATCCCTTGTAATCATCCGGCATAAAATGCCGCGGCGCGCCATTGAGGCCCGCATACTGGACGGCTCCCAGCTTGCCCGTGGTGGGATCCGTCAACGTGGGATTAAAGGTGTAGAGCCAGTTGTTGACTTCCGTCGTGCGTCCATCAAATTCCCAGCGCAAACCGAGATTGATGGTCAGCTTGGGAGTTACTTTAAAGTTGTCTTGAACATAGGCCGAGGCATAGTTCAGCCGGTAGCGGAATTCGTAATCGTTCGTGGAAATGGATGCGGAAGCGACTTGGCCCAAGTAAAGGTCGGCGGGGGCATATCCTCCCGTCGTTTTTCCCGTCGTCAAAACGGTGCTGTCCGTGAACGTGCCGTTGAACGTATACGTTCCGGAAAGTAGTCCGGGGCTGTACACGTTGTCCATGTACCGCATGAACTCACCGCCGATGTGCAGACTGTGACGACCGCGGAGCATCTGGAGTTCATCGTTGATGATCTGGTGCCGATCAAGGGTATGACTGGGGGTTTGATTCCCCAGGCCTTGCAACACCGCGCTGGTATTGATATACGGAAATTCCGTCAAGGGAACACCGGGCAGTCCCAAGGACGACACATCTTGGCTGGCCACGATGCTAAAGTTACTTTCTTCCGACTGCCCAAGGCGGAATTCATTGGTAATCGTGGGCGAGAAAATATGAACCCACGTCGCCTCTTCTTGATAGTCCCTCCAGCCACTGGTGGAACTCGGGTTGGCAGCATTGGGAAAGTAAGCGACCGCCTCGCCCCACGGGCCGTCACGGCCATACCGGAACCATAGGCGGTCTGCGTCGCCAATCTCCTGATCGACGCGGTCGGTGTTATACAGGTACGAGTGGTAGCCCACCGGGCTGACGCAGTAGTTGGCGCCGGTACTCAGTTGGCAATTCGGCGCCGGGAAGAAGGAAAACATTTTCTTGGCGATGGGATCCTCCGGAGTGGTGATGATGTTCCCGGCAAAAGCCGTGCGGACGGGGACCTTCGTCCCGGACGTCGTAGTGCCCTGCGTCGTGGTCGACGGATCGTAGATGGTCGGAGTTGTGCCGCCCGTCGGAGTGGGGCCGGAGAAATTCCCTTGGAGCTCCATCGCGGTGGGCACTTCCGTGTTCAAGGTGCTGGGCTTGAAATTAATAGTTTCTTCCAAACCCGCAAAGAAAAAGGTGTGGCGCTTCCGGCCGTTCCACAGGCCGGGGATATAAACCGGCCCTCCCGCGTTCCCCCCAAAGTAATTGAAGATGTTTTCCGGTTTGACGTAGGGGCGCGCGTTAAAGAAATCGACGGCATTTAGCCCCTGATCGTTATGGTACTCGAAGAGGGCGCCGTGCAAGTTGTTCGTGCCGGCTTTGGTGGTGGTCAATATAGCGCCGCCACCCGTCTGGCCGTATTGTGCGGAATAAGGTGTGATCTGTACCTGCAACTCCTCGGTGGTGTCCGGAGTGGGCTCGAAGCCGCCCGTGTTGTCGGCAGACTGGTTAACCGGAAGCCCATCGATGATGGTGGGTATGGTATCGGGGCGACCGCCCGCGGCACTAACGTCGTTGTGATTGGTATAGTTTTGGCTCGTGCTGGATATGCCCCAAAAAATCTTGCTGTACAGGTCCTCGGTGGGGCCGCTCGACCCGATCAATTGCGGTAACTTGATAAGGTCAGCGTTCGACTCCGTGCCGCCAATCACCGGCGATTCGTGATCCAACTGGGGAGCGGTGGCGGTGACGGTGACCGATTGGGTGGTGTTCCCGACCACCATGACCACGTCCACCCGGGCTTCCTGGTTCAACACGAGAGGAACATTCTCTTCCACGTCGGACTTGAACCCCTCTTTCGTGAACGCCACTCGGTAGGTGTCCGGCTGAAGAAAGGGCGCTTGGTAAACCCCCGCGCCGTTCGTTTCCGTGCTCACGCTCACATTGGTGGCCTTGTCCGTAACCACCACTTTCACCCCCGGGACTACCGCCCCCGAGGAATCCTTGACGATTCCGCTGATCGAGCCGGTAATGGTCTGTGCCGCCGCGGTGCCCGCAAACAGCAGTCCCACCACCAGGCATTCCAGCGCCGTCCGCAAACTCAATTTCTTTAATGTCATCATATAGATAGGCCTCCCTCGTTGTTTATCATAGGTTGACCGCCCCTCGAAGAAGATAGCTGTTTCATGGTGTGTTAGATGTGAACAGCCTCTTGTTACAGGTTTTTTAAAATAAGGCGAAGTTTTTCCTTCCCGCCTTCTTGGCTCCGCGGGGATTGGATTCGAATTTACAGGGGAATCGAACCTCGAACTGGAAGTTCGAAAAGGCGATCTCTCAACGTTTACGCCAAGAGATGACAGCATGGCAATCCAACTTCTGCAGGATTGGATCAGTCCATCTCGTTCAAGTTACAGGGCAGGTCGCCGCCGCTTCCTCGTTCAGGGAAATCCGGGACAGGCACGATATTTCCTCTTTTCCCCGAGCATCATTGATGGTTCTGGATCAAGTTTTGAGCGCCAGCGCGGGGGGGCTCCCGACCTCCGGCGCTTTCCGCGGACGGCCGCGCTGGCGGGGCTTCAAGCGCTTCTGGGTGCGTTGTTCCAACCCCCGCGTGAACTCGGCTCCTCCCAGAGGACGTCCCGCCTGCGTGGACCGCCGAAGGGCGTAGAGCTCCGACTCGGTTTCTCCCTCCTCCAGGAACTTCCGCCAACTGGCCGCGGACCAGCGCTGGCGCCACGTGGACATTTCCAGGCAAGCGTCCGGATCCGCCACACCGCAATGCGCGGCGGCGCTGGACCACCCCCACCCCGCCGCCTCCGCCGCCAGTCCCGCCCGCACCGGATTCAGCTCCGCGTAGCGCAGCGCCGTCCCGAGAAAAAATTGGAAATATCGTGCCTGTCCCGGTTTCCATCAGCGGACGGCGGGCTGGCGCCCTGAGGGGGCTGCGGAACCGTTCCCGCGCGCCCGAGACTTTCGGAGCGAACTGCTGTTCCCTAAGGCTAGTGCCGGTTGGGAAACTTATAGCAGCCGAATAAAGATCCGAGCCTACACGATGTATCCGCAGCAGTTGAAGTTTTCTGCCTCGAAAAGGGCGCTTGCTCCCCCTCGACCTGCAAATAAGAAACCGGCACCGCAAATCCGGCGCCGGAGGTTAAGAATTCCTTCATTACCCATGCCACCTGGGCCGGCATTTTCGGAGGCTCGGAAGGCGCAGCATTGGATCCTCCTTCGGGTGGCTCCTCGAGCTTAATAAGCGCATTGAGATCGTTGGACCAGAAGATGGGATTTTCGGTAAGAACCCCAATCACGTGCCCATCGTCTTCGATGATGGGACCACCCGCGGCGCCCGCAGTCGACGGCATCTGAATGCGCAGAACGTCATACCAGGGGTATATGGGCTTGTTGTTTACAGTCGCAATCGGCATGGGAAGGTGTTGGTACCGGGCGCTGATAAAACCCTCATAGAGAGCGCTGCTAGGAACGGAAAGGGGGTAGGCGATGGCAATTACGTGACGTCCAATATTCGTGTCTGCGGGGTCTTCGTCAACGGGAAGGTAACAATCTGTTTTCAGCCCGGTTCGGAGGACGGCGAGATCCGAACTCGCACGCGTAACGTCGGCAGGCAGCAATTTGGGAAGTGACAAAGGTTCCAGGGGCTTGCCGCCACGGATGATTCTCAGCCCAGGCCTATAGTCGATATCGATCTTCGTCTGATCGGCCGTGGGCTCCGAAAACACCCGCTTGAGAGCAACGTGCGCGGCCGTTAGTATGTCGCCGTCGGCATCGATGAAAAATCCGGTTCCCGTTCCTCCGTCAAACGTAATCTGCACAACCGCACACGAAAACCTATCATACCGTTCAGCGAGGGTTCGCGGAGGAGGTGCCGGATGCTTGGCAAACGCGGTTCCCGCCAAGAAGAGGAAACAGAACAGCCCCAGCAATGGTTTCATGAGCATCCACCCCCCTCAGTTCCAAAGGAACCGGAGAAATTACAACTTGGAGACCTGACCAGGGAATTCGCGCGAGCGCGGGATGCCAAGTTTCGAGTTTGGCCTCCCTCCAGGCCCAAGGCCACTTTTTGAAAGGCCCGGTCATCGCAGCGCCTTTCCATTTCGCACGGTACCCGAAGGGAAAAGGAAAATCAACGCCGAAGTTTGCCCCGGATGGGGAGTAGCGGGATGGGGCTTTTCGCGCATTTCCGAGACAGCGATGACCGCGATCCTGCGCCAACCCGGCTAAATCGCTGATATGGTTCGGGGCTCGTACAAATATGCTCATCTTGGTGGCGGTTCCGCCGAGCTGCCTTGCAATGAAGCCGGTTTTGGATTTGAGTTAGGCGTCCGCGTTCTGCCGAAAGCGCCGGGGAGAAACTCCGAGGGAATGACGGAAAAGACGGTTGAAAGTCTTGAGGCATCCAAACCCGGCGTCGGCGGCCACGCGATAGGACGGCAAGTCGGTTTCAACCAGGAGCCGCTTCGCCCGCTCCAATCGGCAGCGCGTGAGCTCGGAAAGAACCGACCGGCCAACGGCGTGAACAAACCGCCGCTCGAGTGTTCGCCTGGACACCGCTACTTCTTCGACCACATTTGACACGTCGATGGCTTGCCCGGCGTGATCCTTAATGAATCGCAAAGCCGTGGCGACGCACGAGTCACCTTGCGCAATCACGTCACTCGATTGGCGGGTGGCAATGTAGAGGGGCTCAACCTGCACCAGGTGTTCCCCGTTCAAACGGTTGGACATCAGGCTGTCGAGGAGCCGGGCGGCTTCGTACCCAGCCTTTTCCAGATCCAAGGCGACACTGGAGAGGGCCGGGCTGGACAACTCGCACATCAACTCGTCATTATCCACACCCACTACCGCCACGTCATCGGGCACCCGCAGTCCGGCCGCCGCGCAAGCCTGGAGCACCTCGCGTCCACAAATATCGTTGCAGGCCATCAGGCCAACGGGTTTGGGCAGTGATTTGAGCCAGCCCACCAGAAGGGGTTGCTCATATTCCCAGTTGGCGATCCAATTCGGCTGCTGCATCCAATTCGCCAGCTTGATCCGGTGGGTCTGGCAGTAGAATCCGCGATCGGTCAAGTATCGAGAGAAAGTTTCCTCGCGGTGCAAGGACCAGGCGCACTCCACAAAGCCGCAGAACGCAAAATGACGCAGGCTTCGTTCCAGCAGGTGGGTCGCTGCCATCCGCGCGATGGCCGCGGAGTTAGTGCGGATTTCGCCGAACTTGTGCCCGCGTCCGGGCAAGCAGGATTCCTCCAGGGAAGAGGCAACAAAGGGCAGCCGCGTCGCACGGATGAGTTTTGCCATCTCCAGGGAGTGAATGCGGGCAATGATGCCCGTCCCGCTCCAGGATTTGGCCTTGGGCAAAGCCTGTTCGAGATGTCCGGGCGCCACATAAAGCGACCACGGCCCATTCAACCGAGAGTAACGCAGAATGCCACGCAGGAGTCCTCGACCATATTCCGTCGAGGTTTCCAACAACAGGGCCACCCGGGGCATCCCGGTGATGGGATGGTTTTTCATCAGGCCTTCCCGTGTCGCCGGCCCTGACGCAATCAGGGCATGACGCCATAACTATACTTCAGTGCGTTCCGATTTTGAAGCGGAAATGCGCACATTTCGTTGGTCCCCGCTTTGACGCAAAGTGTCCGGAAGTTTCCGCAAACTGGGCCTTGACGCGTTTGGGGTTCACCCCTAGGATGCTGCTGTACTAGGTATGTCAGTAACTGAACAATGAAGTTTGAAAATAAGACGTTTCACTCGGAAAAGCTGGTTGGCCGTGCTTATGGAGGCGGACTGGAGATGTCGTTTGCAGCCGCGGCCGGAGGCTGAGGCGGAACTCCGCCGGCGCTCACGGCGGAGGCAGCAAACGCATAGGCCCCAGTAACGTCTGTTTTCCTCTCAAGCGTCGGGGTTTGGGTGTGGATTTAGTGCGAGACTCTAACATACTAAAGGGGCGGAAGAAGATATTGAGCGGGAGTGAGACTCCGCCCCTGCCGCGTTATGGCGCCTTCCCCGCGGGCACGCCAGAGTTTCGCCCTTGACTTCTTTTGCGTCGGGCGGGCATTTCCGCCGCTTCCGACCCCAGGAATTGGGCGGAAGCAGTCGGTGACCAGACACGCCCCAGAACTCGCAGATAGGACATCTGCAAGCGGGGCCAACCATGAAGAAACTTTAGAGAGGAGAATGCTATGCCAGAGAGTAAAGCAAGGAGAAAAATCCTAGTCCTGCTCATGGGCCTTGTTGCGCTTTTATTTGTGCTTTCCATCGCCCCGCGTGCGGCTGCTCAGGTGCTTTACGGGACGCTAACGGGAAACGTTACTGACGCGTCGGGCGCTGCCGTACCTAAGGCGCAGGTGGAGGCACTCAACGTCGGCACCGGTGCGACACGCAAGGTCACGACGGATCCAAGCGGCGTCTACTGGATTACCGAATTGCAACCGGGCAACTACAACGTAACGATATCGGCGCCGGGTTTTGCCAAGCTCCTGACCGAGAACGTTCGCGTGGATGTCAACACCATCCGACGCGTCGATGCGCAATTAAAGGTGGGCAAAATAGCCCAGCAGGTTACGGTAGAGGCCGCAGCTGCGATTCTCCAGTCCGACCGGGCCGACGTACATACAACTCTGGATGCCACGGAAATCCTAAACCTTCCCATAACCTCTTCCGTGGGGCGAAATGTCCAGGCGCTCTACCGGCTCGTTCCAGGCTTCACCCAAGTATACGAGGGCGTGAGCTCCGAGGGGGGGGCTCCCATGCGCTCCATGACCGGAAACGTCAATGGGAGTTCGTTCCAGGAGAACCAGACACGGATTGATGGAACCCTCAACACCTATATCTGGTTGCCCATGAATACTGGTTACGTGCCGCCGTCGGAAGGGGTCGCCGAAGTCAATGTGGTCACGAATTCGTATGACGCTGAACAAGGCAACGTCAACGGGGCGTTGGCTAATGTGATTACCAAGTCGGGCACTAACCAGTTTCACGGAAGCGGCTTCGAGTACCACGACGACAATGCGCTCAGGGCGCTGAACCGATTCCAGCCAGCGGGTTTTCATAAGCCCAAGTACATCCTGAACGAATTCGGCGGGAGCATCGGCGGTCCGATCAAGAAAAATAAGCTCTTCTTCTTTGCGGACGAGGAGTCAATTCGGCGGGACATGCTCGCCTTGGCCACCAAAACCGTGATTAATCCCGCCGCCATATTTGATTCTAGTGGCAACGCCAACCTCTCCGCGGCCATAGCCGCAGGAACCAATTGTAATACGTCGAATGTAGCGGGATGCATTTACGACCCCAATACCGGGAACGCCGACGGCTCAGCCCGCACCGCTTTCGCGAACAACACCATTCCAGCCAGCCGGATTGATCCGGCGGCAAAGACCATTCTTGGCCGCATCCCCTCGGGCAACTTTATTAACACCGCCGGGCCGCTGGCTACCAGCAACTACGTATCCCAAGGCTCTGCCCTGTTCAATCGTGACACGCTCGACACCAAGATTAACTACACGCCTAGCGACAGGTCGACGGTATACGGCCGCTACAGTATTTTCCGGGGCTTACTCTTTGACCCGCCGGTGCTGGGCCCGGCAATGGGCGGCTCGACCGGCGGAGGGCAGGTGGGTACGGCGCCCTCAAGAGTCCAGGATCTTGGGCTGGGAGGCACCTATACCATATCCAGCAACATGCTGCTCGAGGTCAACGGCGGATTCCTCCGGTACCGGCTCGGCGCCACCTATGCCCCGGATCTCGACCTGGGGGATTACGGCGTCACCGGGCTGCACATTCCCGGCACCAACGGCAGTTCCTATTTGGAGCAGGGCACACCGGCCTTCATCGTCACGGGCTGGAACTCGATGGGAAATTCGGACACGGGCAACCCCTTCCAGTTCAGGGACGAGCAGTTCGTCGGCAACAGCCACCTGAGTTGGGTCAAAGGCCGGCACGGTCTGCGCTTTGGCATGGAGTTCACCCGCAACGACATGAATCACTTCCAGCCCCAAGGTGGATCCTTCCAGACCCCGCGGGGCTCCTTCAACTTTGCGGGTAGCGTCACCGCTTTGAAGGGCGGGGTGACCGCGAACCAAGTCAACTCCTTGGCACAGTTTCTGCTGGGCATTCCCGACAACGTGGGCAGAGCCGACCAGGTTGCCATTCCAAACTCTATTCGCTGGAGTACCTGGTCCATGTACGCGCGGGACAGTTGGCAGATAACTTCCAAGCTGACGGTAAACTACGGCCTGCGCTGGGAGTACTACCCCATGGCCACCTCCGACCACGGTGGCGTTAAACTTTTCAATCCGCTGACGGGCAATGTCCTTATTGGCGGGCACGGCAGCGTGCCCCAGAACGACGGGGTTGATATGGGCCACGGGCAGTTTCTCCCTCGCTTCGGACTTGCCTACCGCCTGACCTCGAACACGGTGGTGCGCGCGGGCTACGGGATGAGCGCGGATAGCAACAACTGGCGCTTCTTCCGCAACAATTACCCGGCCACTATCAACTCGTCTGCCCCGGGGCTCACGTCGTTTTACCCCGCGGCCAGCCTTAGCGGGGAAGCCCTTACTCCCTATCCAGGCCTCACGGCCGGAATACCGATCATTACGGCTCCGAACATCAGCTCGGGAGTGGTTGCACTTCCTACCAATGTTAATCCAGGCAACACGATTCCCTTTAACTTTCGCCGAGGTTATATCCACTCGTACAACCTCACCGTGGAGCAGCAGTTTGCAGGTTTTGTGGCTCAGGCCGCTTACGTGGGAGCTCGTGGTATACGCATGCTCACGAACGAGAACCTCAACGCGGCGCCTATAGGTGGCACCAACACCGGGCGGTATTTTTACTCCTCGTTGGGCAATCCGAATGACATGAATTGCCTATGCCCTGACGCCAACATGTACTATGACGGGCTGCAAACCAAAATTTCGCGGAGGTTCGGTACTGGCTCCACGATCGGGGCGCTTTACACCTACTCGAAGGCCATTAACTCGGATGATGATGAGGAGGTGGCCGGAATATTCGGGGGCCAAGGCGGCTATCTGTTTTGGCCATATCCCGCATATAAGAGTCGAAACAAAGCGCTCGCCACTTTTGACCGCCCGCACAACCTGGGATTTTACGGCGTTTACCAGTTGCCCTTCGGGCGGACACAGCGCTGGGCGAAGTCGGGAATTGCGGACAAGCTGGCCGGCGGCTGGCAGTTCAACTGGCTGCTGAGCCGGATGAGTGGGTACCCGATGTCGCTCACTTATTCGGGTGGTATCCTTAACGCTCCAGGAAACACCCAAACAGCAGATCAGATTGGCCCGGTCAGGATCCTGGGCGGCATCGGACCCGCGCCCATAACTGGATTGAGCCTAAGCTGCGCTGCTACGGACATGACTTGCCACTACTTCGACCCGACCTCATTCCAGGCGGTTCCAGGGAACCAAGCGCGTTTCGGCACCACGGGCCGCAATATCATCTTTGGCCCGGGTTGGTTCAACTTGGACGCGAGCCTCTTTCGCGACTTTAGGCTCACGGAGCATGTGAAGTTACAGATCCAGGCGGACATGTTCAGTGCGACGAACACGCCGCATTACAATAATCCGGGAACAGATCCCACGGTCGCGAGCACGTTCGGTGTTATTACCTCGACGTGGAGCACTGCCGGGCGTGGGACAGGAGGCGGCGGCGAACGGTGGACTTGGTTCGCTGCCAAAGTGATCTTTTGATTGATTGTTGAGTTGGGCTTCCGGAAACGGGAGCCCGCTGTATCGGCTATTTCTTTTGAGCAGCGTCTATTGCCTAAGGTGGCGCATACATTGATGATGTATGCGCCACCCCGCGGCAATTTGAAGATCCCATGGGAGATCGCACATCAGTATCTCAGGGCCTAAAGGCCTTGTTGGATGTGCCGGTTATCGAAGGTTTCCCCCCCTACCTAGGGACGTTTCGCCAAGAAAACGCTAAGTCCCCGCAGAGTGCCCACACGATGTTTCCTCCGCACGGCCGAGACCATGCGGCTTCCCCGCTTGTTTCATAAACGTGGCCGGCCTCGAAAATCGAAAAGGCGCGTATCGCCCCCGTCATACGTTGTGGCATAATCGGCCCGACGAAGGTGGGCAATGAAATGGCTGCTCTGGTTTGACCTGCCGCTGCTTCTGGGAATTGCGGCAGCCATCGTGCTATACGCCTGGGCATGGGATGTGCGGCACCTGATCGGCATGGCCATGGCCGCCGCCGGGATCTCACTATGGTTTACGGCGCGGCTCCAGCTTGGCAAGTCGTTTGCCGTCCTTCCCAAAGCCCATGCGCTGGTGACCACAGGTCTCTATTCGCGATTTCGCAATCCCATCTATCTCTTCGGCGGCTTGGCCTACGCCGGCCTGCTGATCGCTTGGGGCAAGGTCATAGCCTTGATCGTCTTTTTTCTCCTCTACCCGTCTTACCAATTCCTGCGAGCCAAAAAAGAGGCGGAGATCCTCGAAAAGACGTTTGGGGATGAGTATCGCCGATATAAGGCGAGCACGTGGCTGTGAGAGCCCGTGTTGGCGGAACGTAGCGGTTCTTCCTTGAGCTCACGCTCCATAATTCGAGGGCAGCCACCACCCTTGAGATATGGATTTTTCGTTTGATTCCCATTTCCCAGTCCGAAGGCTAACTGCGTAGTTGAGATTTATGTTCTTTCGCAGGAAGTGCCGCCCGGATGCATCGGGGCGCTACATCCTCAAAATCGTGATACAGTTCGCCTGAAATTGATACCCACGGAGGGCTTTATGGGTAAACACATCCGGATGGCATGGATGATCATTCCAATGGCAGCACTGATAGTTCTCGCGCTTCGGCCCGCCGCCGCGGCGGACCAGGTGGTTTGGCAAATTGGAACCTTTGACAAGTCATCGGCGGAATTCAATCATCACCCTGATTTTTCGAACCCCCAGTACAACCCCGTTTTCACCGTGGGGAAGAGCAATCCGGCCGTAGACTGGCCCGCCACGCAACCCGGCTCCTATAACCAAAGCGAGGGAAGCCGGCCGCACCCTTTCACCATCGTCTTCAGCCTGCCGGGCACACCGAAGGGCGAATACACACTGAATGTCAGTCTCTTGATTCGGCCCCGCAATCCTGATCTTTCGGTCTCCGTCAACGGGAAAACCGGGCTCTTTTACACCGAGAATCAGGAGAGGAACGAGTACGGGATGCTGCTGATCCCCCTGCCGGTGGCCGTCCTGCACGGCGGAGAGAACCGGCTGGTCCTGACCGCCATCGAAGGGCCGGACGCTGCAACGTATAGCACCTCGTTAGCGTACGATGCCCTAAGTTTGACCCACCAACCACAACGCCCACGGCAAGCTCCCGGCGTGAGCGTGACGCCAACCATTTTTTACGTTGGCAAGCCGGGTGAGCTGCGCGAAGTTATCGAAACCACCATCACGCTCGACCAGAAAGTGGGCAAGGGAGAGTGCACGCTGGCCATCGGGAAAGAGAGCGTCGAACACGCCCTTTCCTCAGAACAGGATTTCGGTCAGCAACGCTTTGAATTGCAGGTTCCGGAGTTCCCGCCTGCAACGCCGGCTGTGGTCATGGTAAAGCTCGACGGTAAAGCGTTCAGAACACCGGTTACTCTCGAGCCGGAGCGGAAATGGACCGTTTTCCTTGTGCCACACGCGCACCTCGACATTGGATACACGGACTACCAAGCCCGCGTGGCTGAGGTTCAGAACCGCAACATTGACAAGTTGCTTACAGAATTCGCCCAGCATCCGGAAATGCGGCTCTCGCTGGATGGCTCCTGGGTGGTCCGCCAATACCTTGCCTCGCGCACCGAGGCGGACAAGAAGGAATTTCTGAACCTGGCGCGCGAGGGCAAGATCGGCGTGCCTGCCCAATACGTCAATGAGTTGACCGGCTACGCCACACTCGAGGAGTTAATCCGTTCGACTTCCTATTCGCAAGAATTGCACCATCAATACGGCATCCCCTTTGACTACGCCAACATCACGGATGTGCCCTCCTACAGTTGGTCCTACGCCTCCGTGTTGGACTCGGTGGGGATTCACTACTTTGCCGCGGGTTCAAACGGCCAGCGCGGAGCCATCCTGCCCTTCGGCAATTGGGACAAGGTCTCTCCCTATTGGTGGCAAGGGCCGGACGGCCATAAGGTGCTGATGGCGTACGTGCGAGGATACGGATACTTGGGGTCCCTGTGCGGAATGCCCTTTAAGGCCTCCGCCTGCCGCCTCACCTTCCCGGGATTCCTTCACACTTACAGCTCGCCCTCCTACAAACCGGATGCCGTCCTCATGTTCGGGAGCCAATGGGAGAACACCGACCTGGTTCCGGGCGAGCCGGAACTGGTGGCGGAGTGGAACACGCAGTACGCTTATCCCAAAATGGTTTTTGGCCGTTTTGCGGATTATTTCCGCTACATCGATGAGCACTTCGGGCCGTCGCTCCCCATGGTGGTGGGCGGCGGAGGCGACTACTGGGAAGATGACATGGGGACGGATGCGCTTTCCACCATCATCGATCGCGCCACGCAGCAGCAGGCACTCTCGGCGGAGAAACTTTCCACGCTGGTCACCTACGTCGATAAGAATTGGGCCGGGCCGGCCGAGCTGATCCGGAAAATGTGGGCCAATCTCGTCATGTACGCCGAGCACACATTTTCGTGGGGAGGAAGTTACTCGCACCCCTTTCATGCGCAGACGGTGCGCGAACTCGAAGTGAAAAACCAATTCGCCCTCGACAGCCAAGCAGAAGCGCGCGCCGTGCTGGACCAATCGCTCGACGAACTCCAGTACCAGGTTCGCATCGAGCCTCCCTTCCTGCTGATTTTCAACTCGCTCAATTGGCCCCGCAGCGAGCTGGTGAACCTCGACCTGTTTGATAACCGGAAGATTACCGAATATCCCAGCGGCGCGCCTGTGCCCGTGGAAGTGGTGGGGCGCGATGATCCCAATTTTGCCCACGTGCGATTCATGGCGTACGATGTGCCCTCGATGGGGTACAAGTGCTATCGCATTGAGAAAACCACTGGCCCTCGAGTGACCCGTTCCCTGCCGCCTGCCGAGCCCGCGATTAACGCCATGGAGAATCGGTTCTACCGGGTGGAAGTGGATCCCACCACGGGAGTCATCAAGAGCGTTTACGACAAAGAACTGCAACGCGAGCTGGTGGACAAAGCCAGCCCATACGGACTCGACCAGTATCTCTACGTCGCGGGCGGCGATGAAGTGCGCCAAACGCAAATCGTATTTCCTGACTACAACGGAGGGGGCACGCCGCTGGCCAAGCTCACCATCAGCCCGGCGCAAGCCGCACAGGTCAGCCGAGTGGTGAAGACGGCCTACGGCCAGGTCCTGACCCTCCAAGGCAGCGGCCTGCACGCGCCCACCCTCGAAACTCAGATAGTTCTTTTCGACAATGAAAAGAAAATTGAGTTTGTCAACCGGCTGCACAAAGAAGCCGTGTTGAAGAAAGAGGCCGTGTACTTTGCTTTTCCTTTCGCCATTCGCGACCCGGCGTTCAGTTATGAAATCCAAAACGGCATACTCGATCCGGCGCATGATTTGATGAAGGGCGCCTGCCTGGAATGGTTCGCGGTCCAGCACTGGGTGAAGGTCGCAGGCAGCGGCGTTGCCGTGGGCCTGGTGCCAATTGATGCCCCGCTGGTCTCCCTGGGGGACATCAACCGTGGCGTCTGGCCTCAGGAATTTACCCCCAAAACCGCCGGTGTTTTTTCCTACGTGATGAACAACTACTGGTATACGAACACCCAACAGATCCAGGAGGGGGATTACACCTTCCGGTACGTGCTGACCAGCGGGCGGGAACTGGCGGCGGAATCGCTGGCGCGCCTGGGCCGTGCGGCAATGACGCCGCTGGAAGTCGGCGAGGCTGTCCAGAACGACAAGTTCGGCAACCCGCCAACTCCGCTTTCGCCCCAGCCCACCAGCTTCCTTTTCGTGGATAGCCCGAACCTTGTGGTGGTCAATTGGAAAGTCGCCGACGACAAGCAAGGCACCATCCTTCGGCTCCTGGAGGTGGGCGGTACCTCGGGTATGGCCCATTTGAACTTTGATGCCTTTACACTTCAACACGCATGGCTCGATAACGCCGCGGAGGCGAATCAGAAAGAGCTGCAAGTTTCGCAGCACACGGTGGAGGTGCCCTTCAAGCCACATGAAATCCTCACGATGCGAATCGAGGCGACGGGGGTATCGCAGTAGAGAAGGTTGACCACACCGCCTTTCTCGAAGATTGTCCATGTCCACAATGATCAACACCAAGAAGACTGTTTTGATTCTATTCCTTCTCCTGTTCGCCACGGCGGCTCGAGGGCAGATTACGATCGACTCACACACAACTTTGCTGATCGACCCGCATGAGCCCTTGCCCATTCAAAAGGCTGCGCAGGATCTGGCCTCGGACATGGCCAGTGTTTTCGGGACAGCCCCCCGCGTGGCGCATCGTCCCTCGGAGGCCTCCGCCAATACGATCTGTATCACGTTTTCCGCAAACCTTCCCAATGCCGAGATGAAACCCTCCGGGTGGGAGGTCCTGCGAATCCAAGAGGCGCCCAACCCCGCCGCCTGGCCGGGTTCGTCGGCGCAGCACGTCCTGTTGCTGACGGGCTCGGACGTGCGCGGCGTCATCTATGCCATTTACGATTTCGCGCAACGTTTCCTGGGAGTCGACCCGCTCTACTGGTGGACGGACCACGCGCCCGCGCGCCAGACCTCGGTGACGGTGCCCGCCGGCTTTGTGGAAACCCAGGGGCCCACCTTTCATTATCGCGGCTGGTTCATGAACGACGAGGACCTGATGACCGGCTGGGCTCCCGGCGACGCCGAGGGCTCGGGAATTTCCCTCGAAGTGTGGGACCGCGTCTTCGAAGCCCTTCTGCGCTTGAAGGGCGACATGATTATTCCCAACACGTTCGTTTTCCCGTACGAGCCTCAAGTGCGCGCGGCCGGTGAGCGGGGGCTCATCATCAATCAGCATCATCAGGAGCCGCTGGGCTTGAATACCTACCAGTGGCCGCCGGACGTGCCGTACACCCTCGAGCGGCTGGAGGCCGCGTGGAAGTGCGCCGTCTCGCAGTATCCCAAGGACCTTGAGATTGTTTGGACGGTGGGCTTGCGCGGGAAATACGACCACCCCTTTTGGCTGGACATGCCGGATGCCCCCTCGACGCCCGAAGGCAGAGCCCGGATGATTCAAACCGCGATCGAGCAAGAGATGAACATTGTGCGCACAGAATGGCCCGACCCGCATCCTCCGTTCATTATGAACACCTGGATGGAGGGAATCCGGATGATGCGAAGCGGCCTGCTGAAAATGCCCGAGGGTGTGACCCTGGTGTGGGCCGATGATGGGGCCGGCTCCATCATGGATGGGGGACTGATCAGCGAAGGAGAGGGAGTCTACTACCACACCGCGGTGATCGGGGCGAACTCCAACCACTTCACGGAACGCGTCCCTCCGGAGCGCATTGCTCACGAGCTGGGGCGCGCCGTCAAGGCCGGGGCCACCGCGTACCTGATGCTCAATCCCAGCGACGTCCGTCCCGTTCCCATGAGCACGCGCGCCGTGATGGAATTGGCCTGGAATGCTACACCCTGGGTCGGCCCTGAAGAGCCTTCCACGTACCTTGACCAATGGAGCCGTGAAGAATTCGGAGAGAAAGCGTCGCCCCAGCTCGCGCAATATTACCGGGCCTACTTTGCCGCTCCGGCGCGTTACGGCGATCAGGAAGATGAGACCTTGGGAGATAACTATTACCCGAATATTATCCGCGACCTGCTGGTGCGCATCATCACCGACAATCCGGAATCCGTCGCCCGCTTTAATAACAACTGTCAGGGCGCGAAAAGCTATCCCGAGTACACGCGGTTTCTCAAAAAAATATGCCAGGAAGCTGAACCTCGATGGCAAAAGGCTCAGACCCTGGCCGCAGAAGCGGAACCGCTGGTGCCGCCCGCAAGGCGGCCCTTCTTCCAGGCGCACGTGTTGACGGAAATGGATGTGCATATCCACTGGAACCGGGCCTTGAGGGATATCGCCAGCGCTGCCCAGCCCCAAACACCCGCACCCGAACGGCTGGCGGACGTGCGCAAGTCGATCCCGGAAATTCAGGCGGTATTGACCGCCGCAGAAGCCGCCGATTACGGAAAGTGGCAGGGCTTTCATACGCGCGGAGACTGGTTTGACGACGTGCCACTCACCTTGGATCTCGCTCGCGTATGTGCGAGCAAACTTGCGGGGAATAAACTCACTGCCGGGCAGCAGGAAACGCTGAAGCTCGGCGTGCATTACATCCATGACGATACCAGCTCAGTTTACATTCGCGCCAAGGCCTATCAAAAAGGCCAAAAGGTGAAGTTTTGCGCGCCTGGAGCGAGGAATTAGTGTCTTCCCTTGGAGTGCGGTAGCAGCAGCTACCGCCTTCCGCCGATGATTTGTACTGAATGGTGGGAGAGCCGGAACAAGAAAGGCGGTAGCTGCTACCGCACTCCGAGACGCCGCGCGCATTGTCAGGGTTCGAAGTAGAGTTATTCGTGTCGAGAGGACGACCGATGGACAAAACAACTGATGGCTCAAAGCTCAGTCGCCCCTGTTCCCTACGCAAAGCGAATTTTGAAGGCTGGCTGGCGCGCGAACTTGCCAACGGGATGGTACAAGTCTTGGTTGTGCCGGAAATCGGCGGGCGAATCATTCAGATGCGCTTGGGTGAGCAACCATTCCTCTACATCAACCCCCGGCTGCACGGGCAAATGTTCCCTCCCGAACAAAATGGGCCGGATTCCGGGTGGAAGAATTACGGCGGCAGCAAAGTGTGGCCCGCTCCCCAAGGGTGGTCGAGTGATGAGGAATGGCCGGGTCCGCCCGATCCGATTCTGGATGGCAGCCTTTTCGATTGCCGCATCACGGAGGAGTCGCCGGACGCCGTGGCGATTCATCTCACCAGCCCGCATGATGAGTACACGGGCCTGACCTTTTCGCGGGAAATCCGCATCTTCCGCGGCTCCGCGGAGGTTCAGATTTCCCACACCATGAAGAATACTTCCCGGCGGCCGGTGCGTTGGTCCATCTGGCAGGTTACCCAACATGACGCGCATCCGGATCTGGCGGTTTTCCTGCCGGCGACTGCTTTCCACAAAATGTTCGGCGATCAGGAATATCCGGGCCTCACCATCGACTTGCAACGCAAGCTGTTGCGGCTGCAATTTGCGGACGTGGTGGCGAAATTTGGGATGAAGCCGGAAGCGGGATGGCTGGCCACGCTCGACTCCCGCCGCCGCACGGTGTTTGCCGAAACTTTCCAGCTTTTCCCCGGCGCCCCTTACCCGGACGATGCCGCCGCCGAGTTTTGGATCAACGGACACGGAACCTGCACGATTCACGGTGACCGCTTTGATTCGAAAGATGATCCCGTCGGGCCCGACCCTTTTCTGGAGAGCGAAATTCTCAGCCCCCTGGCGGAACTTCGGCCTGGCCAGGAATACTCGTTTGTAATCCGCTGGCACTGCGCGCGCGTGGAGGCAAAGGAAATTTTGTGCATCAATCACTGCGCTGCCCTCGCCACCCGCCTGAAGATCACGCGCCAGGGGGAAGAGCTTCTCGTGACGGGATCGTTCGGAGTCTTTCACAACGGAAACCTCGAGTTGGTCTCGCTCCTGCGGAGTGGAAAGGTTCACAACACCCACCCCTTGGGAACCGTGAGCCCCCTCGAGCCTTGCGTTGTCAACGCCACCATCGCTGGCGCGCGTGACCTCTCTCGCATCAGCCTGCGATTGCGAGATTCCGACGGCACACTGCTGGGAACTGTCGACCAAGCGGATATCTCTGCGCGGCACTAGGCAAGGTTGCGCAAGCCTCCACACCCCTTCCGCCCTTTGACATCGCCCAATCGGGTTGCCATAATGCGTGCGGGCTCCGCGTTCACAAGCATGGAAGGGAGAATGGCCATCATGTGTGCCTATCGAATGACCGACGAGGACCTTGAACGCTATGACGAGGACGGATTTCTGATTGTCCGCGGGCTCTTCGATGCCGAGGAAATGGCGTTGCTGCGCCAGGCTGTGGAAGTCGATCAGGATTTAGCCGAAGCCCAGTACGCAGTGAAAGACCGGCAAGGCGGCACAGCGAAAATCGCCATCTGGCAAGGCACAGGTGACGATCTTTACGGCTTGGTGGCGCGCTCGGAGCGCATCGTGAACACCATGGAGCGCCTATTGGGCGGCGAGGTTTACCACTGGCATTCGAAGATGACGATCAAAGTCCCGCTGGAAGGCGGCGCGTGGGAGTGGCACCAGGACTACGGTTATTGGTACACCTACGGTTGCCTCTACCCATATCTGGCCACGTGCATGATCGCCGTGGATCGTGCCACACAGGAGAACGGCTGCTTGCAGGTGTTACGGGGCTCCCATCGCTTCGGACGGATCGACCACGATTTCCAAAATCAATTAGGCGCTGACCCCGAACGCCTGCAAGAGGCAGTCAAAACCTTGGAAATGGTCTATTGCCAACTGGAGATTGGCGACGGGATTTTCTTCCACTGCAACCTTCTGCATTGCTCCGGGCAAAACAAATCTCCGCACCCCCGCCGGGCATTCTTGTGCTGTTACAACGCCGCCCGCAACAGCCCCTACAAGGTCGTCCGCCACCCGCAATACACGCCGCTCGCCAAAGTCCCCGATTCGGCGCTCAAGGAAGCGGGCCTGCGAATTGCCAACCAGGAATACAGTAAGCGCTCGCACCAACAATTGGTGAAATAGCGCCGGCGCAGCGCCACAGGGTCATCATCCCGGCAACGGATAATTCCCGTACTCCTCCAGAAGCTCCAAAACATATTCCGCGGTGTCAACGCTGATGTCGGGGCCCAAGGAGTGCGTGCCGATGACAAACCCGCCGCCGCGGCCCGCCTGCAAGAGGTACAGAACGTGCTCGCGAATTTCTTCCCGGTCACCACGCGGCAGGATATGGGAGTTGTCCATGCCTCCCGTCAACACCAGACGATTGCCGTATTGCGCGCGCAGTTTGACCGCGTCCATCCCGATGCGCCACTCGACGGGGTTGATGGCATCCACGCCCGCGTCGATCCACATGTCGAGGAGCGGAAGGATATTTCCGTCCGAATGGTGCAGGACCCGGCGCGCCCCGGCATTCTTGTAAGTCTTCACCATTCGCCGCAAAGCGGGCAGGAACACACGCTCGTAGTGCTTGGGGCCGACAAACGGCCCCTGGCTTGATGCAACATCATCGTAGATGGCAATCCCCGTGTCCTGGAGACCGAAGCGCCGCATCGCCTCCATGGCCACGGCGACGAGATGGTCCACGACGCGATCCACAAATGCCCTCGCCCAGCCGGGATCCTCGACCACATCGATCCAGAACTGTTCCTCGCCACGCAGGAACGCCGCGCGCAGATACGGCCCGCCGGATTTGCACCAGACGAAATATTCGTCCTTCAACGCGGCAGCCTGCTTGCCGGCCTTTTCAAAGCGGCTATCCATCAGGGGATCGTCGAAGCGCAGGGTTTCGGGATCGATCCGTTCCTTCACCGCGGATTCAAGCAACTGGCCCATCACCTGGCCAGGGGGATCGGTGAAGGAGGTCAACTTGGTCTCACCCCAACCCGTGCGCACCACGATAAGGTCGCCCCGACGCTCCGCAATGCCCGCTCGCGCCGGCCACGCGGACTCCTCGGGCTCGACTAAACGCATGTCGTCACCGAAGTGGTGGAACAGATCCGTGGGGCCGTGAACCCGCTCCCAGAGGGCTTTGAACTCCGGCCAGAAGGAAGAGAAGTAACGCGGAACCCGGTCCGGCTCCTGGAAGTTCATCGCTGCCATCACGCGTTCTTTGCTGGTCATGGTGGTCGTCTTCAGGCCGGGCTGGTGAAGCTAGGGACGGAGGGTTTCAATCGACGTGGAACACTTCCTGCATATTCGCCCACCACTCGCCTTCCTTGCGCGTGGGGACCGGTTGCTGCATCGGCTCCATGATGGCCCACCATTCCTGCGTCACGGGGTCGGCGGCCATCTTTGCCATGTCGGCGGCAAAATCATCACCGAGATATTCGAAGTAGGCAAAAAGCATATTGTCCTTGAAAAAGATGGTGTAATTGCGGATATTGCAATCATAGATCGTCTTCAAGACTTGGGGCCAAACGTTTGCGTGATACTGGACGTACTTCTCGTAAGCTTCCGGCTTGAGCCCGATCAGTTGCCCGTAGCGCTTCACTTTTTGGGTTGCCATGCGATTGACTCCTCAGGTCAGGTTTCAGCGCGATCCATGAAAGGGCGCGGAGATGAAGGACGGTTTTGCGCCGATGACGCCACAGCCTGCTCCGTCACCCAATCGGTCCAAATTGAACTCTCGCCACTCGCCAGCAGCGGGGCGCCGTCAAGCACGGCCGCCACGTAATTTTCAATGCAGGGGAAGTGCAAGTTTGCATGTGTAGGCAAATCCTCCCGCCCGCCGGGGTAAACCAGATCCCCGCCGTAAAGAGGCGTAAGGTCCATCTCCCCGTCGGTGCCGATAATGCGAAACTCATCCTTTTTCACGTGCGAGTTCCAACGCACATCAACGATGCCGCGCACTTTGCTGGCGTATTCGATCAAGACGGTCGCACAATCCTCGACAGCCATCGCGTGGACGGCGTTGGACAACTGTCCCGCTACACGCTGGGGTTCGCCGAAAACGAAGTTCAGCACATCGATGCGATGCGAACCAATATCAAAGAGCGGGCCCCCCCCCGCCAGAGCCGGGTCAAATTGCCACGAGCGCCGGACCTCCGTGGGCGAGCGCCACTCATAACAGGTGATGTAGGCAAGCAACGGCTGCCCAATCACCCCTTGCCGCAACAACTCCTTCGCGCGCGCAACCTTGGGGTAGGTGCGGCGATAGTAAGCAATCCCCAGCGTCTTGCCCGCCGCGCGCGCCGCCTCGACCATCGAGCGCGCCTCCGCGTAGTTCATCGCCACGGGCTTCTCGCAAAGCACTTGCTTTGTTGCCTTGAGCGACGCAAGTGTCTGCGGCGCGTGGAGAAACACGGGCGACGCCACATAGACGGCGTCCGCTCCTCCAGCCGCCAACGCCGTTCCCAGATCGGTGAAGACCCGCACTCCGTAAGGTGCGGCCTTCGCCGGGTCGCGCGTAACGATTCCCCAAAGCTCGCTGCGTTTTTCATCAAGCAGCGCGGGAATCACCCGCTTCGTCGTGATATCGCCAATGCCGATAACCAGCCACTTCAACATGCCCGTCTTCACCTCGGATCCAGATGCTCGCTCATCATGAAAAGCGGCTGCCGAAAGTGGGAACCGCCGATGTCTCCGCCGCCCCCGGGTCAATTATAAGTACACTCCCGCGCCGCGTCCGCCATGACCTGAATATTTTCGGGAGGCGTGTCAAAGAAGTGGTCGCAAGGCGCGCAGATGTAACCTCCCTCCGGCCCCACTTTTTCGAAGAGGGTATGCACGGTCTCCCGAATCTTGGCGGGCGGCCCGGAGGTTAGAACATTGAACTGGTCGATTCCACCGATCATGGCGAGCCGGCCAGCTAATTTTCCCTTGAGTTCCCAGGGCTCCTGGTTCCCCCCAATGCTGAGCGGGGCAAGTGTTTCCGAGGCATCAGCGCGGTTGGCAACGATCAGCTCCTCGATTCCCCGTGTCCCGCCACAGGTGTGATAGACCACCGTAAAGCCCAAATCGTGCAGGGCATCGTGCATCTTGCCGTCGTAGGGAGTGCAGAAGTCACGGTGCAAGGTAGGTGAGATCACCGTGGAGGAGCCCGCCCCGCCTCCGGTTTCCACCAAGTCAAACTTCGCCCCCTTCATCGATTCGATAAATCGCAGTTTCTTATTAAGAAGAATCGTCAGGAGGCGATGGACCCAATCCGGCTTATCGACGCAACGCATGATGAGCTCGGTGACGTCCATCAAACAGCAGGCGTGCTGCCAGCAACCGGCTTGGTCGCCCCAGACGAAGCCGCGAACGATACCCTGATCTCCCACCTCGTCGTAGACAGCCTGGACAGCGGCCAGATCGAGCTTTCCCACCGGCATGTACTTGTCGAGGAGCTCGATGTCATCATCACGCTTGATGATGTATTCGGTGATCCAGGTGGTCTTGCGATCGCCGCGGGTTTTGTAAGTCAAGGCGCCGCCCGGGGTCTGGATAACATGGTGAGTGACGCGGTTGTCCGGATCGCTGCTGACGCGCGTGACGTCGTCGCGCCACTCGGGAGTGGAGTGCTTGGTAAAGTCACAATCCACCAGGGCGGTCTGACCGACGTCACCAAAATACTGAATCTGGGCGTCCATCCCGAACTTTTTGAACGCTTCCAGCGCCGAGATTCCGTTGAGGTAATTATCAAGATGAAATGCCTGCCATTGATGAACCGAAATGGGCAGGCGGTCCGGCTTCTCTTTGCGAAGCGCCACCATGAGCCTTTCTTTGGGGACCATTTGAGTCTCCCTCCCAGCCTTGCCGCTCCGCCCGCCGGCAAACTGACCTCGGATTTCTCATTTGTGGCAGGTGGGATCCAGGCCGATCGCTACAGCGGATTCAGCGGCTTTACCCACTCCCGCCCTACCAGAGTTTATTGGCTTCCGTGCGGACCAGTCCCTGCGTTGCAACCGGCCAGTCATCGGTGCGAAACGGCGGCGCCGGCAACCCCAGCTTATTATAGAGATTGCACTTGGGATCATTCGCCCATGCATAGCGCGCAGCCAGCGGCTTCAAAACATGCGCGCTGGAAAGCACCACTTCGTTGCTCACGATTTGCGCTTCCGCGGGGAAGAATTGCTGGTCCTGCCCAGCGATCTCAAATCCCATCAGGCGCTGCCCGCGGACCACCAATCCACCCGCCACATGTGTAAATTGCAGGTGTAAGGTCCCCTTGTCCGCGTGCAGAGATTTGAAGGTCGGACCCCTGTACTCGATCCTCCGGCCATACGCAATACCTTCCGCGGCTAATTCCAGACGCCGGCCCACTTCCTGCTTGTTCTTGGGATGAACATCATAAGACTCGCCGATGTCGATGGCCACGGCCATTCCGGTTTTCGGCAACGTCAGGGTTTTTTCCTGTGATTCCCTCAGGACGGCCCAGGTATCAGAAGATTGGCCACCCACAGTGTAGCTGGCGAGTTGAACAAAGAGAAATGGAAAGTCCCCCTCACCCCAGGAGCTTCGCCACTGTTGAATCATCGTCGAGAATACCTTCCGATATTGGTAACCAAACGATGCGTTCGATTCACCCTGATACCATATGGCTCCGGCGATCGCATAAGGCGTGAGGGGCGCAACCATGCCGTTCCACAACCCGGCATCGCGCCAAGGATGACTGCGGGGATCCTTAGGAGCGTCGGGAAAGGGCAATGCGACCTTGCCGTTGGCCTCGGCGTCTTCTGCGGCCTTCTCCCATTCTCCCAGTTTCTGCTCGTACTGTTCGAGCGCGTGCGGGAAATCCGCAATTCTCTGCCGCCAGGAATCCGCCACGACCTTCAAGTCGGGATCGGATTCCAAGGCCTCATCGCTCGTCCAGGCCTCGGCCTCCGTGCCACCCCAGGAGGAGTCAATCATCCCCACGGGGAATTTCAGAGCGCGGTACAAATCCCGGCCGAAGAAGTAGCCCACGGCGGAAAAGCTCCCCACCGTCGCGGGGCTTGCCACCACCCACTGGCCCTGCACGTCGCTTTGCGGTTTCCCCGCCACCGCTTTCTTTACGATGAAGAGACGCAGCAGAGGATAATTGGCCGCCGCCACTTCCTGCTCCGCGTTCTTCACACCACCGAACACACCGTGGTTCCACACGGCAAACTCCATATTCGACTGGCCGGAGCATACCCACACTTCGCCCACCAGCACGTTGTGGAGGGTCACGGTGTTTTTTCCTGCCACCGTCATTTCAAACGGCCCGCCCTTCTTCAGCGGTCCCAACTCCACCTTCCACTGCCCATGGGCATCAGCGGTGGCCGACTCCTTTTGCTCTCCCAGGCTCACCGTGACTTGCTCGCCCGCGTCGGCCGTTCCCCAAATCGCCACCTGCCGGCCTTGCTGCAATACCATGTTGTCGCTGATCAGCGCCGGCAATCTGACGTCAGCGGCCGCCGTCACAGCGCCCATCAGGACAGCGAGAACGACCCCCGGAAGCCGCTGTCGGCAAACTTTGCAGGAGTGTGCCCACACACACGCGACCTTATTATGATTCCACCACGATTCGTTCCTCATGGAGACCGCCTTCCCGATAAGTTGAGCAAACTGAATTGCGGGGCAGATACTAACATCCCATCCCCTTCGAGGCCAGAAATTCTCGTGCTCTTATCCCGGCGGGTGGCGTCAGGGGAAACTTTACAATCCATTATAAAATATTAAAAACCCTTTCAAAGGGCTTTTTCGTGAAGCGCGATCATGTCAGCTTCGGTGCAAGGGCGGGAATTCGACTGGTGGCAAGCGTCTTCCCTGGCCTTCCTGGCCAGCAACGGAATCAGGTCGCGGGTCACACCCAGAGCGCCGGACCGCCCATCTGCAAACCGTAGTCAAACAGGGTGACGGCGCCGGTGAGAATGGAAATGATGGAGAAGGAAATGGCGAAGTTCGAGAAGCCACCCATGCTCCGCAGCAGTTCCCGGGAGTATCCAAAGCGTTCGAGTCCCCGAGCATCCCTTTGGGTCTGGGTTTCGTGGACCATGCTGGGCGGCGTAAATTCGTCCCATCCCTTCCCGTGCGGTTTTCAATCTCGCAGTGGTTGCCTGAAGTGAAGTGGTCTGCCATCTTATTTTTTCCCTCTCTGAACGTCAAGGTGGATGTACCATAGTGAATCAATATGCTTCTTTGGCGGAGTTACGCGCTCGACAAACCTTATGAATGGACTAGAGCCGTTCCTTGACCGGTGGGCGAATTTCTACCTCCTCACCTCGGCGGCAGCCGCGACCCTGATCGGTCTGTTGTTTGTAGTCATCACGCTCGGCGCGGAGCGAAGGGAGGAAGACGACGCCGCGAAGATTCGCATGTACCTTACGCCCACCGTGGTCTTTTTCGCGTCCGTGCTAGGTGTTGCCGCGATTTTGACCTTTCCGAGCCATACTCGGCTCACGGCTGCTCTTTGCACTTGCCTCGTGGGTGTCGTCGGCTTAGTTTACTCGGGGTCCACTTTAGTTGGAGGCAATAAGAAGAGTTCCGAGGAATGGCATGACCTGATCACTTACGCGATTGTTCCATTTGCAGCATACGGGCTCCTCGTATTGGGCGGGGTCCTGTTACTCCACCACCCCCAACGCGGCCTCACCTTTGTGGCTGTCGGTATGCTGTCGTTGCTTACGCTTGGGATCCGCAACTCATGGGCCATCGCCATCGACGTCGCTACCCGTCCTGGCCGACACTAGCGTCAGCGTGACAGGAGGTTTATCAAACGCATAATTCCGTTCTTAGATCTCGAATCAATCGCAGCAATGCCAGCGCAGTCCAGTGAGAATTGAGTGAGGGATTCACATTGAAAACAATATCTCGTCGGGGTTTTATGGCGGCGGTTCCCGCTCTCAGCGTGGCGCCGAAATGGGCGGACGGAGGGGATGCCGGGGCGCGGGATATTGCCGGCGGCGGGCAGGCATCGAAACTCCAGGCCGCGGCCTTTAGTTGCGATATAACGCCTCCGCTCGGAAGTCCCTTGCCGGAGTGCAAGCCTCCCGTGGCCGCCAGCGCGGATATCCCTCTGCTGGCGAAGGGTGTGGTGATCTCCGACGGCAGCACGCGGTACGTTCTCTGCTCCCTCGATTATTGCGAGCTGCGTACGGGCGCGCACGACTTGTTTCGCCGAGCCACTGCCAATGCTTTGGGCGTGAACGAATTGCAAATCGAGGTGCACAGCATCCACCCACACGACGCACCCCTTTACGACACGCAGGCTGAACTCTTTGCGGAAATGGTGCCTTCGCCGCCCCACACGACGGATTTGGCGTTTATAGCCATCGCTGCGGAGCGCGTGGCTGCCGCCGCGCACGAGGCTTTGCAGAGGCTGCAACCCCTGACCCACGTCGCCTGCGGCAAAGGCAAAGTGGAAAAGTTCGCTTCCAATCGGCGCGTTCCCTTGCCCGATGGGAAAATCGGGATCCGCTTGAGCCACTGCAACGACCCTGTGCTGATTGCCGCGCCCGAGGGTTTGATCGATCCCTGGATGCGAACCATCACGCTCCTCAACCGGCAGCATCCCATCGCCCGGCTGCACTACTACGCCTCGCACCCGCAGAGCTATTATGGCCAGGGCCACATGAATCCCGATACCACGGGGATTGCTCGCGAGCGCTTGGACAAAGAGGAAGGAATCCCCCAAATCTATTTTAACGGCTGCGCAGGAAACATCGCGGCGGGCAAATACAACGACGGATCGCACCCGATGCGCATGGTCCTGGCCGGCCGTTTGTACGACGGCATGAAGGCCGCCATCAAAGCCAGCGGGAAACCCCAGCCTGCGACCCTTTCCTGGAAAACCGGCGACGTTCGTTTCGTGCCGCGTCAGGAAGCGGACTTCTCCGAGGAGCATTTCCGAAAAGTGTTGGCTGATCCGCAGCAAACCTACATTGTCCGCATGGCTGCTTCGCTCGCGCTGGCGTGGTATGAGCGGCTCAAGATCAGGCCCACCGTGGATATCACTTCTTACCGGCTTGGGCCGGCGACGATTCTGCACCTTCCCGGTGAGGCTTTTGTGGAATACCAACTCTTCGCGCAGAGCGTGCGCCCGAATGACTTCGTCGCCGTCGCCGCCTATGGCGAGCTCGGTACTGGGTACATCTGTACAGACAAGGCCTTCGCAGAGGGTGGATATGAGCCGACAGCATCTTTTGTCGGCCCACCCTCGGAAGCGCGATTGAAAGCTGCCATTACCGAAGTGTTGAAAAGCAGTGGTTAGTGGATAGTGGCTAGAAGCCATTTCAAAACCCTGTACAACGGGGTGAAGATAGGGTAGTTATTTTTGTCATGGAGGTGGATCGCGAGCGTAATCAGCGCCAGAGGGAGGGCCGATGGCGCGATACGGTCGGTTGCTGACCGACGCCCAGTGGGAAAAGATCCGGCCCTTGCTCCCCAAGCGGCCGTCGCGACCTCGTGGCGGTCGGCCCCCGGCCAATGACCGCAAAGTGCTGGAAGGCATTTTGTGGATTTTGCGCAGCGGGGCTCGCTGGCAAGATTTGCCGGAGGAATTCCCCTCGCCCACGACCTGTTGGCGAAGGCTGCGGGATTGGGAAGAGCAAGACGTATGGCTGGAGATCTGGCGCGCCTTTCTGGGCGAGTTGAATGAACGCCAACAGTTAAAGTGGAGCGAATCCTTCCTGGACGGCAGTTTCGCTCCCGCTAAAAAGGGGGCTCTGCCGTCGGCAAGACCAGGCGGGGCAAGGGAACGAAGTGGATGGTGGTGGTCGACGGCCAGGGTCTTCCTTTGGGAAACCACCTTCACTCTGCTTCCCCGTCGGAGGTCAAGCTCGTCGCGGCGACGCTCGCGACGATCCGGGTAGGGCGGCGGCATCGGGCCGGGCGTCCCCGGCAAAGGCCGATCCGCCTCATCGCCGATCGCGGCTACGATAGTGACCCGTTGCGCGAGCAACTGGCCGAGCGCGGCATCGAGTTGATCGTCCCGCATCGGAAGAATCGGAGCAAACCTCCAACGCAGGACGGTCGGGCCTTGCGCCGCTATCGACGACGCTGGACCGTGGAACGCACCTTCGCCTGGCTCGGCAACTTCCGCCGACTGGTGGTGCGCTACGACCGTTCGCTGAGGATTTACCAGGCTTTTTTTCATATCGCCTGCTTCATGATCGTCCTACGGAGGGTTTTGAAATAGCTTCTAGTGGTTAGTGCTAAGTAGACAGCGGTTTGTGGGTAGTGGCCTGCGGCAAGTATACGGGGGTTTGCCGCTAGCCACTAGCCACTAACCGCTCTTCTTAGGAGGAATAATGTTCCATCGCTTATCATCCGTAACATGCGGCCTCGTGCCTTTGGCCGCCGTCGCGCTTTTGTTTCCCATGAGCTGCTTTTCGCAGGCAGATTCAAATGCGCCGATCAAAGTTGGAATCATCGGCCTGGATACTTCGCACGTGATCGCCTTCACCAAAAGCCTGAACGATCCCTCCGATAAGCAATATGTGCCAGGCCTTCGAGTGGTGGCCGGCTACAAGGGGGGAAGCCCGGACGTCAAGGCGAGTTGGAGCCGCGTGGATGGATACACCACGCAGTTGCGCGATAAGTGGAACGTCGAAATTGTCGATGACATTCCCACGCTCTGTTCCAAAGTCGATGCCGTGCTGCTGGAAAGCGTCGATGGGCGGCCGCATTTGGAGCAAGTAAAGCCGGTCTTTGCGGCGCACAAGCCCGTCTTCATCGACAAGCCCATGGCCGGCAGTTACAAAGACGCCAAGGAAATCGCCGAACTGGGCAAAGCGTCAGGTGTGCCCTGGTTCACCTCCTCCAGCCTGCGCTACTGGAGCGAAACCGCACGCTTGAAGGAACCGGAGGGCATCGGTCACATTATTTCCTACGACGTTCTGGGACCGACGATCCGGGAGCCACTTGAACCCTCCATGTTTAATTACGGCGTTCACGCCGTCGAAATGCTTTACCAGCTCATGGGATCGGGATGCGAATCCGTGACCATGCAAACTTCGGAAAACGAGGACGTATTGGTGGGCAAGTGGAAGGACGGCCGCCTGGGGGTGATGCGAGGGTTTAGCAGCGGCCTCTATGCTTTTTCGATTACCGTGTACGGAGACAAAGGCGTTTTGCACTCGGAGGGGAAACCCGAGGCCTATCACGAGTTACTGGTGGAAATTGTCAAGTTTTTCAAGACCCGTGTCCCCCCCGTGGACAACAACGAATCGTTAGAGACCCTGGCGTTTATGGAGGCTGCGGATCTCAGCGTGGCCCGCGGAGGAGTGGCCGTTCCGCTCAGTGAAATCATGAAATAAAAGTGTAAAGGGTAAAGGATAAAGGGTAAAACAAAATGGTGACAAGAACGTGGAGTGCTCTTGCTTTCATGTGGCTGGCGCTGGCTGCAAGTCAACCCCTGGCGGGACAGACCATGCCGCAGAAAGCATCACCCGAGCCCCGGCTCCAAGCGAAGATTTACAACTCGGGCTTTGACCTCGCGCACGACAGTTACAACGGCATCAGCTCCGCCAGTGATGGAAAGATTTACTACGTGCTTTCGTCGCAAACCATCGACACGGGCGCGCAAATCTACTCCTTCGATCCTGGGCCGGAAAAGATCAAGCATCTGGGCGACCTCACCGAAATTTGCGGGGAAAAAGGGCTGAAGGCCATTCCCCAGAACAAGTCGCACGTACGTTTCTGGGAATCGAACGGAAAACTCTACTTTGCATCTCACATTGGATATTACACAATTAAGAATGGCATGGAGACCATGGGGGTCCCGCCACCAGGCTACAAGCCCTACCCGGGCGGCCATTTCCTTTCTTACGACCTGGCCACCGGCAAGTTTGAAAACCTGGCCCTCGCCCCGCACGGCGAGGGGATCATTGCCATGACCATGGATCCCGCGCGCGGCCGCCTTTATGGATTGACCTGGCCGACGGGCTACTTTATCCGCTTCGACCTGCGCACGAAGCAACTCAAGGATCTGGGCCTGTATTCCGAATTGGGGGAAAGTGTTCGGGGGCCGCGATACCGCACCCTTTGCCGCTCCCTGGTGGTCGACCCGCGCGATGGATCGGTCTACTTTACGACCGCCGATGGGCTTATACTGAGGTATCGATATGACCGGGATGCGGTCGAAAAAGTCGAGGGCGACGACCTGCGCAAGGATTACTTCGGGGTGTATGACCCGACCTCTTCAGGAACCATGGGATACAACTGGCGGCAGGTCATCTGGTACGCTCCCGAGAACATGATTTACGGAGTTCACGGAAACTCGGGATACTTATTCCGCTTTGATCCGCGCCTGCCCCGCGTGGAGGTGCTGGACCGCATCACCTCACTGCCTTCGCAGCGTAGCGGGATGTACGATGAGTTCAGCTATGGCTATCTGGGATTCATCCTCGGCCAGGACGGAAAAACCTTGAATTACCTGACCGGTGGACCTATTTATCGTGAGGGAAAGAGGGTGGCAGGAAAAAGCGTTGCGCAGAAGGGTGAATCGAAAGGCGAGGAAGATCTGCACCTCATCACCTATTACCTTCCCACTGGAAAGTACATGGATCACGGCGCCATCTTCTTCCCCGACGGCCAGCGGCCCAAAGAGGTCAATTCCATCGCGGTGGGCAAGGATGGCTCGGTATACGCCCTCGCCGCCGTCACCCAGAACGGGCACGATCGGACCGATTTAATGAGGATTCCGGGGCCCATCCCGAGCCACTAACGCGGAAAGAGGGAAAGCCGAAACTCGAAAATCGTGTCGAGCATCGAATTTCGAGTTTCGAGTTTCGAGTTTCATCAGTCCTCGATCAAGGAGGCTTCATCATGAAGAAGAATAATTTCGAAGGAAAACCGAGCGAAGGCCGCAGGAATTTTCTTCAGGCCGGCGGCATGGCTTTGCTAGGTTTGGCCATGCCGGAAACTCTCGCCGCCAAACCTCTCGCCAGTGAATCCCTGGCCTTGTCGGGAGGCCCGAAGGCGGTCACCTTCCCCAAGGATAAACTCGAGGCCCTCACTCGCTGGCCACGCTACGGGCAGGCAGAAAAGGATGCGCTTCACCGCCTGATCGACACCGACAAGTTCTACGAGGAACTGCCGCTGTTCGAGAAGGAGTGGAAGGAGTACACCGGGATCCCCTACCTTCGGGCGCATATTAATGGCTCATCCGCCATCACCAGCATGTTCTTTGCCATCGATCTCGAGCCAGGCAGCGAAATCATGGTGCCCTCTTATGACTTCCCCACGGACTGCCTGGCCATGCGCTTTTTTAGCTATGTCCCCATTTTCATCGATATCGATCCCGCCACGGGGTGCTTTGACCTGGAGGATGCCCGCCGCAAATTTACCAGCCGGACCCGGGCGGTGTTTCCGATGCATTCCTGGGGCATGCCTTGCGAAATGGATCACATCCGGGACTTCGCCAAGGAGAAAGATTTGATTGTCCTCGAGGACGCCGCCCACGCGCACGGAGCGAGCATGCAAGGCAAGAAGATGGGGACCTGGGGGGACCTGGCAATATTCAGCTTTCAGGCCAGTAAAGTCTTGCCCACGGTCGAGGGGGGCATGGGGATGTATCACACCCGCTTGCACTATGAGCGCGCTACAGCCTTCGGCGAATATCTGGCGCCGGATGGTTTTCCCGCCGAGAGCCCCGTCCATCGCTACCACGGAACCGGATTTGGCCAGAAGTACCGCATGCACCCATTCTCTGCTGCGGTCGGCCGCATGCAATTGCGCACCTTGGATGCAACCAGCGCCTTGGTGGAGAGGAACGTTCGCCGCCAAAACGATCCCTTGATCCAGTTGGCGGGACTGAGTGAGCCTCGTATTCGCCCCGACCAGAAACGCGCCTACTATCACGCCAACATGCTGCTGCTCGACTCCGCCAAAGCCGGCGTCTCCCGCGATGCCGTGGCCAAAGCCCTCCGGGCTGAGGGCGTCGGCGTCTCCACCTGGGTTTACCCCGAACAGCATAAGCTGACGATTTACGCGGAGCCCCAATGGTGGCACCATCCCCCGGTAATTCCCACTTCCATGCCGGGAGATGATTACATCAACAAACAGCACATCTTCCTGCCGCTGTTTTACGGCGAGGCCGACGAGGTGATCGATCAGTACGTCAAGGCATTCCAAAAGGTTTGGGCGCACCGGTCGGAGCTTGCTTGAAGAGCAGGTTTCAGGTGCCAGGTGCTTGCCCCAAGGATGTTCACTCAGTTGCTAGCACGGGTTAGGTGCGGGCGAAGACTATTTTGGAGTGCGGTAGCAGCAGCTACCGCCTTCCGTCTTCTGTTCATACGACTAAAGCATGAGGGGTAGCGGAAGAAAGGCGGTAGCTGCTGCTACCGCACTCCAAAATGGGACCAATGTTCAAAAGACTACTGGGCACGTTCCTGACCGCTGTTGCGCTAGGTCTATGCATTCAGCAACCTTCCGGCCAGCAGCCCATCCACACTGACAAGCAAAATCTACTCGTCTACTATGACGCCGCGGGGGCGTCCCATCGCGTCAAGACCATTGCGGACTGGGAAATCCGTCGCGGCCAAATCCTCCACAACATGCAACTGGTCATGGGGCCACTGCCCACGCCTTCGAATGCGCCGCTGGATGTCCAGATCGAGAGCACCGTGGAACTGCCCACCGCCCGCCGCGAGAAGATCACCTATCTCGGCGCTGACGGCGACCGCGTGCCCGCTTATCTCTTTATCCCCAAATTGGCCCCGGGAGTGAAGGTCCCGGCGGTCCTCTGCCTGCACGAAACGACTAAGGTGGGAATGGATAGTCCCGCCGGACTGGGAGGCCGGCCCAACCGCTACTACGCCCTGGAACTGGCGGAGCGCGGGTTCGTCACCATTGCGCCCGACTACCCCAACTTCGCCGAATACCATTTCGACCCCTACGCGCACGGTTACGCCAGCGCCACGATGAAAGGCATCTCCGACCACATGCGCGCGGTCGACCTGCTGCAATCCCTACCCGAGGTCAATCCGGATGAAATCGGGGTGATTGGCCATTCGCTGGGCGGGCACAACTCGATGTTCGTGGCGGTTTTCGATAAGCGCATCAAGGCCATCGTCACCAGTTGCGGGTTCACGTCCTTCGAAAAATACATGGGCGGGAATCTCGCCGGCTGGAGCCACAAGGGATATATGCCCCGCATCGCCGAGGTCTACCACCACAATCCGGCGGAAATGCCCTTCGATTTTACCGAGGTGCTGGCAGCGCTGGCGCCGCGGCCGGTCTTTATTAACGCCCCCGTCGGCGACGATAACTTCGAGGTCTCAGGAGTGAAGGATTGCGTGGCCGCCGCCCTTCCCGTGTATCGGAAGATCTACAAGGCGCCGCGCAACCTGCAAGTGATCTACCCCCAAGGTGGTCACGATTTTCCCACTCCGGTCCGCGAAGCGGCATACGAGTTCCTGGCGCGGGCACTCAAATCGTCACGCTGACACATTCTTGTCTCGACGGAGGCGGCGTGGTTTGCCATACTACCGCAAGGTCTTGAAGCATGAATCCGCCGAATGACGATCTGATTGACGATATTGTCCGCCGCATCGTGGAGACGGCGCAGCCGGAGAAGATCATCTTGTTCGGCAGCCGGGCACGGGGCGACGCCCGACCCAACAGCGATTTCGATTTACTGGTGATCAAGGAATCCAACGAGCCAGGCTACAAGCGCGACGCCCCGCTCTATGTCGCCCTGGCGGGTCTGTCCGTTGAAGTAGGCGTTTTAGTCTACACGCCCGAAGAGGTGGCAGAGTGGGCCCAGGTTCCGCAAGCTTTTGTGACCACGGCGACACGCGAGGGAAAGATCGTCTATGAAAGAAAAGGCTGATCTGGTTCTCGGCTGGTTGCGGAAAGCGCAGAGCGATCGTGTTGCCCTGGATGTTACCTTGCGGGCGAGGTTGACCCTATCAAGCGAATCCTCTCCATTCATCGCTGGGGGAGCGGACAGGTGAAGGCGTAGCTTCCTGAGCCGATCTGAAATATCGCCGCATCGTTTTCCACGCGCAGGAACTTGACTCCCTCGGCGTGGGCCGCGGGTTTGCCGCTTTCGCGCACATTGTCAGGGTCTGCCGACGGAATGAAGACGGTGGCCGTGGCGTTGGGCGGCACCACGATGTTCCAGTCGAATTCCCCTTTCTGGGCTTGCCAACTGCTCGAAATCTTTCCCTGCGGCGAATCGAGCGAGGCTCTGACAAAGGTCAGTTCAGGAACCACCCGAGGATGCATCACGATGTCCTTGAATCCCGGGTGCTCGGGGTCGTAGTTGATGCCTGCCAGGGCTTGATAGAACCACGCCTCGAGGTCGCCGGTCTGAATCAGCAGGGCTTCGCTATTCATGCCGGGGTCGCGCGTGTTCATATCATAGCGCTCCCAAATGGTCGTGGCGCCCTGGGCAATCATATAGCCCCAGCTCGGCCTTTTAGTGCGCGTGGCGATGGTGAGCGCCACGTCGGCGTGCCCCGTTTCCGTAAGCACCTCCATCAGCCACTGCATCCCCAGCAGACCCACCGTCGTGTATCCCTGATGCTGAATCATGATGTCATCCACCAGGTTCTGGATGACCTTGGCGCGGAATTCGTCAGGAACCAGACCAAACGCCAGCGGCAGCACGTAGGAAGTCTGGGTGGCGCCTTCGTATTGGGCGGTTTGGGGATTGAACAGCCGCCGGTTAAAGCCGTCACGGATCTTTGCGGCAAGGTCGGTGTAATGCTTTTCATCGTCCGTCTTGCCTAGCCGTTGGGCCGCTCTTGCCATGAGTTTGACGTTGAGGTAGCAGTAGGCCGTGCCGATCAGGGGCCGGCTGGTGGCTCCCCGGTCCGAGCCCTTCGCGTCCATGGAGGCGGCGTCGCACCAGTCTCCGTATTCCGTTTTGTCGACGGTGTAATCCCCTTTCATTTGGCGGGCGCAGTACTCCACCCATTTTTTCATGGGCTGGTAATTCACCTCCAGGATGCGCCGATCGCCATAGAACGAATAATACCAATCCGGGATGATGGTTAGAACGCTGGGCCAGGCAATGTCGCCGCTGTAGAACGCCCAATAGGCCGGAGAAACATCGGACTGCTTGCCGTCGGGCTGCTGATCCAGGAAGATGTCGTGAATCCACTTGTCGTAAAACGCCGACACATTAAAGTTGAAGGCTTCACCCTCACCGTCCTTCGCCGGGTCGCCGGTCCAGCCCTGCCGTTCGTCGCGGTCGGGGTCCAGTGGGACGCCGTTGCGCAAGAACATGCGCTCCCCCCATCGCACATTGCGATAGATTTGTTTCAGGAGCGGAATGGAACACTCGAAGGAACCGACAGCATCGAGGCCGTTTTCCACCACCAATCCGGTGAACTGATCGGCGGTAACTTTCCCCGGGAGGCCGGTCACTTCCACGCGGCGGAATCCCTGGCCGCGAAACCGCGGGCTCCAGGTTTCCACGCCCGCGCCTTTGAAAATGTAAGTATCCGTCGCCAGCGCGCTGCGGTTGTCTTGGGAGCGCAACGAGCCATCGGGATTAAGACTGTAAGCCTCCCGCATCCTCACCACGGTGCCCGCGGGAGCAGAGGCGCGCAGGCGGACCTGTCCGTAGAAATTCTGCCCAAAATCCACCAAATAAGTTCCCGACTTGGTCTGACGGATGGACACGGCCTTAAGTTCCTGGGTGATGCGGGTCGGTTCCAGCATTTGGGCTTGGAGGCGGCCGCCGGGAGAGGACATCGTGTCCACCTTGCGCCACTGCGCGTCGTTGAATCGAGGCTTGTCCCATCCCGGAATCTCCTTGCGGGAGTCGTATTCTTCGCCATCGTATTCGTTGTTGACGCGCGTCGGGTCGTCCGCTGTGACCTTCCAGTCGCCGTCGCTCGCCACCTGCTGGCGCGTGCCGTTGGCGTATTCAATTTCGAGTTGGAGCAACAACTCCGGGTAGCTATAAGACTTGAAATTTACGGGATGCTTGTTGCCCGCCCTGGGGGCGAAGAATCGCCCATTGCCCAGAACCACCCCCAGAGCATTCTTGCCCGGCAGGAGTTGGCGGGTCACGTCAAACGTGACGTAGAGGATCAGCTTGGAGTATTCGGTAAGACCGGGATCCATGATGTGATCCCCCACGCGGGCGCCGTTCAAGTAAAGGTCAAAGAACCCCAAGCCAGTCACGTAGACCGTGGCGCGACGAATCGGCTTGGGGATTTCGAACTCCCTCCGCAACATGCGCGCCGGAAGGCGTGTGTGGGTTTGATCGCTGGGCAGCGTTTGGTCTCCCCCGTTCAATCCGATCCACTTCGCGTCCCAGTCGCTCGCCTGAAGCAACCCCATGCTCCACAGAGCAGGCTCGCTCCATGCCGAAGCCTTGCCCTCCTGATCCCAGATTCGAACCTTCCACCAGCACCTCTGACGCGATCCCAAAAGCTTTCCCAGGTAGGCGACCTGGGTGCTTTGGTCGGAGTCGACTTTGCCGGAATCCCATAGGTCAGCCTTGCCGCTCTGCAACGCTTGTTCCGTTGCGGCAACCTGAATCTGGAATGCCGTCTGTCGCAGACCTCGACCGGCCATTGGAGCAGCTTGCAACTTCCAACTGAGCCGGGGAGTGGTGCGGTCGATGCCGAGAGGGTTTTTAAGGTACTCGCAACGCAGGTCCACGGGATGTAACACCGATTCCGCTGCCCGAGATTGCGAGAAAAATGTCGAGGCAATAATCAATAAAGACGATAGGATGGTTGTGCGTTTCATGCGCGCCAGTGTAACTGATTTCCACCCCCGCGACCACTCAAGCGCCGAAGGACAGGGATAAATGAGCCGCGCCCCACCACGAGCGTGCCCAATTGCAGTGAAAGGTAACGATTAAGGGCGGGGCTGGCTAGCTCGGGACATGCCGACCTGGAGGACGGCGCTATAAGTGCCATTCTTTGGTGCGCACGGGGACAGTTCCGCTCACACGAGGCGCAGGGTTCGACCGACAAGAATTGTTAAAGGGGTGAAACCCCGTAGCGCACAAAATCGTCTGATTTAAGGAAGACAATAGCCCGTGGAAGGTAGGTATACGCGCAGCAGCAGCACGCTTCTTTGTGCTTCCCAGGAATCACTCTTGCCCCCTGGAAGCAATAACGCCTCCAGATGCTTGGGGAGAGGCCAAGACCTTTGGTGCGGCACTGGGCCGTCAAGCCGTGGCGCTATTTGAGGAGACAGGATGAGACCCCGGATCTTCGGAGCACGAGCGCCGCTGACGGCTTCACTGCTCCTCTCGCTGTTTTCCGCAGGAATACTGTTTGCGCAAAACCCTTCCGGCTCGGTGCATGGCCAGATTTCTGACCCCTCGGGCGCCGCCGTCCCGGGCGCGAGGGTAGCGGCGGTATCTGCCACGGGGCAAGCCAAATTGGGCGTGGTCCATCCGGATGGAACGTACGATATCCAAGGCCTGACCCCGGGAACCTATACGGTCAAAGCGCGTGCCAAGGGGTTCGACATGTTTGAGCAGCCGAACGTCCAGGTGGCCGCCGGCAAGACGGGCAAAGTTGATATCGCTCTCAAGATCAAGCAGGAAGTGGAAAAGGTGGAGGTTACAGACTCAAGCACCCAGGTTAGCGTCAATCCCGAAGAAAACGCCAGCGCTATTGTGATCAAGGGTGAGGATCTGAATGCGCTCTCGGACGACCCGGATGAACTGCAATCGGAGCTGGAAGCTCTGGCGGGACCCTCCGCAGGACCCAATGGCGGCCAGATTTATGTGGATGGATTCACCGCCGGCCAGCTCCCCCCCAAAGCGGACATCCTGGAAATTCGCATCAATCAGAATCCCTTCTCCGCGGAATATGACCGGCTGGGCTATGGGCGCATTGAAATCACCACTCGGCCGGGCGCCAGCAAATTCCATGGCCAGGTGATGGGTGATATCAACGCCTCGCCTTTCAACACGCGGAACCCATTTGCCGTGCAGGAACCGGGGTATCACACGGAATTTTACAACGGAAGCGTGGGCGGGCCGCTCGGTAAGAAGGCGTCATTTTTCTTCACCATCTTTCGCCGTGACATTGGCGACGATGCCGTCGTATCCGCGTTTGTCCTCGACCCTACCACGCTCGCCGAAACTACGCTAAGCCAAGGTGTCGCCAGTCCCCATACCTTAACCAACCTGAGCCCACGCTTTGACTTTCAACTGACCAACAACAACGTTCTGTCGGTTCGCTATCAGTTTTTTGACAACAATGCCACGAACAGCGGGATCGGCCAGTTGACTCTTCCTTCGCAAGGCATCAACACGCACAGCGACGAGCATACCTTGCAGGTGAGCGACACGCAGGTGTTCAGCGCCAAGACACTGAACCGCTTTCGTTTCCAATACTTGCACCAAGACTCCAACTCCGTGGCCCAGATCATTGCCCCCACCATTTCGGTGCTGGGAGCATTCAACGGGGGTGGCAACTCCATCGGGACGCCCACTGATACGCAAAATCACTACGAGGTGCAGAACCTGACCTCCTTCTTCCTCGGCAAGCATACCTTGGTGGTGGGAGGCCGTTTGCGGGATGTGCAGGATTCCAGCAGTTCCAACGCAAGTTTCAACGGGACGTTCACCTTTCCTTCCCTGGACGCCTACCAGTCTGCTGAGCAACAAGTTCAGGCGTACGGCGCCTGTGCAGGAAGCCCAATCTGCCCGGTGAGCGGGCCCACTCAGTTTTCCATCGTTGCGGGGATCCCTCTCACCGCCGTCAACATGCTGGACGTGGGGCTCTTTGCGCAGGATGACTGGAAATTCCACTCCAACATGACGCTCAGCTTGGGCATGCGCTGGGAATCGCAAACGGGCATTCCTGATCATTCGGACTTGGCGCCGCGCGTGGGCTTTGCCTGGGGTCTGAATAGGCACAAGAATGCGGCGGCGAAAACGGTTCTGCGCGCCGGGGTGGGAGTTTTTTATGACCGGTTTACGGAAGGCCTCATCCTTCAATCCGAGCGCTTGAACGGCACGACCCAGCAGACGTACCTGGTTCGGTCGCCAACCTTTTACCCGGTCGTCCCCAGCATCAGCACCCTCAGCAGTCTAGCCAGCAATACCTCCGCACGGTACGAGATCGATCCCCATCTTCGGGCGCCTTACATGATTACGTCCGCGATGAGCATTGAGCAGCAGGTTTCAAAAAGTGCGACGATTTCATTGACCTATCTCAATTCCCACGGGGTCCACCAACTTTTCACGAACGATATCAATGCGCCTGTTCCTGGGACTTGGTTTGCGCAGGGGAATCCGCAGCTCGGGACTCGCCCCAATCCCAACGCGGGGAACATCTACGATTACCAATCCGGCGGCCTTTTCAACCAAAACCAACTGATTGCCAATGTCAACTTGCGATTGAGCACCAAGCTCACGCTTGGCGGATTTTACACGCTCGGTTATGCGAACGCCGACACCAACGGAAGCGGCGGGCTCTTGATCATGAACCCGTACGACATCCAGCAGAACTATGGACGGGCCCCGTTTGACGTCCGAAACCGGATGGTCCTTTTCGGTAATTGGAACCTACCGCATCGGCTCAGCCTCAGTCCCTTCGTGGTTGCCTCCTCCGGAACGCCTTTAAACATCCTCGTGGGCCAGGACTTGTTCGGGACGGGTTCCTTCAATGCCCGGCCGGCACTAGCCGCAGCGGGCACCGGCACCCCGTGTCCCCCCGACAACCACCCCGTTTGTAGTACATCACTCGGAACCTTCAATACTCTTCCGGAATATGCACAATTCATCATTCCCCCCAATGAATACGACAATCCGGGGCAATTCACCTTTAACCTTCGGCTGAGCAAGACCATCAGCTTCGGGAAAGAAGTTCAAAGACCGTCAGCAATGGGTGGTGGGGGTGGAAGGGGCGGAGGTGGGGGCGGTGGCTTTGGTGGCGGAGGCGGCGGGGGTGGCCGTGGTGGCGGTGGTGGGGGCCGCGGAGGCCTAGGCCCTGGCGGGCTGGGCGGAGGCGGTGGGGGCGGCGGTTTCTTCGGCGGTGGGGGAACTACCAACAATCGGCGCTTCAGCCTCACGCTCAGCGCCAACGCCCGGAATCTCTTTAACGATGTGAACCTCGGGCCACGGGGCGGTGTTATCGGCACGCCCCTGTTTGGCCAATCGGACTCGATTGGTGGGCTCTTCGGGGGGGGAGGCCCAGGTGGTGGAACCCAGGCCGCGAATCGCCGCATTGATTTTCAGGCAACGTTTACGTTCTAATGGGGAGGCAACACGCTTCCCTATGGTTCTCAGAATCACTTTTGCCCGCTGGAAGCATTGTCCCTCCCGATGCTTCGGGGGAGGGCAAGACCTTTTTGTCAGGCGCCGGGCCGTCAAGCTGTGGCGCTAATTGAGGAAATGAGATGAGATTCCGGATCTTGGGAGCAAGAGCGCCCCTCGCGGCATTGCTGCTCCTTGCGTTGATCTCTCCAGGATTACTGCTCGCGCAAAATCCTTCCGGGGCGGTGAAGGGCCAGATTTCGGATCCCTCGGGCGCCAGCGTCCCCGCCGCCAGGGTGGTTGCGGTATCTTCCACGGGGCAAGTCAAAGCGGGCGTGGTTCATTCGGATGGATCGTACGAAATCAATGGCCTCGCTCCCGGAACCTATACGGTCAGAGCCCGTGCCAAGGGCTTCGCATTGTTTGAGCAGCAGAACGTCCAGGTGACCGCCGGCAAGTCGGGCAAACTTAACATCGCCCTCCAGATCGCGCAGGAAGTGGAAAAGGTGGAGGTTACAGATACCACCACCCAGGTAAGCGTAAACCCCGAGGAAAACGCCAACTCTTTGGTGATCAAGGGAGAGGATCTGCAAGCGCTCTCCGACGACCCGGACGAACTGCAATCGGAGCTGGAAGCTCTGGCAGGGCCCTCCGCCGGACCCAACGGCGGCCAGATTTATATTGATGGATTCACCGCCGGCCAACTTCCCCCCAAAGCGGACATCCTGGAAATCCGCATCAATCAGAATCCCTTCTCCGCGGAATATGACAAGCTGGGCTATGGACGCATTGATATCACCACCCGGCCGGGCTCCAGCCAATTTCATGGCCAGGTGATGGGCGATATCAATGCCTCGCCTTTCAACACGCGGAACCCTTTCGCCGTGCAGGAACCGGGATATCACACGGATTTTTTCAATGCCAACGTGGGCGGGCCACTCGGCAAAAAGGCCTCGTTTTTCTTCAATTTCTTTCGCCGTGACATCGGCGATGACTCCGTGGTGTCTGCCTACATTCTCGGCCCCAGCCCAACGTTTACGCCGACTCCGATCAGCCAAGCTATCGCCACTCCCCATTCCTTAACCAACCTGAGTCCACGCGTTGACCTTCAACTGAGCAATAACAATGTCCTCTCGGTTCGCTATCAGTTTTTCGACAACAATTTCACGAACAGTGGAATTGGGCAGTTTAGCCTTGTTTCGCAGGGTCTCAACACCCACAGCGACGAATATACTTTGCAGGTGAGCGATACCCAGGTGTTCAGCGCCAAAAGACTGAACCAATTTCGTTTCCAATACCTGCACGAAGACACCAACGCCACACCTCAATCCTTTGTCCCCACTATTTCGGTGCCGGGGTGGGAAATAGGAGGCGGCAACGCTTCTGGGATGTCGGCCGATACGCAAAACCATTACGAGGTGCAGAACTTGACCTCGTTCTTCCTCGGTAAGCACACCTTGGTAGTAGGGGGCCGCTTGCGGGACGTCCAGAACTCCAATACCTCCAACTCAAACTTCAATGGTAGCTTCACATTTCCCAACATGAGCGCCTACCAAGCCGCCGAGCAGCAATTTCAACAGTACGGCGTCTGCGGAGGAACCCCGAATTGCCCGGTGACGCCCACCCAGTTACTCATCGTCCAGGGGACTCCTCTCACCAGCGTCAACATGCTGGATATGGGGCTATTTGCGCAGGACGACTGGAAACTCCGGTCAAGCATGACCCTCAGCTTGGGTTTGCGCTGGGAATCGCAAACGGGAATCCCCGATCATTCCGACTTTGCGCCGCGCGTGGGGTTTGCTTGGGGTATAAATCCCCACAAGAATGCGACGGCGAAAACCGTTCTGCGCGCCGGCTTTGGAATGTTCTATGACCGGTTTGCGGATACCCTCATCCTTGAATCTGAGCGCTTGAATGGCACCATCCAGAAGACGTACAAGATTGCCTCACCAACCTGTTTCCCGAGTCCCGGCATGTGCAACCTAGCCAGCGGTGTGGAAGCCAACACCCGTTACCAAATTGATCCCAATTTTCGGGCGCCTTACACGATGCAGGCAGCGATTGGAATCGAGCAGCAGCTCTCCAAAAACGCCACGGTTTCGGTGACCTATCTCAATGCCCACGGAGTCCACCAACTTCTCACCAACGATATCAACGCACCCATCCCACCTTTCCCGTTGGGGCAACCTCAGCTTGGGACACGGCCCTTCGGCAATGCCGCCGGGGACATTTACGATTTCCAATCCACCGGCCTCTTCAACCAAAACCAAGTGATTACCAATTTCAATCTGCGATTGGGTTCCAAGCTCACGTTGGGCGGATTTTACACGCTCAGCTACGCGAATGCCGACACCAACGGCAATAATGCGGCCATCATCATGAACCCGTACGACATTCGGCAGGACTACGGTCGGGCACCCTTCGATGTCCGAAACCGGGGGGTGATCGTCGGTAATTGGAACCTGCCGCATCTAATCAGCCTCAGTCCTTTTGTGGTTATATCTTCCGGAACTCCTATGAACGCGACCTTGGGGCCCCTGGAGGACTTCTTCGGGACAGGCACCTTCAACGATCGTCCGGCACTTGCCGCTGCGGGGACGACGTGTCCCAGCCCCAACATCGTGTGTACGCCGCTCGGAAACTTTAATACTGCTCCGACTTCTGCCCAATTCATGATTCCCCCGTATGCTTTCCAAAATCCCGGGCAATTTACCTTTAACCTACGCCTGGCCAAGACCTTCGGCTTTGGGAAAGAGCTCCAGAGAACGACATCCGTGGGAGGCGGCTTTGGGGGCGGAGGTGGGCGCGGCAGCGGAGGTGGTGGGGGCAGAGGCGAAGGTGGGGGCCGTGGCGGGGGGGGCGGTCTTGGCCCGCGCGGACTGAGTGGAGGCGGTGGAGGCGGCGGCTTCTTCGGGGGCGGAGGAACAACCAGCAATCGGCGCTATAACCTCACGATTAGTGCCAACGCCCGGAATTTATTTAATGATGTGAACCTCGGGCCTCGAATTGGAAATGTCAACTCATCTCTCTTTGGCCAGTCGAACTCCATTGGTGGACTCTTCGGCGGTGGCCCGGGTGGCGGAACCCAGGCCGCGAATCGTCGCATTGATTTTATGGTGACTTTTACGTTCTAGCGCGCAATCGGCGCGTTCCGCATACAATTTTGGATTGACGAAATGGGCCGCCGCAAAGGCGGCCCGTCGCCCTCTTCTGTCTCTTTCCTAAACAACCCAACCCGCACTTCCAAGCCAGCACATCGCCGAGGTGTTGGCGCGCCGCCTCTCTTGTGATACAAAGGAGCGCTGCTGCAAGGCCTATGACCGCCTCGGGAAACGCCTCATAGACCGCTCATTTCTGATCTGCCAAGAGAATGCACGTATGGTGCTGCAATCGCTTAAGAAATCCTGGGGACTTCGGCTTGCGATCTTCTTCGCATTCGTGGTGGCGGGCGCTGCGGAGATGGAATTTTCCGGCCACGCCCAACAATCCCCTGCCCAGCCTTGGATGAACAGAAACCTTTTGCCCGATCAGCGCGCCGCCTTGGTTATTGAGCCAATGACGCTGGATGAGAAAATCAGCATCGTAACCGGCTATTTAGGTTTTCCCACCTTCCGCAACCTGCAAGCCCCGGAACGATCTCTGGGCGCTGATGGCTTTGTTCTTGGGATGCCAAGGTTGGGAATTCCCGACCAGCAGGAGATTGGATCGGGTTTAGGTGTGACCGATCTGGGCAAGCGGCCGCACGCCGAGGCCACCGCGTTCCCTTCCGGCATTGCCCAGGCCGCCACGTGGAATCTGGACCTGTCCCATGAGATAGGAGTGGTGATTGGCCGCGAGACACGCCAGCAGGGCTTCAACGTACATCTGGGAACCGGCGTGAACCTGGCCCGTGAACCGCGCGGCGGACGCACGTTCGAGTGGATGGGCGAGGACCCGCTGCTGGCCGGGAAAATGGCGGCAGCGAAACTGCGCGGCATCCAATCGCAGGGCATCATTTCCACCAGCCACATCTTTGCCATGAACGATCAGGAAGGCGCGCGCATGTCCGCGAACTCCATCATCGAGCCCCGCGCCATGCGTGAATCGGACCTGCTGGCGTTCGAGTTTGCCATCACCGAGTCGGAGGTGGGGGCGGTGATGTGCTCGTACAATCTGGTCAACGGCGCGTATGCGTGTCAGAACAAATTCCTCCTGACGGATGTGTTGCGGCGTGACTGGGGCTTCAAGGGCTACGTGATGTCGGACTGGGGCGCGGTCCACGATACAGTGGAGGCGGCGACGGCAGGGCTGGACCAAGAGTCCGGCAATCCGTACAAGCCGGGTGCAGTGGTCACGGATCGCAACTTTGGGATGTATGGCCCCAGGCTCAAGGAGGCCGTGGAAAAGGGCGAAGTGCCGCAAGCGCAATTGGACTCCATGGTCCAACACATCTTGCGGACCATGTTCGCCCGCGGCATCATTGATTATCCACCGCGGGTGGAAGCGATCGATTTCGCGGCGGACGGTGCGGTGGCGCAGCGGGCGGCGGAACAGTCGGCCGTTCTGCTCAAGAATGCGGCCCAGATACTTCCCTTGAGCAAGGGCCTGCGCTCGATTGCCGTAATCGGCTCCCACGCGGATGTGGGAGTGCTCGCCGGCGGAGGCTCCTCGCTGGTGTATCCGCCGGGAGGGAACGCCGTACCGGCTCCGACGCCCCCCAATCCGTTCTGGGACCCGTCCTCTCCATTGAAGTCGATCCAGGCCGCGGTCCCCCATGCGACCGTGAAATACGACGCGGGCACGGATTTTGCCTCCGCCGCCGCCCTGGCCGGCTCTTCAGAGGTAGCAATAGTGTTTGTCCATCAGTGGATGGGAGAAAACCGTGATGTGCCCAACCTGTCCTTGCCCGAAAATCAGAATGAATTGATTGACCAAGTGGCTGCCACCAACCACCACACAATCGTGATTCTGGAAACGGGCGGCCCCGTCCTGATGCCGTGGGTCGATCAGGTCGCGGGAATTCTGGAAGTGTGGTATCCGGGAAGTCGCGGCGGGGCGGCAGTCGCCAATCTGTTGTTTGGCGACGCGAATCCGGAAGGCCGCTTGCCCATTACTTTTCCTCGCACGGAGGCGGACTTACCTCATCCTGTTCTCCCCCGGCCCCCCTCCGCGCCCCAGGGCGCTGCTCCCGACACGCCCTACCCAATTTTTGATGTTCATTACGGCGAAGGGGTGAAAGTCGGATACAAGTGGTACGACGCCGAGCACAAAGACCCGTTGTTCCCCTTTGGCTTCGGGTTGTCGTATGCGCGCTTTCAGTATTCCAACCTCAAGGTCAGCCCCAGGGAAGAGGTTGTGGTGAGTTTCGACGTCGCGAATAGCGGCCCGCGCCGGGGCGGCGAGACCGCACAGGTCTACTTGGGGCTGCCAGAGAGTGCCGGGGAGCCGCCTAAACGCCTCGTGGGTTGGAAAAAATTGGAGCTTCGCCCGGGCGAGGTGGGACACGTCCAACTGATCGTCGATCCCCGCATGTTGGCCATCTTTGACGTCGATGCGAACAATTGGCACGTGCTTCCCGGTGAATACCAATTTCTTGTGGGCTCGTCTTCGCGAGACCTGCGCTTGACCGCGGTTTCGACCTTGCGCGAACAACGAGTCCGGCCTTGAGAAATCATTGATAGAGGCAAACTTTCATGAACCGGCGAAAATTTGTAAGATCGTTTGGAACCTCAACCCTCTTTTCGGGTCTGGCATTTAAGAATCGGGGGGCCTTCGCGGCACTCAACGCCGCTGGATTCTCTGTGCCCGACGGCCAAAACCCGACTGCGCCCACTGTGGGCGGCCTCGACGCGAATCCAGTATGGCCGAGACCCGTTATCCTGCCCATTCCCACGGAAACCGCAGGGGTGTCACCGCACCTCACGGACTTGGCGGGCGTCTGGAAGTTTAGCCTCCTCCCCCCGCCGGAATTCTGGTCCAACCGCGTGGACCCCGTGGGGTGGACGGATGTGACTGTCCCCGGCGAACTCACTGCCCAAGGACATCCGATCGCCAGGGACAGCGAGTATGCGTACAAGCGGTCTATTCATATTCCCGCAGGCGCGAAGAGGAGGAAGGTGTTCCTGCGTTTTGATGGGGTTTACAGTTACGCACGGATGTGGGTGAACGGTAAGTTCGTGCGCGAGCACCACGGCGGATTCACTTCCTGGGATTGCGACATCACCGAGTTGGTAACGCCGGGACAAGATGCGTGGCTCACCGTCGGCGTTACCGATCGCGCGGATGAGATATCCTATGCCAGCAGCTACGCCAAGCATTACGTCGGGGGAATCTTGCGAGGAGTAAAGTTGCTTATCCTGCCCGCCGATTACGTCTCGCGCTTCCACATTGCGACGGACCTTGATTCGACTTACAAGGATGCAACGCTCCGGGTTACTGCGGCTGTAGCGTTTCACGAAGCGTCATCCGCCATGCTGCATCTGCAAATGCGTGATCCCCAGGGAAAAGGTGTGGCCATCGAGCCGAGCACCATGGCGCTTTCGACCGAAAAGCCGGAGGCAGTCGTGGCGATTCCGGTCGCCGCGCCTTTAAAGTGGGACTCTGAGCATCCCAATCTCTACGCGCTCCAGGCCACCTTGGTTATAGGTGGGCATGAGATTCAGAGGCTTTCAAGGGAGTTCGGCTTTCGCAAGGTTGAGCGGCGTAAAAACAGACTTTTTGTCAATGGCGACGAAGTGAAGCTGCGGGGCGTTTGCCGGCACGACACCCACCCGCTGCGGGGGCGCTCAGTGACCCCGGAAATCGACGAGCAGGATGCCCTTCTGCTGCGGGACGCCAATGTGAACTTCGTCCGCACCTCGCACTACCCTCCCACCGAAAGCTTTCTGGATGCCTGCGACCGCATTGGGATTTACGTGGAAGAGGAGGCGGCGGTGTGCTTTGTCAACCATGCCGGGTCGATTGCACCCCTCACCGAATCGAGCCCCAACTTTACTTCCCGCTTCATGAACCAATTTGCCGAGATGATCGAGCGCGACCGGAGCCATGCCTCGGTCGTTATCTGGTCTTTGGGCAACGAGAGTAATTGGGGCGCAAACTTCGCCGAGGAACGCGAGTACGCAAAGGCGGAAGACCCCTCGCGTCCGGCCATTTTCAGCTACCCCGACACTGTCCCCGCGGGCTTCGATGCCTACGACATTTACAGCAAACATTACCCCAAGTTTGACGGAGACCTGACGAGCCCAGAGATTCCGAAGTTGAACGACGAATGCGTTCACATCGCCTGTTATGGCGCTGACACCTTGAAGCGTGATCCCGGCGTGCGGAACTACTGGGGGCACTTTATCAAGCGGTTTTGGGAAAACTGTTACATCTCAGAGGGCTGTCTGGGCGGGGCGATTTGGGCCGGTTTTGAGGAAGTATTTCTGCTCCCCGATTCGACGGTAGGCTACGGACAGTGGGGGATCGTGGATGAATGGCGCCGGCCGAAGCCCGAGTATTGGCTTACCAAGAAGGCCTATTCGCCGGTGCGCATTGTCGAGAGCGAACTCCCCAACCCGGGCTCCGGCCAGCCGCTGCTGATTCCGGTGAAGAACTGGTTTAATCACACAAATCTCAGCGAGCTCAAGGTGCTCTGCCGGATGGGGCGGGCAGCGCTGTTTCCTCCGGCCCTGAATGTCGCCCCGGGGTCCGAGGGCATCATCCGCCTTCCGGCGCGTGATTGGCGTGAGGGCGAGGTTGTGGAATTGGATTTCATCGGCGCCGCCAACAACCTTATCGATGAGTTTCACATCCGCATTGGCAAGCGCGTGGTAACCTTCCCCGGCCCGCACGGCCCGGCGCCGAAGGTGACGGAAACCACCCAATCGCTCACCGTGCAGGGTGCAGATTTTCACATCATCTTCAGCAAAGCCACAGGGTTGATCTCCGAGGGAGTATTTCGCGGCAAGAAAATCATCGAAGGGGGGCCGTTCTTGAATCTCGGAACCACGGCCCTGCCTCCCTGGTGGCTGATCAACATGCGCCACGCCGCGACGGCGGACGAGGTGGTGATCAACTTGATTGGAGCGCACGTGGCCCGCCACGGTTCCGGCCCCGGCATGAGCACGGAGTTTGAGATCAGGATCGATGGCCAGGGATTGATCACCACCGCGTACACGCTTCACGACCCGGTGAAAGCGGCCAATGAAGTTGGCGTTAGCTATGTGCTTTCCAGCTCCATCGACCAGTTAAGCTGGGACCGCAAACCTCTCTGGTCCGCCTACCCAAACGACCACATCGGCAGGCCGCAAGGAACCGCCAGGCGGCAATCCCGCTCCGCTGCTCAAACCTACCGTCATCCACCCGCGGGCCCCTGGTCCGAAGACACCAAGGATTTCTTCCTCTTCGGGCTGGACGATCCGGGCGGGCGTGGTACGAATGACTTTCGCAGCCTCAAGGAAAACATCTGGTCCGCCTCGTGTGTCTTGGCGGATGGATCCGCTCGAGTCAGGGCAGAATCGGATGGCGCCGCCGCCGCCCGCGCGGAAGTCCGTACGGATGGGAAAGTACAGTTTAACATCGATAATCTCTGGGCCTATACCGACCTGGGTTACGGCGTGAGTACGCCTCCCATAACCTTGGAACGAGAGTATAACAACGTGGTCCGGTTGCGCTTGATGGGCAGCTAGGAATGAGCACAGCCTTTGGGCTCGAGATCCGCAGTTCGAACCCGCGCTCCCCGACCGACATCCCAATGGAATTTGCTTTAGGAGCCATTGTAGCTTGAGTTTTTTGTGCTATGAAAATCGCCTGATAGGCGAATTGCTTGACATAAACAATAATGCGATGATATTTTATGTCTCGGTAATCGCTCTAAAGGCGAACTAATGACATTAAAGCATAACTCATTGAAAACGGTCGGGACACGGACAGCATCCCTTCTGAATGCTCTCTATGATCGTGCTCAGACGACCTTCACTCTGGCTGATGTCACAGAGATCACTGGCTTACGTCCGGCGTTGGCGAGCAGTCTCCTTTACAAAGCCGCCAAACGCGGACTAGTATCGCGACTTAAGCGCGGTGTTTGGGTGCTGGTTCCCCCGGAGCTAGGAAGCGCCACCGAGTACGCCGGGAATCCGTATCTGGTCGTGCAAAGGCTCGTGGGCGACGCACCCAATTTCATCTCCCACGCGTCGGCGATGGAGATTCATCGCATGGTCACCCAGCCGCAGTTCGTCATCTTTGCATCGAGCACGAAACGTGTTCCGAGCCGGACGCTGAACGGAACCGAATTCCGTTTCGTTCTGATCAAACCGGACCATTTCTTCGGTACGGAAAAACACTGGGTAACCAAACAGGAATCTGTCGACATCAGCGATCTGGAGCGGACCGTAATTGACGGACTCCGTCAGCCGGAGTATTGCGGAGGGGTTACGGAGGTCGCCAAAGGCCTCTGGATGCGGCGCCCGGACATGCAGTCGGCCAAGCTCGTGGACTACGCCTTGCGTTTGCGCATCGGAGCAGTCACACGCCGCCTCGGGTACCTGCTCGAGTTGTACCGGATCGCGCCGGAACACGAATTGGCGCGGCTCCGGCAATCCCTTACCGCGACCTATCAGTCGCTTGATCCCATCCTGCCGAGGGAGGGTCCGCACGTGGCGCGTTGGCGCCTTCAGGTGAATATCTCACCCGAAGAACTTGAAGGAGTCCGCGCGACCTAAAGTGATTCCACAGCGAAACATCTCGCTGCTTTCCAACCGCCTGGCCAACGAAGGCGGCCGGCGCATCCGGGAGGATGTACTGGAACGCGACTATTGTCTGGCGTGGTTCCTGGCGGTGCTTTCGCAGTCCGATCTCAAAACTGTTTTCGGGTTCAAGGGTGGAACGGCACTGAAGCGATGCTACTTCCCTGACTACCGGTTTTCAGAAGACCTCGATTTTACCCTGCTCGAAGCAATCCCGATGGAGGAGATTCTCCGGCGGATGGACGCCGTGTACAGGGGAGTGCGGAACAACTCCGGAATCACGTTCGCATTTGATCGGGAAGATCGCCAAAAACACGTCAACAGCTATACTTTTTATTTGAGCTACACCGGACCGCTGCCCACCGGGAGCGATGCCAAGGTGGACATCACGGTTCGCGAGCACACGGTTTTCCCACTCGCGGAGCGGCCGATTCTCCGCGGCTATAACGAGTTCACCGATGTACCGGAGAACCGATTGATTCAAGTCTATTCGCTGGAAGAAATCGCCGCTGAGAAGACAGTCGCTTTAGTCGACAAGGCAAGGAACGAGCCACGTGACCTCTATGACCTTTGGTACCTGACATCCAACCAAGGTATCCAACTCGATCACATAACGGATGCCATATGCCAGAAACTCGACTTTCGGGGAAAGCCATGTAAAGATCTCGAAGCCGCCATCCTTCAAAAAGAGGCTCGGCTGAAAGCGCTGTGGTCACACCGCTTGGCGTATCAGGTGCCGATTCTGCCGGAATACGAGGAAGTATTCCGCGCCATACGCCGCACGCTTCGCCAAGCAAATCTGCCATGATGAAGCGAGCGCCGAGGTCCACATTTCAGGGCGTGGAGACGGACGTGGCGGATGGCAAAGTTCAGTTCAACATCGATAATCTCTGGGCGTACACCGACCTGGGTTATGGCGTGAGCACGCCTCCCATAACTTTGGAACGGGGGTATAACAACGTGGTCCGGTTGTGCATGATGGACTGGAAGGAAGGGAGAACCTCCCATGGCGTATGACAATCAGATTCATTCCGTTGGCCGTCGTGATTTTCTAAGAGGAATCGGAATGGCGGCTGCCGCGGCGGCCGTTCCTCGGGCTTTTACCGTCGGCGGACTCGTTCCGCGCGCTCCGAGTGACAAAGTGGTGAAAATGGGCGTTGTGGGTGGGAACTTTGGCGCGGAATTTCAATGGCATTTGGATCCCAACTGCAAGGTCACAGCGTTCTGCGACCTGCGCCAGGACCGCTTGAATCGCCTGGTGGAGCATTATGGGCCAGCGGCACAGTACAAGGATTTCCGCCAATTTCTCAAGCACCCGGAATTGGACGCCGTGGCGATCTTCACGCCCGCGCCGTTGCACGTGTGGATGGCAACGGAGGCCATGAAGGTGGGGAAACACGCCATCAGCGCGGTGCCGGCGGGGATGTCGGAGGAGGAACTGGAACTGCTGCTGGAGACCGTCCACAAGACCGGCATGAAATACATGATGGCGGAGACCAGCTACTATCGCCCCCAGGTCATCACCTGCCGCGAGTGGGCGCGGCAAGGGAAATTCGGCACGATCTTCTATACCGAGGCGGAATATCATCACGAGGGGCTGATTTCGCTCATGACCGATGAACGAGGTTTCCCCACTTGGCGTCATGGTTTCCCCCCGATGCACTACCCCACCCACAGCGTGGGAATCGTGGTTCCCGTCACGGGCGAGCGGCTGGCGGAAGTCGAGGCCCTGGGGTGGGGGGATGGGCACCCCATTCTGGCAACGAACGAGTATGGAAATCCCTTTTGGAATACCACCGGCTTCTTCAAGACATCGGGAGGGCACAGTTCGCGTATTTCCGTGTTCTGGCACATCGCCGCGCAGGGCACCGAGCGCGGAGCCATCTATGGAGACCGCATGTCCTACATCATGAGCCGGCCGGAAGGCTCACCGGATACGGTGGTCCAAATCAGCCAGGAGGGCAAGACCGTCATCAATGCCGACGGCTATCCGGAAGGAGTGGTGAAGTCCGAAGCCTACCAGGAGGCCACGCATTGGGAAGTCCTGCCCCCCGCCATGCGCGTGAAGACGGGCCATGGAGGCTCGCATACATTTTTAACGCACGAATTCATCAGCTCCATCGTGGAAGACCGGTGGCCCGCCGTAAACGTCTATGAAGCGATCGCTTACACGCTGCCCGGAATCGTCGCGCATCAATCCGCCCTGCGGGGAGGCGAACATCTGAAGATCAAGGATTACGGCGCCGCGCCAGCGTGATGCGATGAGACCGCCAACCGACGTACGAAACTGGGAGCTCGGAAACTCGAAACTAGCCCCATTTTCGAGCTTCGATCTTCGAGTTTCGACTTTCGAACTTCGATTCTTTGGCGGGCGGTTCCTTAAAACTAAGCCTCGTCAGAGGAATCTGTGGGTCACTGATGCGTTCGAATGGCGGCCGGAAGTTGGATTCGCCCGGCCGCCGAACGCCGGATAGCGCGGACTCAGCTTTTTGTGTTCGTGGCTAGTTGGCTCTGGAACCACCTTGCCTCCATGATCGAGACCTTGTATAATCCACACATGCAAGGAATACCCTGGGGCACAATTGCGCTCGGTTCGCTGTTGCTCATCTCGGTGTGCTCACAAGGAGGACAGGAAGTGCAATCTCCGCAACCTGAAAAGTCGAAGCCGCCTGTCAAAATGGAGCAGCGCGGGCGCATCCTTGGAATCGGCGGTGTCTTCTTCAAATCCGCTAATCGTGATCAGATGCGCGAATGGTATTCGAAGCATCTTGGACTCGCTGACAAAGGCGGAGGCGCGATGCTTCCCTGGCGCGAACACGACGACCCGCAAAAGGAACACGTTACAGTTTGGACGATTTTTCCCGCCTCCACTAAGTATCTCGATCCCAGCCCCGCGCCGTTCATGATCAACTACATCGTGGACGATCTGGATGCTTTGCTCGACCGCTTAAAACAAGAGGGAGTAAAGATCGACGACAAACGAATGGATGAATCCTACGGCCGCTTTGCCTGGATCTATGACCCGGATGGGAATAAAATTGAGCTCTGGCAGCCGCTGTCCGCAAAGCCCTAGGGGCCTTCCACTGCACTTCCTCAATCGGTTTTCTGTAGCTACGGTCCCGTGGTCGTAGAATGGCCGGAAATGCTTTGCGCCTGGTCATCTCAATATCTCGCCCTACCAAAATCATCATGGTCTGGGAGAACCAGTCCTGCCGAACCGACTGTGATTTTGATCGGCAATGGCCAAAGGAGTGCAAATGAACTATACAAGTCTCGGGCTGGCGGCGCTGGGTGGCACGGTCGCGTCTTTTGCCTCTGGTTTCTTAATGTTTTGGCTGGTGCCAGCTCTTATCAATGAAGCCCACAAGTACCCGGCCGTATTCCGGCCTAAGGAAGAAATGATGACGGTTATGCCCATTGGATTCGTCGCAACTTTCATAGCGATCCTGGTTGCCGCCATAATTTTCGCAATGATACATCAGGGCGGATCGGGCATTACGGAAGGTACGCGCTTCGGCGTTCTCATTGGCATTTTCGTGGTTTGCGCATTTGTGCTGCACAACTACGTGAACCTGAACATCGGGCTGAAACTCGCTCTGGGACAGGCTGTTGCTTACTTCGTCCAGTGGACTATCGTTGGAATAGTCGTCGGTCTTATTTACAAACCCCTCGCTACACCATAATCGTGAATATATCTGTTGTTGTGTTGCGTCTTAAGCCTTGATGGTGTCGCCAGACCATGCGGTCCCGCCTCGGGCCCATGAAGAAGGTTGCACGCTCCCTCCGTCAGCACCGAGAGCTCATCCTCAACTATTTCCGGGCGCAGAAACTGATTTCCAGCGGTGTGGTGGACGGCCTAAACAACAAGGCCAAAGTCACTATGAGAAAATCGTACGGCTTTCGCACCTACCGAGTTCTCGAACTTGCACTCTATCACTCACTTGGCAAGCTGCCAGAGCCGGAATCCACCCACGATTTCTTCTGACGAGTCAAAACTAAAGCTTGACAACCTATGAATGCTTACGAAAAGCCGGCACGAAGAATTAGCGAAACATGGAAAAACCCACGAAGGACAATATGGCGCTCGCACTGGATGACCTGTTGACATGCCTACCTGATTTCGTCAAAGATAGAGCATATGAGTTTTCATTTGGGGACCCACAGTAGCCTGGCGGGACCGGGCGAACTGTGCCGTTTGGTTATCCGGAAAGAAAAGAGCCTTTCCGAAATTTTACAGTTTTCTATCGCCGGTTTAGAGATCGGCCAGCAAGTGGTCGTGATGGCAGGGCCCACCTGCCTGAAGGACATTGCGCACGGTCTTAGTGAGACCGGGCTGAAGACAGATGCCCTGCTGCACAGTGAACGACTGGTCTTCCTGACAGCGCCGAACTGCTTGGCCGAATTGTTCCGGCCGAGCGAACCCTTGCAGCGCAGCCCGCTGCATCGGCACGCCACAGTAATGCGCTGGGTGACGGACTGGTCGTGGGTATATGGGAATGGCAACGACGCGGCAAACATCCGCGATTATCAACGTCGCCTTCATGAATTCATTCGGCCCTTTAATGCCCTTTCCATGTGCACCGTCCTCAGCGAAAAAGTGCAGCGGAGCGATCTGCTTGCCATGCTGGTTGACCACAGGCGGGTAGCGAAAACCGTCGAAGCATCTCGACGCGCTGTGGCAGCGGCACACGCCTAGCTTGCCTCGAAAACGCTTCGGGCGATCTCCACGGGGCCGGCCGACCGGCGCCCGCAGGTGGCTTATTTCCATCCGCCTTACAGCCAATTTCTCTGAATCCTGCCAATGATTGCTCACGCCATTGACAGCCATGCCTTGGCGTCTTAAGATGATGGTGTGAATTCAACAGTTGCCGCGCCGCTTGACTGGGTAAAGGCCGTTGGAAATCTCCATTTTCCATCGAAGGCGGACCATCGTTTTCAGGAACTGATGAACCGCAACAACGAAGGCCTTTTGCGGGAATCTGAAAGAGAAGAACTGGAGGCGCTGGTTGAATTGAGCGAGCAATTGTCGCTCGTGCGCGGCGAGGCATTGCAAATTTTGGGCCAGCAGCCGTAATGACCGCACCAGAAGAACTGTCCCGCGCAGTTCGGGCGCGCGCCGGTGCGCGATGCCAATACTGCCTGATGCACGAAAGCCTCCAAGGTGCTACTTTTCACACCGAACACGTAATCCCACAATGCAAGGACGGTCGCTCCGATTTGGAGAATCTCGCGCTGGCATGACCGGAATGCAATCTGCATAAAGCCAGCAGGATTACGGCGATTGACCCGGTAACCGGCCAGGACGTGCGATTATTTCACCCTATCCGGCAACTTTGGTCGGAACACTTCCGGTTCAAACGCTACGAAATCGAAGGATTGACAGCCGTGGGCCGTGCGACCGTGGACGCACTCAACATGAATCACTCCCGGCGTCAGCGCATCCGCAAAGTTGAAGAAGCATTCGGTCTGTTTCCTCCAATTCATTGAAGGATCATTCGCGATGACGCCTAGCTCGTCTCGAAAACGCTTCGGGCGATCTCCACGGGGCCGATCAACCGGCGCCCGGAGGCGAGCTTTTTTTGCCCGGCTCACCGCCCGCTTCCCTGAATCCTCCCTTCTTCCCTGCTGCAAAAAGGCGCGGCCCCAAAAGCCAAGGGCCGGCCCTTGCGAGCCGGCCCTGATGAAATCCTCGATTGGGCAAAAGATCAGTAAAACTTACCCGTAAAGCCGGTCTGGGCGGTAGCCCCCGGATAGCCGTTTGCGAACCCCTGGAAGTTGTGGATGCTGGTGACACCATTGGTGCTGCTGTCGCCCGACGTGTCAGTGGCCAAAGGCAGGACCAGAACAAAATAATTTCCTTGAAACATTCGCAAATGGTAATTCCCATTCGGGTCCGATAGCGTATCGGTCACGACGTTGCCGGTGGCACTATCGATCGCCACCACGTGCGCTCCGAAGGCCGGGCTACCGCCCACCGTCACTGTTCCCTTGATCCCCCCCACCAAGCTCACGATGGCGCCATTCCCGTACAAAGCTGCACTTCCAATCTCGTCATCGATCGCCAGAGAATATTTAATCCCCCCCGTGCCCGAATCGCCGTAGGGGTACATGACGGCATTGGCCAGGCCGCTATGATCGAGACCGATCAAGTGGCCAATCTCGTGGGTGGCCACGGTCTGAAAATCAAAATAGTTGTTGGGTGGACTGCTATAGCTCGGGGTATAGAAAAACGAACCCGTATCGAACTCGATGTCGGCATCACTGATGCAGACTTCATTAGGGCAGATTCGCCTGGCAGCTCCCGTCGAGCAGGAATAATCAAAGGGAGGGGCAGAACTCGAGTACGAAGTTACCTCGGTCTCGGCGATGATACCCGTCGCCAGGCTTTCCGTGAAGCCTATCGAGTTCACACAATCACCCGAGACGAAGGTGGTATTGCTGTTATCAGCGCCCTGAGTGAAAGAGAGGGTATTCACATTCGTACCCTGGTACTGGGCTCCCGACCAAAGCGAGAAAGTGGTATTCAAGACAGAGGTCAACGCCGTCTCATTGGCCAGCGTACCCCGGCTGGTATACACGATCGTGTTCGCGGGGTTCAAACTCCAGGAAATATTCCCCGTCGGCCACGTGACCTTCTGGATGTCGCTGGAAGTGACGGGGAGCAGTTGAAAGGTGGTCGCGAACAAGAGGACGGCGGAGCATGTCCCAACCAAGGCGACACACCCCAAGACCCATTTCTGACGATTCCGAGTTGTCCTTCGCATTCTCACGGGTCTTACCTTACTTCGAGGACTAAACTTCTTCCCCGCAGGCTCCCCTCAGATTCCCGATTGGTCGCCGAGATCGGGGCGTGCATGCCGCGAACGTTCAGTTCATCCCAATGGATGGTCCACAGCGCGCTGATGAGAACCGCTTCGCCTTCCACCTCTGTTCCGGCAGGTATCACCAATTTCTTGTTGGGAAACAAAGCGCTCGTGGTTTTGCCATAGACGTGCATGCGACCGGCGCCACGCGACTCTGTGGAGACAATCGCCACGGACAGGGCGAGCCCATGAGGAACCTGGATCCCGGCGTTCACAATCGTGGCCACATATTTGTGGAAACCCTCAAGAGGCAGGGTCCCAGGGGGGTTCGCTGCCCCGATGGACTGAAGCTGCGCCTGTAACTGGCTGAACGAGGGCAGGATCACTCGATCCTGGTGGGTGCTGGCATCCTGGTAAATACGGTAGGCACCCTGGGTCATCCCCACCAGGCGATAGCGGGAACTTGCGGGCACCGGCTCGAGAAAGAGGACGTATTCCCCCTGCGGCTGAAGGGTGATCTCCCCCGGCACGAACACATGCATATTGCCGACCGTACCGCCCAATTGCTCGATCTCCACCGTGGAAGAGGCATTACCTTTAAAAACCTGTGAGACCGCCACGGTGGTTATGGTCAAAACGTGGGTGTGGGAGTCATTCCAGCGGCTCACCTGGTTAACCACCTGCGCTTGTACGATGTCGCTGGATGCCTGGGTAAGCTGGTCCAGCGACATGGAAACGAGCGTTGAAGCCCGCGCCGGGGAAATTACCATCATCCAACCAGCCAGTACGGAAACCCCTATGCGCATTTTCATGGCTCGCTGCCTCTATTGGATTTGGATTGCACCGACAAATGCCTGCAACTCGCCGACGCTGTTGGTCACCACAATGTTTCGAGGCCCGGCTGTGGCGCTGGCGCTCACCGTGACCTGGAATGCAATGTTCATGAGCCCGGCTCCGCTGTCGGTGGGGCTCAGGGGTGTTACTTGGGTTACCGTCACATCGCTGCTCGTTCCCTGACTCACGTTCACGGACAAGCCGTTGGCCAGCGCTGTCCCACCGCTATTGGTCAACCCCTGCCCCAGTAGCCACACGATTGCCGTTGTTCCTTTCGAAATTGTGACGCTGGCCACTCCTCCCGAGCAACCTGTTAAACCTACGGTGGGCGTGAGAGTTCCCGTGCAGGTGCCAACATCGGCAAGCCCCAGCGTCGGGCTCGAGGTGGAAATGTCAAGGTTAACCCCGGCCACGTCCGTATTGTTCCCCGGTACATTGATCGCATTCGGGTTGGTGGCGGAAGGATTGATCGTAACCGTGACCGAAGCTGACTGGGTGGGATCTGCCTGGCTGGTGGCGGTGATGGTGACGGGGTTATTGCCCGTCGGGAGGGCAGATGGGGCAGTGTAGATGGCAATTGGGGAAGTACCGGGAATCGTGCCTAACGTCGAGTTGCCATTGGTTACGGCGCCGGCAAGCGCGCCGGCCACGGTCCAGGTGAGGGCGGTGTTCGAGGTGCCTGTCACCGAGGCCATAAGGGACAAGGTCTGCCCCACCATTACGCTCGCCGGGCTGGAAGGACTGGTGAGGGAAACTACCACGCCGGGCTCCGACGTTTCGCCCAAAATCGTTACCCTCACCGACGCTGAGTTGGATACATCCGCGTTGCTGGTAGCCGTGATGGTGACGCTCGCCGGACTCGGCACCGACGCCGGCGCCGTGTAAAGGCCCGTACTCGATATCGTGCCGACCGTCGAGTCCCCCCCCCTCACTCCGCCCACCGACCACGTCGTTGCCGTGTTCGTCGTGTTTAGAACCCTGGCCGTGAATTGGAAGGTCTGCCCCACCGTCAAAGACGCGGGCACCGATCCCAAAACCATCTTCGTCGCGGCGGGAGCCGTTGTAGGGGTCGTGGTCGATGCGCCTGCACCACGACCCACCATCAGCAGGCTCAAGCTGATTCCCAAAACCGACGCTTTACGGCCCAGACCTCGCATCTTCGATCCGGCTCCCATCAAATCGGAGTTTTGCTTCTATTCGTTTGGCCTCCACTACGCTTATTGTAACCCAACTGATTAGGAAAGCCACTGGGGGCAGCGGCGGGAAGTGCCCTAATTTGGGCATCACGCAGTGGCGAGTAGGGGGTCAATAGGCAGTTCAAGCGGATATAACATCAGCTTGAATTATCGACGACGATCAATTCTGGGGAGGTCCAACGTTGGGGGGCGTATTACTTAAACGAAAGCCTCCTGGTGACGAACCGAAACCCTGTGGCGTGGATTGTTGCCCCACGCCGGTTTGCCCTGAACCAGGCAATCCAACCTGGGTTCCGAAGACCCCCATGTCGAGCCCTATGAACTCCCACTCATTATAATGGGTGTATTTATGCCAGATTTTGATGGACTCATGATGGCTGGTGGCCGCGACCCCAACAATGTAACCGCCCTGAATTTGGTTTTGGTTTCCAAAGAAGGAGGAAGTGGGTCCGATCTGGTCGGAGCCTGCCCCAGGAGCGCTGATTCCAAAGCCGGTACCACCGCCGAATCCCCCAGAGCCGGAGGGGCTGAGCCCAAAGCCGCTCCCACCCCCGAATCCCCCGGAGTTGGAGCCTCCAAAGGATAAGCTTCCCCCCGATATCGAGCTCGTTGAGGAGGAATTATTCATACCGAGGCCTGCGGGGTTGCTTTGATTGGCGCCACTGCGCTGATTTACGGAATCCAGTAACACTCCCGCCGCGTTGACATGAATATATCGCCACTTCCCCTTGGGGTCCATGGGATCGGGATATTCCTTCCTCAGGAACTTAATCCCATTGGTTTCCAGTAACTCCTTCACACTCACGGGGAAGCGGTTAAATTGTTTGTGGAACAGCGCCACGGCTCGGGCATACTGGGCACCTCGGAAGATCAACTCCTCTTCGCGCTCCCGTTGTCCTTCCTGATAGATGCTCGGAAGCGCCGCCGTCAAGGCAATCAACAGCAGTGTGGCCACTATCATGACAATGACCAGCACCATGCCGTCGTTCCCGCGGAGGCGCCGCCGCTCACTACTGCGGAAACGCCAATTCGATAGTCTTTTGCGTATCGCCATCTTGAACCGAAATTGACGTGGGATTGATCTTCAGGACCTTGAACCTGGTTCCAATCATATCGCCCTCATGAACCACCTCCAGGTCATCGTTGTAAATGACCATGGCTTCCTTCTTCCCCCCAGGCAGTTCATTATAACCCATTGCTTTCAAGGGAAGAGGGGGAGGTGGGGGGGGCTGAACTGTGGGAGGAGGAGGAGGCGGCGGGGGAGGGGGCGGCAGAGCAACCCCCGCAAATTCAAACGGATTTCGGTCCTCGTCCGGAAGGGGACGGGAATCCAGTGCCTTTAAGGAAGGGAAGTGAACGGTCGGATCGTACTGGGCAAGGTCGTCGGTAACATGGGACGACTCCTTCCCTTCGTGCGTGGAGGGCGCGCTGGCCGGGGCAGGATGGGCATGGGAACTCCTCGGCTGCATTCCCCGATATTGCGCCACCAGATTGGCCACGAGGAGCAGGGACACCACACCCAGCACGGCGCTTCCCCATTTGTCGATTCCGGGCGGTAGTTTCATGGCGTCAGGTAGAGGTCCGCACCCAAGTGCAGTTCGAGTGCCCCCTTTTGGTCCCCCGGTGTAAAGATGAATTCACGGATCAGAATGAAATCGTTCGAAGTTTCCAGGGCGTGCGAGAATTTCAACAAGCCCGCGTACGGCCCTTGCATAGTTATTTCGAGCTCCAGCCGCTCCAAAGGGTCGCTATGCCCCTTTTCGATAGGATGATACGCCAAGGTAGCAACCTTAACGCCCGCGGCATCCGCCTCCTTGTAAATCAAGTGACTCGAGGTAGAATAAGCCTCCCGGCGTGAAGGAGTACGGTTGGCCGTGAAATCCTCCAGCCCCTTCCCTGCCTGGGGCAGAGCGGCTTCAAACTTCTTCAAGAGATCGACACGAAGTTGCTGATTCCGCACCGTCTGGCGCAATTCCTCGTGGCGGCGCACCTCCGCGTCGATCTTGTTCCCCAGTGGCCGGTAGACAGCAAAGAAAACCAGCAGGTCCAAAACCACCAACCCCACACCGGTCGTCTCAATGATTCGATTTACGATTTGACGTCGGCTTTTGCGCACGCGACTGCTCTGCTCCTTTTTGTGGCTTCTGACTTCCGGCTTTGGGCTCCTGAGTCTTGGCCCCTGTTTTCTGACTCTTGGCTCCAGCCGCTTGACTTCCAACTTCTGACTTCTGACTCCCGACTTCTGGCCCCGGGCTCTTGGCTTCTGACTCCTCCTCAGCTCCCGGCAGGTAGCGCGCTGTACACACGATGCTAACCTGCTGGCCCTGTGAGCTATCTTCCTGAAATCCCTGGTTAAGAATGGACACGTCTTTGAAGTCAGGGGCATCTTCAAGATCATTCAAGAACGTCTCGAAGGCGTCTTCACCTTTAGCGGTAATTCCCATCCGCACCACGTAGTCGTCTCCCAGATTTTTAGGGCGAATTAGGGCCAAGCCCGTGAGGTGAACGTCTTCCGGCAAAAGGCCTGCCAGCCGGGCACTCAACTTCGTAAGGGAAAGCTCCCTTTGGTCGATGAGCTTGTTAACAAATCGGGCTTTGTGAAGCAACTCGCGATACGCCGGGTCTTCAAGTTTCCTGCGGATGGCCGCTTCCTGGTTGCTGAGCTCTCCCGTGCGCGTCTGAACTTCCGCCACTTGCTGTTGGATTCCCCGGTAGTCGCGATATTCGTGGAGCGAGGCGCGGCCCAAAAGGACCAGCACCGCCAGCCCGATGAGCGTCGCAGGAACCGACCACGCCAGCGCATACCGGTCACGCAGGCTCGCCCTCGGGGACAGGTTGAGGGTAATTCTCATCGTCGTTCACTCAGGTTCGCCACCAACCCGGCAAAAGGCATTCCGAAATGTTCAAAAGCTTCGCGTTGCCCGGAGGGCAGGCCGGCGGCGGGGAGGAAATTCGCCGGGAGCGGGCGAAATTCGCGGCCCAAACCCTTCGCCAAGGCTTCCTCCACTTCCGCCTCCGCCGGGGGACGCGCGCAATACCAGACATTTTGAATCTGCACACTGAGATTATCCTGGCATGTGGCCAATACCCGAATAGCCTCGCGCGCAACTTCCACAGCATTGTTCGCGGGATCGCCCTCCAGCGACCGCGTCCTCCAGTAGCGCACGCGGTTTGACGCCACCACCACGGCGGTCAACGCCCCCGGGCAGAGATGCAACAGGAGTTGTCCGCTGGCATCCTCCGGGAGCAAGGGTAGCAGCGCCACGGACGCCGGCAAGACCAGCGCCGGCCCGCCGTTGATCCCTTCCATTACGGCTTCGTACTCGGCCAGCACTGAACTCCGCACGGCCACTCCCAGAACTTCCACTGAGCCGGGCTGTTTCGCCAACACCTGGAAACTCAGGCGGGCCTCTTCCGGTGCGTAAGGCAGATACTCGCGCATCCGCCAGAGCACCAAGGTCTCAGCCTGCCCATGATCATCGGGAAGGGTTTCAAATTGCAGCAAGGCCACGCGCACCGCCACGTCGGGAATCAGCAGGCCCCACCTGCCGCCGCTGTTTCCGACCTTTTCACTGACTTCGGCGATGGTGCGGCGGATCACCGCGTCGTCCGTTACGTTGGCTTTGTTGGCGGAAGGCGCCAGCGCCCCTGCCAGAAGTTCGCGCACTCCCACGCTTTGTACTTGCCGCTTGGATGGGCTTAGACGCGCGGCCGCCACAAAGCCCGGTTCCACGTCCAGGGCAAACGTCGGCGCCACAAAGTGCCCCGTGTGCGGGTGCCCTTCCAGGCCCAGTCGTTTTTTCCAACTTGACCAGCTCATGCTATCCTCGGGGCACGGGACACGGGACTCGGGACACGGGAGACAAGCTTCGGTTCCGATTTGTCTTTCCGGTTTCTGAGGACCGAAATCAATCGATTAAGCATTTTTTCAATATCTTTAACCGGCTTCAAAACCAAGGCTAACTCTTCCGAATCTATAAATTGTAGGTTGCACGCGATAATCAAATGCGTTTCCAGTTCCATCAGGGACCCGCGCGCAACGGCCAGGAACTGAATGTACTCTCCCCGTGATCCTCTCCCCCAACCCTCAGCGATATTAGCTGGAATCGAGGTCGCGGCTCTTCGGATCTGGGAAATCATTCCGTAACGTTCTGTAATAGAGAATCCAGCAGTCAATTTGTAGAGGTCAGTCGTAAGGGCAACAGACTTCTTCCAAACATCCAACTCTTTGTAATCTCGGATCATCAGTTAACCTGTTCGCAGTGTCCCGTGTCCCGTGTCCCGGTTATCACTCCACAAACGTAACTTTATTGATCTCCCGCAAAGTGGTGAGCCCTTGCTGGACCTTTTCCAACGCCGATTCGCGGAGCGAGCGCATTCCTTCGTCGTGCGCAGCGCGGCGAATTTCCGAGGAGGGCCGCTTTTCCAGGATAAGTTCACGAATATTATCCGAAAGCGCCAGCAGTTCGCCCATCGCCGTGCGGCCGCGGAACCCGGTCTCGTTGCACTGCTGACAACCTGGCCCCTCATAAAACGTGACGTCTTTCCACTCGTCGGGTTTCAGGCCGGACTCCTCCAGGAGCGCGAGGGGCACTTCCGCCGGGCGCTTGCAAGCTTCACAAATCGTTCGCACCAGCCGCTGCGCCAGGATGCAGTTGAGCGCCGAAACAAAATTGTAGGGCTCGACGCCCATATTGAGGAAACGCCCCAGCACGTCGACCACGTTGTTCGCGTGTACCGTGGTGAACACCAAGTGGCCGGTCAGCGCCGATTGGATGGCGATTTGGGCGGTCTCATTGTCGCGGATTTCACCCACCATGATTTTGTCCGGATCGTGCCGCAAGATGGAGCGCAATCCACGCGCGAAGGTCAGCCCGCGTTTTTCGTTCACGGGAATCTGCGTGATGCCGCGAAGCTGATACTCGACGGGATCCTCAATGGTGATGATCTTGTCTTCATCCGACTTGATTTCGGAGAGTGCGGCGTAAAGCGTGGTGGTCTTGCCGCTGCCCGTGGGGCCGGTCACCAGCACCATGCCATAGGGCTCGCGGATATAGCGCCGCAGCCGACGGATTTCACGGTCGGCCAATCCCAGCACTTCCAGGCGCAAGGAGTGAAATTTCTCGTGCAAGGATTCCTTGTCGAGGATGCGCAGGACCGCGTCCTCGCCGTGAATCGAGGGCATGATGGAGACGCGAAAGTCAATGGGGCGGCCGCGATAGCGTACGCGGAAGCGGCCGTCTTGGGGAACGCGGCGCTCGGCGATATCCAATTCTGACATTACCTTGATGCGGGAAATGAGGTTGGATTGATACTCCCGCGCCAGGGGCGCCATGGCTTGCTGCAACACCCCGTCAATGCGGTACTTCACCACCACCGAGTTATCGCGGCTCTCGATGTGAATGTCACTCGCTCGCCGTTCCAGTCCGGCGAAAATGATCGAGTCCACCAGCCGGATCATGGGGCTGACGTCGTGCTCCTCCACCAGGTGCTCAAGCGAGAGGCCTTCGCCGGCGGCTTCCTCGTCGCGAATCACGTCCAGGCGGAATTCCTCTGTGGCATCATCCAAAACGCGTTGCGAGGGTTCGGTTTTCTTCAGGAACTCACGCACCTGGCTGGGCGCCGCCACCCGCACCACCAACTGCCGGTCCAACTTGACTTCCAATTCATCCAGGCGCGTCAGGTTGGTGGGATCCGCCACCACCACCACCAATTGTTGGTCATTCCCTTCCAGCGGCAGAAACTCATAGTGGAGCATCAGTTCCAGGGGAATGGTGCGCAGCAGTTCGGCGTCAGGACGCGAATCACGCAGATCCACGAATTGAAACTGATAACGCGCCGCCAGCTTGCGGGCCGCTTCCATCTCTTTCACATCAATAGCCGTCTCTGCCAAAGTAAAACCTCCTTGCGGGATACGGGCCACGGGTTGGGTTTCGTGACCCGGGTCGCAAGTCCCTAATTCCTAGCGTAGGGGCTGTTCGCGAACCGCCCCTACTTGTCATGTCCCGGGTTCGGCGTCCTGAATCCCAAACCCCAAATCGCTATTCCCGAACCCCGTGCCCCGTGCCCCGTGTCCCGATCAGTGAATCATTTCCGCCATTGAGAACAGCGGCATATAGAACGAAATCAGCACAAATGCCACGATGACGGCGATCAAAGCGATCATCACTGGACCCACAAGGGACAGCCGTGCTTCCAGATCGATGTTCACGTCTTCTTCAAAAAACTCCGCCAGCGCTTCCAGCATGTTGGCCATGGCGCCGGTGGTCTCGCCCACTTCCATCATATCCATGGCGATAGGGGGGAAGAAGCCACTCGTGCGTAAGCTCGCGCTGAGTTCTTTGCCCGCCGCCACCTCCGTCCGCGCCTGCGCAATCGCTTGTGACAGCCAGGGACTGCTCACCGAATCTTTGGCAGTCTCCAGCGCCGAGACAATGGGCGTGCCACCCTGTAAGAGCACCGCCAAGGTGCGCGCAAACTCCGCCACGGAAAACTTCAACAGGAGTTTTCCCACCAGAGGGATGCGGTATTTTACGCGCTCCCAGGCCAGGCGGGTCTGCTCGGACCGGGCCGCCATCCTTGCCAAGAAGACCAAACCCACAACCGCCAGCACAATGAACAGAAAGAAGTGCTTCACTTGCATGGCGAAGGAAATGGTGAAGGTCGTCATGGCCGGCAAGGCCACGTCCATATCGGCATAAAGCTTGGCGAATTGCGGCACGATGAACTCAATCACCAGCGTAACCAGGACGCTCAGGACAACCAACAGAACAGCAGGGTAGATCAGGGCTGAAATGAATTTCTTGCGGAATCCCCGCGTCTGCTTCTGATAACTCAGGTATTGGCTCAACACCCGGTCCAGACTCCCGCTTCTCTCTCCCGCCCGGACGGTGGCACAGTAGATCTTGGGAAAACTTCCGGTAAACTCAAAAGCTTCCGAAAGCAATGCTCCCGAGCGGACTTTGTCGCGGACCGCCTCGATGGCCAAGCGCAGCGTCTCGCTCCGGGTCTGATGCGCCAGCATGTCGAGAGATTTCTGCAACGGCAATCCGGATTTGGAAAGCGTCAGAAACTGCTGGTTGAAGATCAAGAAATCATCCGGGTTGACTTTTCCCGGTTGCCACGCCCGCGCCGAAAAGTTCAAAATGTCTTTGGGGTGTATCGAAAATATCAGAAACCCTTGCGCTCGCAGCCGCTGGCGGAGTTCCTCCTCGGAACGCGCCTCCTCCGTCTGGGTCAAGACCCGCCCAGCCTCCGTCCCTAATTTGCACACAAACTCGGCCATCGTAAATCCAAAGTCCGCCGTGAAGCCTTAAAGGTTGAAAGTTGAAAGTCGAAAGTTCAAAGTCCAAGGCCAAGATTCCTGCGTTTCTCGACTTTCAACTTTCGACTTTCAACTGCTCTCCTCACCAACTACTGTACGGCGTGCCATCGAGAGAAGTGTCGTCCGAGCCGCTATGCACATCCACGATCCCTGCGGTGGCTTGGTCCGGACTGATGGGTACGTCTTCGATATCGGTTTTCCAAGTCTCGTTTGATTCCGTAAAAGGGTCAACCGGAACGCCGCCCCGCAGGTATCCCGCGTCCACCAGTTCATCAAGGGAAGTGGGAGGGCGCTGCTTGTCGATGGTAAATTCGTCAATCAGCTTCCGCATCGTAAACAAGTCATCCCGGAGCACGGCTTCGCGGGCATGGACGACGGCAACGTGATACATGGGCATGGCGAAGGTAGCAAGGATCAAAATGAGAACGAGCACCACCATCAATTCAATCAGGGTGAAGCCCCGAGAGCAGTGACGAGTGATGAGTGACGAGTGGCCAGACCTGACGCCTGACACCTGGCACCTGACGCCTCGCGCCTGACACCTGGCACCCGGCACCTGACACCTAACACCTTTGCTTCTACCAATCCGCATACTGTGTCCCATCTAAAGCCGTTCCTTGACTCTTCGAATACACATCAAAAACGTTCTGGCCACCCCAGCTTCTGGAGTCGAGATCATCTTGCATCGCGCGCAGGCCCCAATCTGCGTTCCCCGTCATGGGGTCTATGGGAATCTTGCGAAGGTACTTGTACTTCGCGTTGGCAGTCCCTTTTACCGGCACCCCGTCCACCAAGGTCTGGAGGTCGGGGGGATAACCGAAGCTGTCCACTTTAATGGGGATCTTTTGAGAGTCAGAATCGCCCTTGTACCGATCAATTGCCTCGCGCATCATGCGCAGGTCCTCGCGAAGTCGCTCCTCCCGGCCTCGGATAATCGTATTGCGCGCCAACGGTAGGGCAAGCGTCGTCAGCACCAGCAGAATCGTGATCGCCGCGATCAGCTCGATCAGCATGAAGGCTTTGTCCGAAAACTGATTGCATCTTTTCACCATCTTCAATTCCATCATTGGGGCGGTTGGGGCTGGGGCGGCGTTGGAATCTCGAAGGGCCGTGGGCCCTCAAAGCCTCCGGGGCCCTCGGCCCCGCCGGGGGTGGCCACCGTGACGGCTGAGCCCTCGGCTGTGGCAGGTTCGGGAAGGCGGATGACACGCGGGGTCAGCATGATGAGTACCTCCTGGTCATTCACCTCTTTGTTTTCCTGGGAAAAAAGGTAACGAATCAGTGGAATGTCGCCCAGCCCTGGAACTCCTTCCACCTCATTCGTCAAGGTTCTTTGAATCAAACCACCCAAGAGATTTACTTCTCCTTCCTGCAAGCGGAAGTCGTCCTCAATGACCCGCTGGCCGAAAGTAGGTTCAGTGATTCCCCCCACGGTGATGGACGCTCCCAGGGAGGAAATCTCAATTTTGGCGTGAACTGCAATCTCTCCGGTGGGGAGCAAGTGGGGGGTGAGGTCAAGATTCACTCCGATATCCTGAAATTGAAATTGCGTACTGGCTAGTAAGCCCACACCCCCTGTCGAACTACTCGTCGTTCCCCCAAGGGAAGGTAGAAAACTGCCGGTGGCATAAGGGATCCGGCTGCCGATTTTCACCTTGGCGGTCTGGCCGTCTGTAACCCGGATTTGGGGGCTCTGCAAAATATGAGTCTTGTTATCGCTCAGGACCGCCTGGGCAGTTGCGCCAGGAAGAGCAATGGCATAGTCCGATAAACCAAACCTATTGATCTGGACAGACGCGCTAACGGACGTGCTGGTAGACGTGGTGGTGGGCACGGGCGGGGAAAAGCCCGCCCCTGCCTGGATTCCCGGAGTAATCGAGGTGCCGCTAATCGTGGCCGGCGTCAGGCCCAAATTCCGAATTCGGTCGCGGTCGGCTTCCACGATATCGATATCAATCATGATTTCCGCTTTGGCTCGATCCAATTTCCGCACGAGCTGCTCCGCTTCCGCTACTTTTGCCGGTGTATCCCGGATGACGATGGCGTTAGCTTCGGGATTGTCCATTATGTACTTCAATTGCAGCACTGTTTTAAGGTCACTGGTAATGGCAGTGCGGTCGGCAGTCGCCAAGGGGTTGGCAAGGTAAATCGTCTTCACGACTTGTTCGTCATAGAGCGTATGATTGGGGGTGCTATCGGGAATGACCAGGATCGTATTGGGAGTGACCGCCTTCCAAAACGTTTTGCTCTGCAATGCCACAATATTCAACGCATCTTCGATTTTAACGCCGCTCAGGTCCTCACTGAGCGATTTGGCGACAAAGTCCGATGTGAAAGCGATGTTTAGTCCGGCGAGCTTGGCCAGCGTCTCGTAAACCTTTTTGCTGTCTGCGGAGGGGATGCGAAGGTGGACAATCGGTTCTTTGGAAATGGGTTGCAGCTTCACCGGCGCCGGGGGGGTTTCTTCTTCAGTAGCCTTCAAAGCCTTTTGAATGGCCTCGGTGTGTGCCTTTTTTGCCTGCGCCTGTTTGGCCAGAACGGCATCGAGCTCCTGAGCCGCAGCCTGGTTGGACGGATCGATGCGGGCAGCCTTTTGAAATTCCCCCGCCGCTTCATCCATTCGCCCTTCTTTTAACATTTGGCGACCGTTCTTGAGGTGGAGCATGCTGGCATTTAGGCGAGCATTTTGCTCATGAAGGACATACAGGGAGTTTGCAGGGTCAGCCTTTTTGGCCTTCTCGTAATCCACCAAAGCCGTGTCCCAATCCTTCCGTTCCTCGGCCTTGCGACCCTGCTTGTAAGCGGAGCTGGAACCGCCGCAGCTTAGGCATGAGGCAACTAACGCCAACACTCCTATTAGCCGGACTCGTTTATTGAGCATCCGTCTCTCCCGTGGCCGGAATCAAAACCCAACATTAGGGATTATCGGCCATGAAAAAATGTGACTGCAAGTCAAACCCAGTCAGCGACGAGTCGAGCATGTTCACGCCCAGGTCAGTGGGACCTGGACTGCCCCATGCACCCATCTGCTGGAGAGCTTGCGCGTTTGCCAACTCTGACAAGGGAAAATGCAAATTTCCATCCCGTCTCTTGGATGCAGGCTTGCCGCCGGATTCTGCCTGGGCAGAAAGGAAGATCCCTGCGTCCTGCCCCGGGGACACCTTTACGGCTAGTACCAGGGTAGGATCAACACTGGTGGCCCGATACTGGTTCGCGAATGTCTCCCCTTGCTCCACCAAATACACCTGTGATCCCTCTGCCACAATCGCTCGTATTTCCCCTTCCTGCGTCTCGACATAGCCAAGCGTTTGGAAAACAAATGTGGCGGGGTCCGGTGAGGTTGCGGCCTTCTTCAAAGTGGGAGTGGATCTCTGCCGGGGCCCTCTTGCGACGTCCACTGGCGCATCCTTACGGTACCTGGGAGGTGGAGTCTCAGCCTCCACTGAAGGATCATCAGGGACTCTCACCGACACTTCGCCTGGCTCATAGGATTGGCATCCTAGACAGTCTTTCATGGAGAATTGAAATGGGCCTTGCTGTGCCGAAGCAGAAAGCAAGTCCGGGATTGCGGGAGGCGCTCTGAAAGGAGGCGGGTGTGCTTGCCTTGGCGGATCTTCCACCACTTCCACGGCGTCGGCGGAAACGCTCAACGCGCGGTAGCGTCCGGCAAAACGGTCCCCCTGCCGAACAATATAGACTTCGTCACTGTCAGAGATAATCGCGGCGAATTCGCCATCGTCTTTCACGACGAATCCAAGGGGTATCATCAAGACGGGAAGTTGGGTCGGGAGATCTGTTGACCTACCGAGCTTTTCCGTGAAGATGGATGACGTCGGGTCGCTTGCAGCATCGGCTGTCTCAGCCGCTTCGCTCACCGAACCCATGCCAAGCCGATTGGGTGCCGACATTTCGGCAGCGACCGGAGCAGGCATCGGGACTTGGTAATCTGCCTCCCGGACCACCGAAGGAAGAGGAAGGGCCGAGACCCCGCCGGGGTGAACCGAACTGTTAGTATTTGCTCCTGGGGTCAATGTGACCGTTGCAACAGAGGGAGGCGAACCCTGGAGAGGTGAGGCCCCCTGCGGGGAACGGCGAGGAGCAACTTGAGCCAAGGTTTCCGTCGGAGTCTCTGGAACCAGGCGAACTGAATCCCCATCCGCCACGACGGTTTCAATCTTCCCATCCGCTTCCTGCACGTACCCTAGAGAATCTGCAACCGGTTCAGCGCCTTGAGGGGGCGCGATGCGATCTTCCCTCGCAGTGCGGGAAGGAGTGCTTGGTTGAGCCTGACCAACGACCACCGCCGAAGCGGGCCCCCTGCCTTGAGTGTCCGTGATGTAATTGCTCTTTGCGGCAATCGCCACGACCTTTGGCTGAGCCTGAGCAACGACCGCCGGCGCGGTCTCGGGCTCCCGAGCAACGCCCGCGGTCAACTCCTTAGTTTCCGCGCTGTTAGGTTTAGCCATGGGGGATTGTACCAGCGTCTCATCGACGGCCTCGACAGAGTCAGGAGTAATCTTCGTGACCCGGTACCGGTCTGCGATGAGGTCATTGATATGAACGACCTGAACTTCGTTTTCTTGCAGAATAATTGCTTCCAGTTGCCCCCCGGCCTTTTCCACGTAGCCCATCGGCTTGAAGGTCGTCGGAGCCGGCGGCGCGGAGGAAACATTCACTACCGCAACCTCTTTTGTCGCCGCAGGTTCGGCAATTTTCACGGTGTCGAGCTTCGGCTGGACCCGCGATCGCCGCCCGGCGGCTGCGCGCGTCACCGCATGGACATGCTCTCCGGAGGGCGCCCCCAGCCGTGCGGCAGCTTGCGCGAGCAAAGGGCCTCGATCGAAAGTCGTATGGGGAGACCTGCCGGCGTGGTTTGCGCTCGCTTGCGGTGGAACGCTCCGCAGAGGCGTTTGGAAAAGGGGCCAATGCTTGGGAAGTGAATACAGGCAAACTCCCACCCCAACACCCAACGCGAAACTGACTACCTGTCTGCCAATCTTCACTTGAATATCATAACAGGGGTTGCACAAAAAGCAATCCGTGAAAGGGCCAGTGGCGCCGTTGGCGATAGCGGCGCACGATGCATGCTGCGCTCCCTTTAAACTGACCGGCGGCGGCCCTCCGGGCGCAAAGGATCGGGACAGGCGGACCGGTCCGGCAAAAACCAATCTGTACCGCCACAATCAAAACTGGTTTTTCACAGGCCTCACCTGGGGGGCTGATGGTAAGATAGCCGCCATTCTTTCATCGGAGAGGAAACCTCTATGGCCAAAGTTCTGCGATGTCGTGACGTGGGGATGGACTGCCCCAAAGAAGTGCGCGCCGAAACTGAAGATGAACTCCTGAAGCTTGCCGCGGAACACGCGGAGAAAGATCACGGCATCTCCGCCGCCATGATCCCACCCTCCATGCTAGCGGTCATCAAATCTGCCATCAAGGATGAGTAAGCCCAGCCGCCAGTTGCCTGTCATCAGTTGTCAGTAGAAGCCATTCCGCGCGCGGGGTTTTTACTGACGGCTGAAAACTCGTGAGTTTTCACAGGCACTAACGGCGCTCGCCACCGGAGCCCTGATGCTCCTCGACTCGCGCACGACCCTGACGAGCCGCGTTGCGCTCAGCCTCGCTGCGTGGTATCCGCTGATGCTTCTCTTCGCCGCGAGGCCCGGTCCAAGGATGGAAAGCAGAGTAAGGATGTACGTAGGAGCGGCGATTGGCCCAAGTCCGGCCCCACTGCGCACCGCCGATGAACAGTTCGTGCCGGTCCCAAAAAAAGGGGCTGGTGCCCCATCCCCAAGGACGAAACGCGAAGCCGAGCGTCACGCCAAATCCAAAGGCGATGGCCCCACCAACGACGAATCCGGGCGCGGGCGCAGCGAATACGATCAGCGGATCATAGGCAGGAACGCAGACAAAATGCGGATTCACCGGCATGAGGGCGATATAGGAATCACCGGAGACCACAACTTGCGCGTTGCTTTGCAGGTAGCCGTAATCCTTGGCCTTTTTCCGCATCCTTTGCACCGCGTCCATCACGTCCGGCTGCTGCGCGAGGAAGGCGTTGCCCAACTCGGACGTCCAGTCCATGTCGGAAGCCATCATCTCCAGGACCGATGGAAACGGCAGCAGCGCTTGCACGCTGGCGTCCCACGTGAGGCGGTCCTCGGTAATAGCCCTGGCCAGTTCGTCTCCGGTCAGATAGTGATGCTCATCCGCCCATTTAGCAGCGTCGGGGATCTCATCAGGATAGGTAGCCGCAGCGAGAATTTGTGCCAGCAAACTGTCGGGATAAAGCGCGATTCGGGAAACCAGTTTGTCAAGTTCGGCGGGTGAATAGGAGGGCGGCGCTTGCGCGGTCACGAGACCGGGCATCCCTCCGGTGGTTAGGACCAATAATAGCATGGTGAAAACGGGTTTTCGCAGTCGTGCTGAACGTCGCATGGCTCCTCCCCTCAGGTATTGGTTGGTGGCTCGCCCTTAACCGGCATTTTCGATTTAGCTGGATTTCCTGTTTTCAGTTTTCGTCCAGCCGTCAACATACACCGGCACGCCCCTGAATGCAATCGGTCCAATGCAGACCCTGGCAGGGGCCAAGCGTGAGTAGCCGCCCCGATGGAGCTATTCGCGTTATCCTGCTCCGCGGGAATCGCTACGCGCTCCGGACGCACGCTGGCTGCCGAGTGGATCGCCTCTCTAGGCCCCGCCCCAAGGAAACCCTTGGCTCCCGGCGCGACTCGCGATAGAATCTGGGACCAATTACAGCCTTGGAATGGAACGGCATGGACACCTGGGTTTTCCCGGCATTGTGGCTGGACCTGAAACCGCTGACTGACATCTGGAGAGATTTAGAGCACACTGCCCACGGCGACGACTTAATTCCGCTCACTATCTTCATTGTGGGAACGGCGTTGGTGCTGGCCGCGTTTTCACGCCGCCAGCGCGTGCATGTTCGTGCCGTGCTGGTGATGTACGGGCTCGCACTTTTCCTCTTCATTCTTTCCGCCATCCCGGACGCCCTGGGATGGGATCAAGCGACCAAAACGCTCCATGCCGCGGGACTTTTGTTGGTGGGTTTTGCGGTGGTCAAGCTCATCAGCATCATCGTCTTTGACGTCGTCCTCTGCTTCACTCCCTTTTCCCCACCCCAAGTGCTGCGCGACCTCATCGTGGCAGGCGGATACATGGGGGTAGGAGCGTGGCTGCTCTCGCGCAATGGAGTGTCGCTCTCCAGCCTCGTTGCCACCTCCGCGGTCGTGACGGGAGTGATCGTTTTTTCGCTGCAAGATAGCCTCTCCAATATTTTGGGGGGCCTGGTCCTGCAAATTGATGAGAGCTTCCAGGTCGGCGATTGGGTGAAGATCGACCAAACGGCGGGCAAGGTAAAGGAGATTACCTGGCGCCACGTCGCCATCGAGACGCGCAACTGGGACACCGTCATCATCCCCAACAGCGTCCTGATCAAATCGGCGGTATTAATACAAGGGCAGCGTTCCGGCCAGCCCCTTCAGACGCGCCGTTGGGTCTGGTTCAATGTGGATTTTCGTGTGCCGCCCACGGAGGTCATGCGTGTGGTGACCGATGCCCTGGTGACCGAGCCCGTGGAAGGCTCCGCAGCGGACCCCCCTCCCAACGTCGTCTTGATGGATTTCAAAGAGAGCTACTGCTCGTACGCGGCCCGTTACTGGCTAACCGATTTGGTCAAGGACGACCCCACGGACTCGCTCGTGCGCAGCCGCATTTACTTCGCCCTCCAGCGCGCGGGCATCCCGCTTTCTGTTCCCGCTTTGACCACTTTTGTCGAAACGAGGGACCAGGAGCGCGAGAAGCTTCACCACGAGCGTGAGATCTCGCAACGGCTCAGCGCCCTGGACCTTGCTCGGGTGGAGCTTTTCCGCGAAATGAACGATGGCGAGCGGCGCGTGCTGGCGGAACGCCTGCGCTTCTGCCCCTTTATGAAGGGGGAAATGATGACGCGGCAGGGCGCGGAGGCTCACTGGCTGTACCTCCTCACCAAAGGGTCAGCCGAAGTGATTGTCTCAACTGACACCGGAGTGCACAAAACCGTTGGCATCCTGCATGCCGGCGACTTTTTCGGAGAAATGTCGCTGCTCACAGGCGAACCGCGCAGTGCTTCGCTGAAGGCGCTGGATGAATCCGAGTGCTATCGCTTGGACCGGCAAGCGTTTGACGACATCCTGCACGCCCGCCCGGAGATCGCCCATTACCTCTCAGAATTGCTGGCACGCCGGAAAGTGGAAATCGAAGCCGTTCGCCACGACTTGGATGCCGAGGCACGCGCTGCCATGATCCAGGGTCAGCAGCGAAGCATTTTTGACAAGATCCACAAGCTTTTTGGACTCACCCCGACCCCAAAACCCGTCAAGTGAATTTCCAAGCAATGTCGGAGGAGGGTCAGGTTGCTTCAAAACGACCACCGCGCCTTGCGGCCATACGCTCCGTGCTACAATGAGCGCAATGCGTTTGTACCATCTCCGTATTGGGAAGGTGTAAATGCGCCACCGGCCACTCAACAATGTCTTGATGCTGATCCTCGTTCTGATTCTGGCTGCGCCCGCCGGAGCACAGCAGAAGCCCCTGACCCAGGTTCAGGTTTTCTCCCTGGTATCCGGGGAGGTCCCGAACGATCGCGTCGCCATGCTGGTGCAACAACGCGGCATCGATTTTGATCCGACCGATGATTTTCTCGGCAAACTCCGCCTCGCCGGTGGTGACGATAAATTAGTCAACGCGCTCAAGAGCGCCAAAGTGACGAAGCCCGCGAGCGTTGATCCTCAGCAAGCGGAAATCCAGCAGCACACCGCGCAAGGAGCGGAACTCCTGAAGAAGAAACAATTCAAGGACGCCGAAACGGAGTTTCGCTCCGCGATTCAACTGGCTCCTCAAGACCCTGACCTGCACATCAGCCTGGGAATCACGTTGGGATACAAGGGAGATTGGGATGGGCAGGTCGCGGAGGAGCGCGAGGCCTTGCGCCTGAGCCCCAACAATGATCGCGCTCACCTTGCCCTCGGCGTGGCGCTGGCGCAAAAGAACGATCAGGATGGAGCCATTGCGGAATATCACGAGGCGATCCGCCTGAACCCTAATAATGACGGTGCGCACGTTGGACTGGCATTTGCTTTCACCCACAATAACGATTGGGACGGCGCCATCGCGGAATTTCGTGAGGCCCTGCGCGTGAACCCCAACAACGACCGGACCCATATGAGCCTTGGTGTGGTGCTTTCCCAGAAAGACGATCAGGACGGAGCGATCGCGGAGTATCGCGAGGCAACCCGTCTGAATCCCAACAATGAGCAAGCGCACATCTACCTGGGGAATAGACTTTCGCACAAGAGTGATTGGGATGGAGCCATTGCAGAATATCTCGAAGCAGTACGTTTGAACTCCAACAACCACGCCGTGCACTACAGCCTGGGCTGGGCGTATGAGCACAAGGGCAACCGGCAGGCCGCTTTGCAGGAATACCAGACCGCCTCTCAACTCAATCCCCAGAACCCCGTTTACCAGAAGGCCTACGAGCGCCTAAACTCGCAAGGGAAATAGGTATCAGGTGCCAGGTATCAGGTGTTAGGCCTTTACTGACACCTGATACCTGACACCTCTTCAGTCTTGCTGACACCTGACACCTGGCACCTGACACCTGTCTTACTTGCAGCGGTCACAAAGGCCACCCGCTTCCACGCGCACGGTGCTGATGCGGAACTGCCGCTCGCGCTCGATCTGGCCTTTCAACTTTTCAAACAGCGAACTCTCAAACTCCTGGATGCGCCCGCACTTCAGGCACGCCAAGTGGATATGGTCACGAGTGGTTCTCGCTTCATAGTAATGCTTCCCGCCCTCGAGATGCATCAGGTCCAGTTCATCCACCAATCCGTGCTTCTTCAGCATGGCCAGGGTTCGATACACGGTAACCTTATTAATAGTGGGGTCCTGGTCCTTGGCGCGCTGCCAAAGGGCCACCGCATCCAAGTGGTCATCCGCTCCTTGAATAATCTGAACTAACAGGCGACGCTGATGCGTCATCCGCACCCCGCGCGAAACCAACTCCTGTTCAAGAGGCCGGCGCGAAACGCGCCCTTCTGCGTCCATACTTCCCTCACCGCCTTGGAGTGCCAGCTTGCTCTCTCTAGTTTGGCTTTGCGGGAACAGCCTGTCAACGAGTTTCCCCGGTCCGAAGATTGCGCGGGCACGCCAGTCGCTCCCTTGCGAGCGGCTCTTCCTTTCGCCTATCATCACACGTCCAAGGGAGCGATTATGGAGGCTGCGAAAATTCGTGCCTGGTGGTCGCACCGTCAAGGGCTGGACGGCCGGCTGGCGGCTGCGGCGCCGGCAAAGGTGCTGGAGGAAACCGGTTGGGCGCGGTCGGTAGGCGGGGTGGGGCCGTATTTGGGTCTGCGCGCTCGCTGCGGCATAGGTCGAGAAGCCGTGGACCAGGCGGTGGCGAACCTTGAAATCCACGAACTGCCCTCCGCGCGCGGCTGCACCTACGTGCTGCCGAAATCCGCCTTCGCTCTGGGGCTGAAGCTGGACCAGGCCCTTCCGGATGACGAAATGAAACTCGCCCGCAAGCTCGGCGTAACGGACGCTGAGGTCGCCAAGCTTTCGAAAGCCGTGCTCAAGGCTTTGAAGAAGGGTCCGCTTGACCCGGACGAACTGCGCTCGGCCACAGGCGGAGCATCGCGCAGCCTCGGCGAAGAGGGCAAGAAGAAGGGACTCACCACGACGCTCCCGCTCGCCCTGGGGAAGCTCCAGGCGGAGGGTGAGATCCGGCGCGTTCCCACCAATGGCCGGTTGGACCAGCAACGTTACCGCTACACCCTGTGGCGCCCCAATCCGCTTGCCGGCTTCAAGCTTTCCGTCGAAGAGGCTTACGCGCAATTGGCGCGATGCTTCTTCGACTGGATCGGACCCGCGACCGCCGCCGAGTTCCAGGCCTTTGCGGCCTTGGGCGTCAAAGCTGCCAAGGCCGCCATGGAACCCCTGAAGCTCCGCCCGCTCGAAGACGGCGACGAACGCTTGATGCTGGCGGATCGGCACGAAGAACTTCAAGCCTTCAAGGCGCCAAAAGAGCCGCAGTATGTGCTGGTGAGCAAGGTCGACGGAATTCTGCTGCTGCGGCGCGACGTGAAGAGCCTGCTGGCCGACGAGGACCTGAAGAAATCGGCCATCGACGAGAAGGGGAAAAAGATGGAGGTGAGCGGTCCCCTGGATTTGCCGAACCACGCCATTCTCGACCGGGGGCGGCTGGTAGGATTGTGGGAGTACGATCCGGAGAGCCAATCTATTGCCTGGACATCGTTCATTCGTTCCAATGCGGATCTCGAAAAGGCAGTACGCTGCACCGAGGAATTCGTTCGTACCGATTTGGGAGACGCCCGCTCCTTCAGCCTGGACAGCCCCAAGAGCCGCGTACCACGCATCCAAGCCCTGCGAAAATCGGGGCATTGAGCAAGCGAGAAAACTTATGAGCCGGCTTTGGATCGCCCTGCGGTCGATTGTATATGCGACGTTGTTCCTGGCGGCGTGGGCCTGGGTCGCGTTGATCTGTCGAGCCTTGGACAAGTACATTCCCTTCCGGGTTCCTCGCTGGTTAGTTGCTCCGGGTGCCGTGCTGTTCGTGGCGGGCGCTGCCCTCGCACTTACCACGGTGGGCCTTTTCATTTTCGAAGGCCGAGGCACCCCCGCGGTGTTTGATCCCCCGAGAAGATTCGTTCCGCACGGGCCTTACAGATTTGTCCGGAACCCCATGTATATCGGCGGCGTCTCGATGCTGCTGGGATTGGGCCTTTACCTCACCTCCATCTCGATGGTTTTGTTCGCCTTGGTTGCATTCCTAATCATTCACACCTTCGTGGTCTTCGCCGAGGAGCCGGGCCTGCGGAAGAGGTTCGGGAAAGAGTACGAGGACTATTGCCGCGCCGTACCGCGTTGGATTCCTCGCTTTACCCATCGGCATCTTCCAACCTAACCTGCGGGATCAACTCTTGCACCGCGGCCAAATCCGCCACTTTGCTTCCTTCCATGGCCACGGTTGCCGCGCTCGCAGCCACGGCCATGCGGAAAGCCTGGCGGAAGGGCAGGCCCTCGACGGCAGCGAAAGCCATGACCGCCACGATCGTATCGCCCGCCCCCACGGTACTTCGCACCTCGACGGGCGGCGGCGGGGCGAACAGGGCCTCTTTCCCGGCCACGCCCACAGCGCCCTCCGCCCCCAACGAGATCAAAACTTGTTCGCTTCCCATCCTCATTAAGGCGCGAGCTGCTTCCACCAGTTCGCGGCGGGTTCGCAGCGTGGTCTTCAGCAGGTCTTCCACTTCCGCGCGGTTGGGTTTGGTCAAGTGCGGTCCCGCCTCGAGTCCGAGTTTCAATCCCGGCCCGGCCGTGTCCAAAAAGCATTGGGCGCCACGCGTCTTGGCAATGCGAATCAGATCCGCAAAAATCGCCGACGGCGAATCGGGTGGCAGGCTTCCGGAAAAAACCATTACTTCGCAGCGTGGCGCGTGCGCTTCAATCTTCCGCCGCAAATCCTCCAAGTGTTCCGTGGCGACGCGGAAGCCGGGCTCGTTCAGCTCGGTCTCCGTTCCGTTCTCGGGATCATGGATCTTCAGGTTGACGCGCGTCTCGCCGGGGACATGGACAAAGTCCGCGGGAATTCCCTCGGCGCTGAGGGCGTCCAGAATGAAGCGGCCATTGCTGCCCGCCACCAACCCCAGCGCGCAGACCGTCGAGCCCCAACGCTTGAGGGCTTTGGCCACGTTGATTCCCTTCCCGCCAGCGTCCACGCGAGTCACTTCGCCACGGTTGGTCTTGCCGATTTCAAAACCTCGAACCACCACGCTCTTGTCGATCGCCGGGTTCAAGGTAACGGTTGCAATCATTTTGAGAGCCTTCTCACTTCGCCCCGTTTCATTATTTAACCGATGTGCCTCGACCAACAAGCCCGCTCGGTTGTTGTCGATTAACTCCGTTTCTTTTCATCAACATCGCCAGAGAGCGATTTTAACTCGTTTGATTTCATCAACATCGCGAGAGACCCCTTTTCGGACATTTTTTCTACGTGTGTTTTCAATAACATCGCCAGACTTACCTTCATATTTCCCCCCCGCGATTTTCTCTCTCGGCTCCCGCAGTTCAAGCTAACTCTTTTAACTTGAATAGGATAGAGTTTTGAGTGATTTTCCCTCCCCACAGCTAACCCCTTTGTTTTGCGAGACATCGCGAGAGACTGGGGCCTGTTTTTCAGCACGTTTCCAATCATTCGGCACTACTGGTAGCTTACGCTAGCCACTAACCACTGAGCACCAGCCACTGCCTTTCTGCGCCGACCCCTTGAATAGGTCCGCGCCCTTTCAAATCAGCCAGCAGTCCTGGCCTCAACATTCAGTATACAGGCGGTTATTAACTCTGTCAAGCAAAAAGTAGCCCAGAGGCTACAAAAAATCGAGGAGGACAAAACGTCAGGATTCGTTCGTTAGGATCTAAATCCTAAACCCTAGATCCTAAGTCCTGGCTATCTACCATCGACTTTCAACCTTCGACTCCTTCGTTCCCACTGACAACTGAAAACTGACAACTGATCACTTATTTTTCGCCCCATCTCGATTGGCGACGTGCAGTTGCCGTTGGGGTATCAGTCATGAGAAAATCCACCGCCAGGACGGCCCTCACCGTTGCCCGCGGAGGAAGAACAGCAGTGGAGCCTTCACGAACAAGGCTGGACTATCCAGCGCGGTAGTTGTGCTCATAGCGGAAGGGTCGTGGGCGCCTGGGCGCTAGGGATGTGAGCAGGTAGCTATGGAGGGGAGGTCAAACATATGTGGAAGAAGGTTGCAGTCATAATGGGACTAATAATGCTTGCCCTGGCTTCTTCGGTTCCAGCCCAGCAGGCGAATCCAATGCCACCGAACATGGACAGCGAAAAGATTGCAAGCCAGGTTAAGGGATCCGTGGCGCTTGTTCTGGTCGGCTTGGGGGCAGGGCGGTTGGAAGCGACCGGATCGGCGGTGGTGGTAAAACCCAATGGATATCTGCTCACGGCTTACCATCTCGTCAAGTCAGCGCGGCAGGCCCAGATCCGGCTGCTGAACGGGGAAGTCTACGACCAAGTGGAACTGCTCGGCTGCGACGAGCGGCGTGATATCGCGGCTCTGCACATTGAGGCAACCGGGCTGCCCTCTCTGGGAGTGCGCCCTCTGGACGAGGTGAAACAAGGCGAGGCCGCATTCACCATCTCTAACCCTGCGGGGCTCACTTGGAGCGTTTCAAACGGGATCGTAAGCGCTATCCGGCTGGCCGACGAGGTCCCCGGTGCAGGAAGCGGCTTCCGGGTACTGCAATTTACGTGCCCCGTGGCTGCCGGTTCCAGCGGAGGTGCTCTGGTTGACGCGCAGGGCCAATTACTGGGAATTGTCACTGCTTCCCTGGGTGGCCAAGGGCTAAATTTCGCGGTGCCGGCCGAGAGCGTTATGGGCCTCATCAACTTCCCCAACCACAGGATGCTCGGCTCCGGGAAGGAACTTGATCTCAAGCCTCCTGAGAGCCCTGTGCGAGCGAGCCTCAATGAGGCGAAGCAGGGGGAGATGCTTGGTGCGGCCAAGACGCTGACCGTGAATTCCAAAACCTCTTTCTTCACTCCCGATGCGCTCGAAAATGAACTTGCCAAGAAGCCTGAACTCTCTGCTTGGGGCATTAAGATCGTTAGGGATGTTCGCGTGGCAGACATCATCGTGAGTGTTGATCGACCTCTCTTCACCTACGATTTCACTTATACAGCGACCGACACGCGTACCAGCATCGTGCTGGCTTCAGGCAAGGTCACTGCCGTTGATGGAGTGAGGGCTGCTCCAATCATCGCGAAGAACCTTGTCCTCCAAATGGCCAAGGCGCATGAGGCAACTGAGCCAAAGCCAGCCAAGCAATAGCCCCAAGACACGGCGGGCTGGCGCAGACGAGGGTTTCTTAGCCACAGCGATTTCCCGATGCGATTCTTTCTGAAAGTAGTGACGTGTGACGAGAAACACGGTCCGAAGTCCGAGGTCGAAAAGAACAGCAGCGAGTGACAAGTGACTAACGAGCGGTGCTCACTACGAGGCCGAACGCCGTTCGGCCCTACACTGGCCCCCCGAATCCCTAACCCCGAATCCCGCGCACCGAATCTCTAACCCCCGACTCCCGAACCCCGAACCCCGTGTCCCGAGTCGGCGTTTTTCCAGCCTGCAAAATGGTTCGATTGCGTGATTTCACAGAGGCCGAGGCCGGATGCAAAAAAGCTGCAAGTATTTCGGACTATAAGGCTCATTATAAGGCTCAACTGATGAATTTCTCGGCACATGGCGTGCTTATAGATTTAACGTGTTGGATTTTTCCACGGACACTATGTCCAACTTGAGTACTCGGCGGAGACGTTCAAAAAATGAGCAAATCCATTCTTGTTGACACAACAAAATGCATTGGATGTGGAGCGTGCGCTACGGCCTGTAAGATTGTGAACAGTCTTCCCCTCGACGAGCCCAGCGCTGCCAAGGATCTGTCTGCCAAGCCCTTAAGCGAGGACGACCTCGTTGCCTTCGCCCAAGGCCACGGCGAAGTGGACGGCAAATTGTCCGCAGACACGCTGAATGTGGTCCAAACGCATGGCAGCATTTTTGTGCGGCGATTCTGCATGCATTGCCAGGTGCCCACCTGCGTATCGGTTTGTCCCGTGGGCGCGCTACGCAAGACCGAGGCGGGGCCGGTGGTTTACGATGCCGATAAATGCATGGGCTGCCGGTATTGCATGATGGCCTGCCCATTCGGCGTTCCACGCTACGAATGGAAAGTCGTCCTCAAGCCCAAAGTGAAGAAATGCACCATGTGCGCGCCACGGCAAGCAAAAGGGCTGCAACCCGCCTGCACGGAAGTCTGCCCGGTGCAGGCCGGCATTTTCGGCGAGCGCAACGATCTGCTGAGTGAGGCCGAAAAGCGGCTGCGCGAGGAGCCTGCGAAGTACTTTCAGCAGATTTACGGTAAGAAAGAAGCGGGGGGCACGTCCGTGCTCTATCTCTCGGCAGTGCCTTTCGGGCAACTGGGCTTGCCCGCCAATCTGCCCAGTGACCCCCTGCCGTTGTTGACTTTTCGGGTGCTCTCTGAAATCCCCAGCGTTGTCACCCTGGCGGGATTGCTTTTGGGCGGGATCTGGTGGATTACCAACCGCCGCGAAGAGGTGGCGGAGGCCGAGAAAGAATAGGATCGGGTCATCTGGCCATCGGGTCATCGGGCCATTTGAAGAAACAGCGAAAGATCGGGCCATTGAAGAGATCAGATCGAGTGATGAGGAACTTGAATGCCGACTCAGGCTGAGCAGTTACGATCGAGGACAAAGCAGTTTGCTATTCGCATCGTACGGCTCTTCAAGTGTTTACCCAAAACTGACGAGGCACGCATTATCGGAAAGCAGGTGTTACGGGCCGGCACCTCAGTCGCGGCCAATTATCGCGCAGTTAACCGGGCGCGATCGAGAGCCGAGTTTATTTCCAAGATGGGGGTTGTGGTCGAAGAAGCAGATGAAACAGTTTTCTGGCTCGACCTCTTGGTGGAAACAGGGATCGTTGACAAAATGCGGCTCGAAGACTTGCTTAAGGAAGCCAATGAAATTCTGGCGATTTTTGCCGCCTCGCATTGGACCGCAAGAAAGGGAGAGCGTTACAAGGAAGCATAATGATGAAATGGCGCAATGGCCCGATGACCAGATGGCTCGATGGCCCGATGACCAAATGATTCGATAGTTGGAGCAGATCAATGAACTTCTCAAAATTTCCTAAACTTACTTTCTGGCGCGTGGTGCTGGTGCTGATTCTGGCCGCGGGTTTTTATTCCACGGTGCTGCGCTTCGTCAAAGGATTGGGCGCCGCCACCAACTTGTCGGACCAATTCCCGTGGGGGTTGTGGATTGGTTTCGACGTGGTCTGCGGCGTGGGCTTGGCGGCGGGCGGTTTCACTCTGGCGGCGATCGTTTATGTCTTCCACATCGAACGGTTCCATCCCGTCCTTCGCCCCGCCATCCTCACCGCCTTCCTGGGCTACTCGCTGGTGGCGGTGGCGCTGCTTTATGATTTGGGCAGGCCTTACAACATTTGGCACCCACTGGTGATGTGGAACCCGCACTCGGTGATGTTCGAGGTTGCCTGGTGCGTGATGCTTTATCTCACGGTGCTGGCGCTGGAATTCTCCCCCGCGGTCCTGGAACGCTTCCACCTGCAAACCCCGCTGCGCGCGATTAAAGCCGTGACGATTCCGCTGGTGATTGCGGGCGTATTGCTCTCGACTCTGCACCAATCTTCGTTGGGCAGCTTGTTCCTGATCGTACCCTCGAAGCTGCACCCGTATTGGTATTCGCCGCTGCTGCCCGTGTTCTTTTTCATTTCCGCCGTGGGCGTGGGATTGGCCATGGTGATTTTTGAATCCAACCTCAGTTCGCGAGCCTTCGGCCGGGAGATCGAGATGCCCTTGCTGGAAGTGTTGGGCCGGGCGATGGCCGTGGTGCTGGCAATCTACGGCCTGCTGAAACTTCAGGATCTCTGGGGGCGTGGGGCGCTTGCTCACCTGCGCGAACCTTCCACGGAGACGGTCCTGTTCGTGTTAGAGATTACACTAGGCCTGCTCATTCCTTTGCCGCTACTGCTTTTCCGCAAGGTTCGGGAAGACCGCGATGGCCTGTTCGGGGTCTCCGTGCTGGTGATCACGGGCTTCCTTCTGAACCGCTTGAACGTCTCGATTACCGGCCTGGAGGCTTCTTCCGGTGTGCATTACTTCCCCCGCTGGACGGAAGTGGCCGTAACCCTGTCGATCGTGGGCGTGGGCTTCCTGCTTTTCAGTCTGGCGGTGCGCTACCTGAACGTGATGGAAAAGCCGGTGTCAGGTGAGGGGTATCAGGTGTCAGGGAAAACTTCCAACCTGGCATCGTTAACCTGACACCTGGCGCCTGGCACCTAATTATGCTACGCATTACTCACAGTCTCGCCATCAAGCTGACGGCCTGCGCGGTGGGCGGGGTGGCGTTCCTCTTTGGCCTTTTCGGGTACTGGAATCTTCGGACCTGGCGGCAATCGCAGCAGGAAATCATCTTCCAGGCCGCCGACCGCATCAGCGACACGATTCGCCGCAGCATTCGCTACTCGATGCTGCGCAACGAGCGCGAGGAAGTGTTCCACATCATCAGCACCATTGGGCACGAGAACGGCATCAGCCGCATTCGCATTTTCAACAAGGAAGGGAAAATCAGTTTTTCCACGGACGACAAGGAAGTGGGCCAGTTTGTGGATAAGAAGGCGGAGGCGTGTTACGCCTGTCATGCACAGGCCCAGCCACTCACCAAGCTCGACCGGCCGGACCGGATGCGTATCTACACGGCGCACGATGGCACGCGGGTACTGGGGCTGATCCGGCCCATCGAAAACGAGGCGGATTGCTCGAACGCCGCCTGCCACGCGCACACCAGCAACAGCCAGGTGCTGGGCGTGCTTGACACGAATGTCTCGCTGGCGGCCGCGGATCTTGCCGTGGCCGAGCACCAGCGGCAGGTGGTGATTTTCACTATCGCCTCCATCCTGTTGGTGAGCCTGTTCTCGGGCTGGCTGATCTGGTTGACCGTTCATAAGCCCGTGCGCCGGCTGACGGAAGGCACCCGCGCCGTGGCCCAGGGCGACCTGGATTATCTGCTGCCCGAAACCAGCCAGGACGAAATCGGCAGCCTGGCCGTTTCCTTCAATCAGATGACCCAGGAACTCAAAAAGGCGCGAGCGGAAAACCGCCAGTGGACTGAGACCCTGGAAGACCGCGTGCGGCAGAAGACCGGAGAACTCGAACGCGCCTATAGCAGCCTGACGCAATCGGAGAAGATGGCCTCACTCGGCAAGCTGGCGGCGGTGGTGGCGCATGAAATAAACAATCCCCTGGCCGGCATTCTGACTTACAGCAAGCTGATTTCGCGCATGGCTGACAAAGGCTTTAGCAACAACCAACGTCTGAGCGAGGCCAAAGGCTACTTGCAAATCATCGAGGGGGAAAGCCGGCGTTGCGGCGGGATCGTGCAAAACCTGCTCACCTTCGCGCGCCAGACGCCCATCAATCCGCAGAAAAACGATTTGAATGCCATCATCGAACGCTGTTTGCTCCTGGTAGGACATCAGATGGCCCTCCAGGGCATCGAGTTGGAGAAAAAGCTGGAGCCCCAGCTCCCGCCCCTCTATTGTGACGCGGGGCAAGTACAACAAGCGCTGCTGGTGATCCTCATGAACGCGGTGGAAGCAATGCCCCACGGGGGCAGGTTGAGTATCGAGAGCAGTTACGACCCGGCGCGCCACCTCGGTCGCGTCGTGGTGAGCGACGAAGGGCCGGGCATTCCGCCGGAGATTCTTTCCCACATTTTCGAACCTTTTTTCACCACCAAGGAGGAGGGCAAAGGAACCGGGCTGGGCCTGGCCATCGCCCTCGGCATCGTGCAGCAACACGGAGGGAACATCGAGGTGCGTTCCAACGCGCAGAAAGGGACGGCGTTCACCGTCCTGCTGCCGGAAGAGCCACCGGTCAGCATCAACGCGGCCTAAGAAATTGCCGATTGACGATTGACGATTGCCGATTGACTCGGAATTGTCGATTGATGATTGTCGGTGGACGATTGGAGGGCGGTTAAGAAATTGGCAACTGACTCATTGATTGTCTATGACTCTTCAATCGACAATCGTCAATCGGCAGTCGGCAATAACAAGAGGTTGTATGACGCCAAAAGACATGCAGGCTCGGACGAAGGCGTTCGCGGTGCGTGTGATCAAATTGGTTGATGCGCTACCTCGGGGTTTGGCCGCGCAGGTCATCGGCCGACAGGTCATTCGTTCGGCCACTTCGGTAGGCGCCAACTATCGGGCTGCCTGCCGGGCGCAATCGCGTGCCGAGTTCGCGGCCAAACTATCGATTGTTGTCGAAGAATCGGACGAAACGCTCTATTGGCTTGAGTTGGTGCGTGAGACAGAACTTATAAAACCTGAGCTTTTGTCCGCCATCATCAAAGAGGCCAACGAACTCGTAGCGATCATACTGACGTCGAGAAAAACCGCGAAAACACATGGTCGCTCATCGGCAATCGACAATCGGCAATTCTCAGTTGCAAGGAGTACACCATGAACACAAAGGCCAGCATCCTGATCGTGGACGACGAAAATGTCGTGCGGGACTCGCTGGGAAAATGGTTCGAGGAAGAAGGCTACAGTGTGGACACCGCCAATAGCGCGCGCGAGGCGCTGTTGAAGCTGCCGCGCCAGCGTTGGGACCTTGCCCTGGTGGACATCAAGATGCCCGGGATGGACGGCCTCGAGCTGCACCGCAAGATCCGGGAGGTCGATCCCGACATTATCGTCATCATCATGACCGGCTACGCTTCCGTGGAAACCGCCGTGCAGGCGCTCAAGGATGGCGCCTATGACTACATCATGAAGCCCTTCGACCCCGACGACCTGGCCCACAGCGTCGCCAAGGCCCTCGAGCATCGCCGCACACGGGAGGAAAACTTGCGCTTACGGGAGACCCTGGCGGAAGCTCAGGCAGTCGAAATGGTGGGCCAGAGCCCGCCCATGCAACGGGTGCTGGAGAGCATCCGCACCGTGGCGCCCAATGACACCACGGTGCTCATCCACGGCGAGAGCGGCACCGGCAAAGAACTGGTGGCCCGCGCCATCCACAATTTGAGCCCCCGGCGCTTTATGCCCATGGTCACCATCCACTGCGGGGCGCTGACGGAAACGCTGTTGGAAAGCGAGCTCTTTGGGCACGAAAAGGGCGCCTTCACCGGCGCGCAGTATCGCAAAAAGGGCAAATTTGAAGTCGCCGAGGGGGGCACGGTTTTTCTCGACGAGATTTCCGACATCAGCCTGAAAACTCAAACCGACCTGCTGCGCGTCCTCCAGGAAAAGGAAATCACGCGCGTGGGCGGCAACCAGACGATCAAAGTGGATTTCCGCGCCATCGCCGCCACCAACAAGGATCTGACGGCGCTCGTCAAAGAGGGGACCTTTCGCCCCGATCTCTACTACCGCCTGGATGTTTTCGGCATCACGCTGCCGCCGCTACGCGAGCGCAAAGAGGACATCCCGCTGCTCGTCGATCATTTCCTGCACAAGTATTCGCGCGCCATGAGCAAGCACTTCACCGGCATCAGCCGCCCGGCCCTCGACCTGCTGATGAATTACCCATGGCCCGGCAACGTCCGTGAATTGGAGAACGCCATCGAACGCGCCATGGTGATCGGACGCGAGCCGGAAATCCAGGCCACGGATTTCCCTCTCCAGATCACCACGCCGCCCGCGCCCGAGGGCGGACAGGCCCTCGAGGACGTCGAGCGCGGGCACATCCTGCGCGTGCTCGAGTCCTGTGAGTGGAACCAGACGCGCGCCGCCAAGGCGCTCGGCATCGATCGCGTCACCCTTTACAATAAAATCAAGAAATACGGATTCCGGAAAGCAAACGCGGCCGTGCCATGAGAATCATTTCCCTGATGCCGGTTGGACAAGTGGACCGCGCCCTGCTGGAACCTCTCGCGGCGAGCCTGACGCAGCGGCTGCGGGTCGCTTGCTCCATTCAACCTGACAGCCTGGAGGCCGAATTCGCCTTCAATGCTCTGCGCCAGCAGTATCACTCCACCGAGATCCTCAAGAAGATTCTCCAGAGGCCCGCGAGCGAAACTTGGAGGGTTCTGGGGGTGACGGAAATAGACCTCTACATTCCCGTGCTCACCTTCGTGTTCGGGGAAGCGCAACTGTCGGACGGCGGGGCCGTGGTTTCCACCCATCGCCTGCGGCAGGAATTCTATGGCCTGCCCTCCGACCCCGAACTCCTCCGCGAACGCCTGCTGAAGGAATCCCTCCACGAACTGGGCCACACCTACGGCCTGCGCCATTGCCCGGATTACTCGTGCGTGATGAGCGCCTCCAACGGCGTCGAGCGTATCGACCTGAAACAAGCCGAGTTTTGTTCCACCTGCACAAAAAGCCTTCCCACCTCGTAGCGCTGGCGGCGCGCCGCCGGCTAACCCTTTGAATCCAAGACCACGACCCATCGTGGCGGCTTCGTGACCGTCGGATTGGCGTCGGGGTCGTACTTGTCGGCCAGTTCCCCGGTTTCGATGTCGCGCAATTCGTAGTGGACTCCCATGCCCCCGTGCACGGTTTCCTGTTCGAAAGCCACCTGCTTCCCTTCCGCCCAAAAGCACCAGCGCCCGATCGGCAGGCCGCTGCCGGTAAAGGTGCGCTGCCTGCCGTTCACCAGAATCACCAACTTCAACGGGATGGGATAGGACGTGCAGCAGTTGGGGTACAAGGCCAACCAACCCACGGCCCGTCCGTCGGGCGAGATTTGTGCATTGTCGAAGCTCACTTGCTCCGTTTCCTTCCTCGGCACGATCTCGCGCTTGCGTTTGGTGGTGATATGGAGCTGACCGCTGGGGTCGATGACGGTCTCGACATAGAGATCCGCCGCCGCCGCGGCCACCGCAGCCAGCCCGAGGAAAATAACCATCGCCCACGCGCATGTCCGTAACGCGCGCGGTGCTTCCATAATCATTGCTGATTCTCGAAGGTCCGGGCAATCGGCGCCAACTTTTTCGCGCCGCCAATGTTTCTGCCAACCCTCTTGCCACGAATTGCGTGGGCGAGGCTGGAACCTTAGCGCGGCACGCTCCGTCCTCACACGCTCAGAACCGGAATCTGCACAGCGCAAATGATTCCGAGGCCATGGGTCCGCAGGTGACCAGCATAAGGGTAGCACCCGTTTACCAGCAAATCCGCCTTTGTTTGCTTGGCGGCTTCGCTCAGGACCTTGGGCACGTCACCACTGCCGATGAACACATCTGCCTTGGTGCCCGCGTCTTGCTGGAGCTTTGCCATCTGCTCGGAAGCGTTGCTGACGAGCGCCTCTTTCCACTTTTCGTTGACGTAGCTGCCGCCGGGCCCCCAAAACTCCACACTGGCAGTGACGTTGGCGAGCGTAAGATGAGCACCAAATTCGGCGGCCATTTGGGCGGCCCACGACACAGTTATGTCAGCACGGGGGCCGAATTCAACTGCGCCCAGGACGTTGCGGATCACCAACTTCTGTGCGGGTGGATTTTCCACGTGCGCACCGGTCCAAACCGGGCACTCGCTCCCGTGTAACACTTTTGCCGCCACTGAGCCCAGGAGAAACTGGTAGAAGGTGAAGCTATGTGACGGCATCATGATCAGGTCAGCTTTTTCGTCCTGCGCCGTCTGCACAATGGCCAGGGCCACGTCGCCGTTCACCAACTTGCAGTGAATGGTAAGGCCACCGAGATCGGGCCCAAGAGACGGGTCCTGCTGTTTCTGGACCTGTCGAATGATCGCCGCGAGCAAGTCCCAGCCCGCCAACTCCCGGCTGTCCTCCGGGACACCAGCGGCATGGCTCTGCGCGGTCATGACGTGCAGGATCACGATCTCAGATTTGAAATGGCGCGCCAATGTCGCAGCCTGATGAATCACATCCAGCGAAGCAAGTGGGAAATCCACCGGCAATAGAATTTTTTTAATATTCAGCATTGCGCAAACGCCCTTGACTCAAACGCTCCCTCACTGTCTTCCTTGGTCGGAACTTCCCATTTGGATTTCTGCCTCGTGCAGATCAGTTGTTTTCCACTATGGACACAACCCTCTCCGCAGAATTCGCTTGGAAGAGTTTCGACGTCTGAGAGTATATATCCGTTGGCCCCAGCTTAGCACCTTGGGAGCAGCATTGTGGATAAAGCGAAATTTCGCGTCGTTCTCAACGATTCCTCAATAGTGACTTATTGTCTCAATAAATTAATTTAATTCATTTTGTACTTGACAAAGTTAATTTCTGTTGTAAAACTTATTACATAGATTGAGGAGAACATGGATATTTCAAAAACTAACTGCCCCGACTGCAACCAGCCTTTGAAGATCGTTCGCATGGCTTGCGCATCTTGTGGCATGTCGATGGAGGGCGAGTTTGAAGTCTCTCCGCTCGCCCAGCTTTCTTTGGAAGACCAGACCTTCGTCATCGCTTTCGTGCGCTCGCACGGATCGATCAAGAATATGGAGAGCCTGTTTGGCATCAGCTATCCGACGGTGAAGAATCGCCTGAATGCCATCAGCGCGGCGCTCGACAAAAGTTTCCAAGCGCCCAGTCCCAATCTCTACGTCCTCGAGCAGCTTTCCCGGGGAGAGATCTCCGTCGAGGAAGCACTCGAGAAACTCTCGTGACAATTTAAGGAGGAATCACCATGTCGCAAGAAACCAAGAAAGTTCTGGAGATGCTGGCCTCAGGTCAGATCACCGCCGATGATGCGGAAAAGCTTTTGGAGAAATTGGGGACGAGCATCCCCTCCAATGCCGCGCCTGCGGCTTCCGAGGAGGCTGCCGGAGCAGCGCAGAAACTGCGCTACCTGCGGGTGGTTGTGGACAGTCCCGACCGTGACCAGGTGAACATTCGCGTCCCACTGGCCATTTTGCGGACTGGAATCAAACTTCTGGCCGTGCTTCCGCCCAACGTCAATGAAAGGCTCGCCGAAAAAGGCATCGACCTCTCCGCCCTCCGGGATTTGAAGGGTGGAGAACTAGTGGATGAACTCAAGGACCTGCACGTTGACGTGGACAGCAAGAACGGGGAAAAAGTTCGGATCTATTGTGAGTAGCCTGGGCCCCATGACCCGGGCCCCTGACTGCCGGATTCGGTTCTTGTAGCGTCGGTCTCCGACCGCCGAATCGTCGGTCGGAGACCGACGCTACAGTTCATCGGTCGGAGACCACCGTTACAGATGTGGAATCCACGGGGCGCGGTTATTTCGCCGCCGTCTCCGGTTCGGTGGCACCGCGGTGGCAGGTCCAGCAGGTGACGCGCATGTGGCCGTGGAAGTTGTCGGTATTAATCTGCCGCGCCATCAGAATCATTTTCCGCGCAGTCTGTTTCTCGCGCTTGTCGTCCTTATCAAAGGCATCCTGGACGTGGCAGAAGTTGCACTGCACGCCCAGCGAGCGCGTGAATGACCGCATGGCGATCAACAGCTCGGGGGCCGGCATGCCCTTAAAAATCTGGATGTTTTTGTAAACTTCTTCCGCGCGCCTGGGCGGCTCCCAATCGGCCTCGGGCTGCTTCTCATAGACAATCGTATCCTCGCGGGTCGGGGAGCCGTGCATGGCGCTTGTCATGATCGAATGGTACGTAAGGGTTTGCCCGTCTGGGGATAATGTCCACGTTTCGCTGGTGTGCGTGTCAATGCCGTTGGACTCCAGCGCCAACGCCCCGTCCTTCCATTGGGCTTTCGTCCCAAATGGACTTTTCGCATGGTCCGGGATGTCTTCTGAACCGATAGTGTAGTGGAACTCTGTGAAATAGTCGCCCGCCTCATCCATTACGCGGAGCGTTATGGTTATCTCAGACCCCCGCTGCTCGATCTTGGCGCGACGGTTGGTGGGCGCCCGGCGTCTGGAGATGTGACTCGCGTCCGGGTTCATGCGCCAAATGCCGGAAAGGTTCGGAGTGGATTCCTGCGAGATCGCCTGAACGGCCCATATCGCCGTCAGTGCCAGCAGCAGATGACGAAACCTCCAAGGGAGGGGAGCAAATTTCCTCATCAGCGTCTCGCGCGCGGAAATGAGCTGCCTTTATTGCGTAGATCCTGAACTCTTTGGGGAGACGAAATCACCGCCCCCCCAGCACCACTGGCGCCCGTTTATTTCGCCGCAGATTCCGGTTCGGTGGCGCCGCGGTGGCAGGTCCAGCAGGTGACGCGCATGTGGCCGTGGAAGTTGTCGGTATTAATCTGCCGCGCCATCAGAATCATTTTCCGCGCGGTCTGTTTCTCGCGCTTGTCGTCCTTATCAAAGGCATCCTGGACATGGCAGAAGTTGCACTGCACACCCAGCGAGCGCGTGAATGACCGCATGGCGTTCAACAGGTCGGGGGCGGGCATGCCCTTAAAAATCTGGATGTTTTTGTAGACTTCCTCCGCCATTTTGACGGGCTGCGGCGGCTCCCAATCGGCCTGGGGCTGCTTCTCGTAAACAATCGTATCTTCGCGCGGCGGACGGTCGCCCATGACGCGGCTCCCATGGAAGGTGAGAGTTTGACCGTCCGGGGATAAGGTCCACGTGTCGCTCATGCGCAGTTCGCCCTCGTCCAGGGTGGCGACGGACTCCACCGCCAACGCCCCGTCTTTCCAATGCACTTTACTCTTCAAGGCAGAACCCATGAGTTGGTTCGTGTTGTCGTCCGAACCGATCGTGAAGTGGTACTTTCGGAATTCCTCGCCCGACCGTTGCTCGACGCGGAGGGTTATGGTGATGTCAGACCCCTGTTGCTCGATCTTGACGCGACGGTTGTTGGCCGGCATGCCGGACACGTGACTTTTATCCGGGTTCCAGCGCCAAATGCCGGAAAGGTTCGGAGTGGATTCCTGCGAGATCGCCTGAACGGCCCAAAACGCCGTCAGGGCTAACAGCAGATAGCGAAACTTCCAAATGGGGTGAGCGAGTTTCCTCATCAGCGCCTCCTAGGCGGACATGAGCTGCAATTATTGGTTTAAAACCTGGCCCAACTCTCGTAAGCAGTCAAATCCTAGCATTATTTGCCCGCGCGTGCACCCGGATTCAAGCGCACGGGTTGCAGGGGCACAATCTGAATTTGGTTTTGGGTGACTTTCCAGGAAGCTGACTTCCCAGGGCGAATCCCCAATAGCGCCGGAACTACCTACTCGGCCACAACTTGCAATGCGAAGAGCGAATAGATTCTTCTGCGACTACATGAGAGTATTTTCCGGGTGCGCGGCAATCCGTTCCCAATCCCGCCAACCCATCTCAAATGAAGACCGTTATCCGAAATTCTTGCGGCTTTTAGAGAGGTTGCCCCTCTTCCACCGCGCCGATTCGGGGCGAGGACTTCACAGAGGCCAAGGCGATCTGCGGCTCTCAGCGTCATGCGGCTGCAGGAAATCGCCCTAACAAGGAAGCGGACTACCTGTTTACAGGGTCGCGTCGCGGCCGGTCGCGATTCTTCGTCACGCAGGACCCGTCACTCTCAAGATCCAAGTGCCGATCACCCTGCTCATCAGAATTACAACAACGGCAACAACACCATGCTTCCAGACTTCGGACAATGCCGAGACAGCCCGCGCTCGGGCAAGTAAATAGCTCAATGCTGAGAGCAAAAAGAAGCCCCAAATGACGCTCAGGCGGACGGCCGTCAATCGTGGCAAGGCCACCAATATGAAGAGGAAGGTGAGAGACACGGAAAACCTGGCGATGAAATTCATGGCGGTGGTGCGAAACGCTTCGCGCTCTGGCAGCTTCTCCGACTCCTGATAAATGTGGACACTCAGGGAATCTGTCAGGTTGTCGGCGAGTCCAGCAATGAGGATGCTGCTGAGAAGCGCACCAATCGACCCCCTTGTGGCATCGATGCCGACAATCAGCCCCATGCTTGTTACGATCGCAGCGGTGCTGCCGAAGCTGACCTTTCGTGGGTCGACCATGTCTCCTCGCATTCTAGCTTGGGTTAGAAATGATCCCGCTCGCGGTCGCGGTGCGGCCTGAACAGCAGTAGTCCTTATGGCCTTACCTCGTCCACTCTGCATGAGAATATCACAGGATGTACTCTCCCTGATTCTGACGACCGCACGCGATCCTGGCTGTCCAGATCGGGCGTCCGCCCTGGATGACGGGGCACTTCGCTGGATTCGGAACGATAAACGCCCTTCCACACTCAAATCAACTTCGTGACCCGCACCGATCTTGGCGGCATTCGCCTTATGGTTCCGGAGTATGAGAGTATGTCCGACCTGTCGAAATCGGCACAATCGTCTCAGGCGCGTTTGCTCAGGTGCTGGCCATCATCGGCTGCGAAGACGGGTCTATTGCTTATGAGTTAAAGGCATGCGCCGGCCCCTCCGACCTGAAGGGCGGCGGATTAGCGCGGGTGTCCTACGGGAACCAGGTAAAGCGGACGGTGATCCACAGGCAGCGGCAGGGCCTTCTGAAGGGCCTCGTCCTCGAAAGCTCCGACCGGCACCCCACCCAACCCAAGTGCTACGGCTTCCAGAAGCAGGTTCTGCGCGGCGTGTCCCACTTCCATGTGGACATAACGAGGGGTCCGCGCTGCACCGTATTTGCGGGATGTCCGCTCATAAACCGCGGCAAACAGGAACACCGCAGGAGCCTGGGTGATGGCCTCTTGGTCCGAGGCGGCGCGGTGCATAGCGGCTCGCAGGTCGCGGTCGGAAAGCCAGATGAGTTGATGGGGACGTGCTTCATAACGATAGAACCCGCTGGCCGAGGCGACGTAGAGCTCAAGTGGATAAAGCGCTCCTGCGGAAGCAGCCGTCCGCAGGCCCTCCGCATGGGTTGTGCCCTGGGCGGCCCAGAGCAGTTGGGATAGTTCCCGATCGCTCAGGGCCTCACGCGTGAATTCTCGGACCGATCGTCGGCGCGCCAGCGCCTCTTCAAGCGACATCTTCCCTTTTTGCTCCGGCGGCGGAAGTCGCAGGGCACTTGCAGAACTGGATTTGGTTTGGATCATAGCGGCCCCTTGCCCCATACGCCGGGGATGAGCCGCCCACATTGAGGACACTTCCCGTCTTCCAGCCTGTACTCCACGACCTCGAAGCCCCATCGGCGAATCAGCAACGCGCCACACGCCGGGCAGTACGTATTGTTATGCTCGTGCCGGGGCTCGTTACCTGTGTAAACGAATTCCAGACCCGCCTCTTTGCCGATTTGCCAGGCGCGCTCCAGAGTTGAAGTCGGTGTCGGCGGCGCCGTGAATTGGTAGGCGGGGTAGTAGCTGGAAACGTGCCAGGGGACCTCGCGGCTCAAATCTCCCGCAATCCGCTCTGCGAGCCCGTGGAGTACTGATTCGGAATCGTTCACGGTGGGAATCACCAGCGTGGTGATTTCGATATGCACGCCACGCGAGCGTGCCAGCTTGGCGGCAGCCCACACGTGATCGACGTCGATCATCTTGCAGAACTTCTTCGCGGACGCGGCATCGCCTTTGATATCGACGTTCATCGCCTCCAGGCCTGCTCCGATCGCCAGGGTGAGCGCCTCGGGCGTCAGATAGCCGTTGGTCACATAGGTGTTGTAGAAACCGCGCTGCCGGGCCAGTCGAAAAGCGTCAATCGACCATTCCAGGGAGAGCGTAGGCTCATTAAACGAAATGGACGTCCCCTGGCAACCGTTTTCCTGCATCAAGTCAGTGAAGCGCTGTGGAGAAACATACTTGCCTTTGGCGGGCGGGGGCGACCTGCTGATGTCCCAATTCTGGCACCACGGGCAAGCGAAGTTGCATGACCAACTGCCGACGGTGAGCGCCTGGGTGCCTGGATGGAAGTGGTAGAAGGGTTTTTTCTCAATCGGGTTCGCTGCGAGCGAGGAAACGGAGCCGTAAATCAGGGTGACTAATCTCCCCTCGCGGTTCTGACGCGTTTGACACCAACCAATGCCACCCGGAATGAGCGTGCACCGCCGCTCGCACGCATTACAGCGCACTTTGCCGTCTATTTTTTCCTGGAGCAGTGCCTCACGAACGAAAATGCTCTCGACTTCTCCAGACTGGGCACGTGCTGTACGCGGCTTCGAAAAGGTTCCCACCTCCTTAGTCCGTCCCCCGGGCTTTTTGCCTGCCCCAGTATATCGCCGAACGAGGCACGGATAGTGCGTAATCGAAACGGCAGATCGTGGGTGGTCAGATCAGCGGAGAAAGGGCCAATAGACCCTCTGCCAGAGCACGTCCGATGTTGGCCATGAGATCAAGTTTTGCATTCACCGCGTAAAGATGCGGTGTCAGCGCCCAGAGCTCCCGCTCGATGCGGCGCGGGGTGACCTGGGTTCCACCCCGGCGATGTTCCAGTTCCGTCACGAGCATGGGCAGAACCTTGTCGCTAAGGCGGAGCGCCGTGTCCACCACAAAAAGGGTCACGTCAGGCCGGAGCATGCATACACGGTCGAAGAAGGCGGCCACGTCGTGAATCTCCAGGTTTTTGGGCGGAGACGACTTCAGCTCGAGATAGGCCAGTTTGCCTTCCGCGGCGGCGACTACATCAAGGTCGCCGCCCACGCCTCGGGTGTGAAATCTGACGCTCGCCGCCACATCGAAACCGAACCGGCGGCTGAGTTCTCGCGCGACGTACCATTCCAACGTTCCCCCGAAACTCTTCGCGGCCCACAGCAATCGGTAGCGGCCTCGAGAGATCCGTTCCGCAAGGCCCAGTCCGACCAGTACCCTCGCATACTCCCTCGCCCGAGCCCGCTCCAGGTAGCGTGTCGCTTCCTCCAAAGCAAATCCTTCAGGGTGGAGAATTGCCCCGCGTAGAAAAAGGCGGAAAGCATAATGGTCCAGCAGTTCTGTGAGCCGAGTGGCTTTATCCTCTTCGAGATCCTCCGGGAATGGCAAATCGGCTCGCGACGCACTCGGACGTAAGCCCCGGCGCGCCAGCATGACCATGGCTTCCCCGCAGGGAAGGAGCGTTCGCTGTGGCCGCGGCGGTCGGGCCGCTCCTGCCTCAAGCTCCAATTCGCGAGCTGTGCGGGCTTTGTTCATCTGGTGATTTTACGCCAACTGCCAACCTGTCCAGCGCTGGGCCGCGGAACAAATTGTGATTCTTCCCAGTGAAGAGAGCGGCTGCAAGGCACGGTAACTCGCCACCCATCGCGATAAAGCCGCCTACTTCCCTGTCGTCTCCGGGCCAGACGGATACCATATGGGATGCACTTCCCGCAGAAAGACCCGCGCCGTGGTTGGGCCAATATACTTGAACTCCTGAAGCTTCTTAGACAGCTCCGCGGGAGTCTTCGACTCGGCAAGAAGATTGGTCAGCGAGCCGTAGCGCTCCTTCAGCTCCTTCGAGACGTGCAGGAGTTTGGTCGCGGTAGAGAAATCAAAGCGAACGTAGTGGGCTTCATCTAGCAGCCGGACCAGTTCATCCCACCCGGCGTGGAGAATCGCATCGGGACTTAGGAGTCGAGCCGCCGCCAGCGTTAGGAAAGCCCGCTCCGCCACCTGCTGCTGAACCGGTTTTCCGTAAAGCAGGCAAAGCAGGAACCATTTGAATAGCTCCTCCTCCTTTATCGAGGAAAGTTGGATGCCGAGATCCTCGGGTGTTCGCTTTACGCTCATCTCATCCCTCGGAATAGAAAGTCGGTATTCTCCGCGCCCGTATTCATATCCACATGCCTCGCCGCTGCCGTACCAGCGAATCTGTCGAGGCGAGTCAAAACCAATCGGGGTTATGCTTGCGCTTATGCGAATTGTCCCGAGAGTGTTGTTGATGTTGATCCCACCCGGGACTATTCTGCTGCTGTCGGCAATGGCCTCGCATTTTACGCCTCCCACTCGCGCCCAGCAGGTTGCTGCAATCGGCCTGACGGCGGAGCTACCGCAGTCACTTCAGCGGGCACTGGAGCCTCGAGAGGATTTCCAGCCCATCCCTGAGCCCGAATCCAGTGACTGGCTTCGAAACCACACCGAGATCGGACAGACGTTTGACCAATTCACTCGCTCTCTGCCGAACCGGCCGGATAATCACCGCAGTAAACTCTACCTCCAGCCGCTGGGTAGATTCAACGAAAGCAATTCGCCCTCGCTCGACCGATTGCGGCGGTTCACCGCGGCCTTCTTCATGATGGAGGTGGTTGTCCTGCCACCCTCAGATTGGACCCAGGACCACATCACCAGCCGGCGGAACCCCTGGACCGGCCAGACGCAGCTACTGACCGGCGACATCCTAAATGCACTTGAGGCTCGGTTACCCAAAGACGCTTTCGCGCTGTTGGGCATAACGATGACAGATCTCTATCCGGACCCGAGTTGGAACTTTGTCTTCGGCCAAGCGTCGGCTCGGGACCGTGTGGGCGTCTACAGCTTCGCCCGTTACGATCCGAGCTTCTATGGTCAGGCTCCCGGTGCGGACTCGCGCAAGCTGATGCTCCGGCGCAGTTGCAAAGTTCTGGCCCACGAGACCTGTCATATGTTCGGCATCGAGCACTGCGTCTGGTTTCGCTGTCTGATGAACGGGTCGAACCACCTCGCCGAATCTGACGCCAGGCCGCTGCACCTCTGCCCGGTGGATCTCCGCAAACTTCAATGGAGCACCGGGTTTGATGTGGTGGAGCGCTACCGACGCCTTCTGGACTTCCACCGGCAGGAGGGGTTTGAGGACGAGGCGCAGTGGTTGGACAAGCGGCTTCGATTCATCGCGCCACACGAGAGGAGCAGGGACATGCGTTGAGTTGGTACGTCTGTCCTCTGCGGCCCTGTCACGGGGTTGGTCGCTTGTGGGACGTTGGGCATTGTTCGCGGACTTGCTGCTCTTCGGGAAGGCGCTCAAAGGCGGGGGCAATACGCTGACTGCTTCAGCCGATTGATGTTAATGGCACGCCCAGGCAGACGACTGAAGTCAGTGGGAGGCTCGTTATGCCCTGATTTTCCGAGGCTGAAGGCGATGCCTGGGTAAACGTAGTTAAGGCACACCAGGCGGGTACAGCCCAACCCACCTTAAGCTGGATTCGGAACGAAAAACGCCCATAATGGAGATTGGCCAATCTGTCGCACTTCCTAACTTCAAACTCTACCACCAATAATTTGCGCTGTTGCTCGCGGCGGGAATTGCTATGATATCTTCTCGCAATGTGAGAAACGATTGCCGATTCACCATTGTCGATTGACGATTGACAGCAGAGGAAGATTCCCTTGTTTTCAATCGGCAATCGACAATCGGGTAGTGGGTCAATTTAATGTCGTAGCGGCGAGTTTACCTCGCCAAATGGCGGCGTAAAGCCGCCGCTACGTCAAATTGACCCACTACCGAAAATCGACAATCGGCAATAACTTGGGGGAGCGTTTATGTCCTATCCAAAACCCAGCCGGCGTTCCTGGGCGGAGCCCTGGAAGATCAAGATGGTCGAACCCATACGCATGACCACGCTTGCTGAACGCCAAAGGTTTATCGCGGAGGCGGGCTACAACACCTTTCTACTGCGCTCCGAGGACGTCTACATCGACTTGTTGACGGATAGCGGCACCAATGCCATGAGCGATCGCCAATGGGCGGGAATGATGCTGGGCGACGAAGCCTATGCGGGCAGCAGGAACTTTTACAACTTGTGGGAGGCTGTAACTCAGCATTATGGATATAAATATCTTGTTCCCACGCATCAGGGGCGCGGTGCGGAGCACATCCTCTCGCAGATCATGATTCACCCCGGTGACATCATTCCCGGCAACATGTACTTTACGACCACGCGCCTGCACCAGGAACTCGCCGGGGGCACGTTTGTCGACGTGATTATCGATGAGGCGCACGACCCGGCGAACCCGCACCCTTTCAAGGGCAACGTGGACCTCGCCAAGCTGCAACGGGTCATTCAGGACGCCGGCCCCCGCAAGATTCCCTATGTGTCCATCGCCGGCACGGTGAACATGGCGGGCGGACAGCCGCAATCGATGGAGAACATGCGCGCCGTCAACGAACTGTGCCGGCGCTATGAAATCCCCGTGGTGCTTGACGCCACGCGCGCCGTGGAGAACTGTTATTTCATCCAGCAGCGCGAGCCGGGATATCAGTCCAGGAAAGTGGCGGAGATTTTGAAGGAGTACTGTTCTTATACCGACACGTGCACGATGAGCGCGAAAAAAGACGCGCTGGTCAACATCGGAGGCTGGCTGGCCACCAACGACCAGGGCCTTTATGAGGAGGCGCGCAACCTGGTGGTGGTCTACGAAGGCTTGCACACTTACGGCGGCCTGGCGGGGCGCGACATGGAAGCCATGGCGCGCGGCATCGTGGAAAGCGTCGAAGACGACCACATCCGCGCGCGCGTCGGCCAGGTGGAATATCTCGGCAATCACCTGCTCGACTGGGGCGTTCCCATCGTCAAGCCCATCGGCGGGCACGCGGTTTTCCTGGATGCCAAGGAGTTCTACCCGCATATCCCACGGTCGCAGTACCCGGCGCAGGCGCTTGCCGGCGATATCTACATCGACTCGGGCGTGCGCACCATGGAGCGCGGCGCTGTCTCCGCCGGACGCGATCCCAAAACCGGAGAAGAACACTTCCCCAAACTGGAACTGGTGCGCATCACCCTTCCCCGCCGCGTCTACACGCAAGCGCACATGGATGTGGTGGCGGAATCGGTTCTGGAAGTTTATGAGCACCGCGAGCAAGCTCGCGGCCTGAAAATGACCTACGAACCGAAATACCTGCGCTTCTTCCAGGCGCGGTTTGAGCCGCTAACGTAGTCCCTGGCCGTGGCCAATCTCGTCGAAATGGAAATTCCTCGCTTGGAGGCAGTGGTGTCATTTGCGAAACACGGGCGCTCCCATGTGCAGTCATTCCCGCGAAGGCGGGAATCCACTGCGCATGCCGTTGGAAATGCGCCGCCGACGGACTGGATTCCCGCCTTCGCGGGAATGACCAGTGTTTCGAGTGGGATCCCATTCCAAATGACGCCACTACCCGCTTGGAAAAGAGGCTGCATCGGCATTAGAATTGAACCATGAGCAAACCCAAAACAGCGGCCACGCCGGACACGCGAGCACTTGACCGGCTCCTAGAAGAATTTCGCGAGCTTCACGCCCGTGTTGGCTCGAATCTTGCGAAAATTGCCAGGGTCCCCCGCTTTTCCGACGCTTATCACGACAGGCTCGCCGTCCTTTACTCACAGCTTACACTCGCCAAGTTCCTCGCGGATGAATTGCAAAAGGAGATGAACCGCCTCGACGATCAACTCCCTGCGGACTAATGGCCAAGGAGCTTAACAATCAAGCAACACCAATCTATAGGGGAATGTTATCTTTGTGGGAAGCGGTTTGGCAAAGGGGCTATGACGCGCCACTTGGGCAAGTGCAACCAACCGGAAGCTTCGGCGACATCTGGAGGACACAAGATCCCCGCCTTGCACCTCGTCGTGGAAGGAAGATGGGCCAAGGCCTACTGGATGCATCTGGCTGTGCTTGCGACGGCCCCTCTGAGCAAACTCGATGAATTTCTCCGCCAAGTTTGGCTGGAATGCTGCGGACATATGAGCGCATTTGAGATTGATGGCGTTCGCTACTCTGTGTCCCCCATGGAGGATGAGAGAGGGATGAAGGTGCCGCTTAGCCGCGTCGTCGATGTCGGGACGAAATTCCTCTACGAGTATGACTTCGGCTCGACCACCACCCTTAGCTTGAAGGTGGTAGGGCTTGGGGACCGAGCCACGCTGAAAAACGACGTGGAATTACTGGCCCGAAACGACCCGCCCCAGATTAACTGCGATCAGTGTGGGACTCAGCCCGCCACGCTGATCTGTACGGGATGCGAGGGGATTTGGCTTTGCGCACCGTGCTCGCATGCCCATGATTGCGGCGAAGAGTACGTCCTGCCCGTGGTCAACTCTCCCCGCACCGGAGTGTGCGCATATTCGGGGTGATGAATCCCGCCAAAACACGCTATCGCATTTTCCGAAATGCCTCGAAGCTGATCCCGAGCTGGCGCAGGATTTTGAAGAAGAGTGGCGGCCCAATTCCTGACCACCATGCAGAGGGATGGTCACGGCTCGGCCGTCGGGATGATTCCAGCGCTCATGTGTACGTGGTGGCCTCGCCATCGTGGGCAAGGACTTTTCGGCAGACGCGAATCAAGCGGCTATGGGGGATGGTCTGGTTCGAAGTCAGCATCACCAATTCACCTTGCCGGAAGCTACTGTAGTACCAGCGCGCCAGCAAGCTGAGGTGTTCCCACGGGGGCAAGGGGGGTGGGGCCGGCCGGCTGGCTTCCCCGCCGAGCGATTCCATCATGTCGTGGAGTTGGCGGTCGAGCGGAATGGGGTCGGGAACGTTTTCGTCGAGCGAGAGCGCCGACGGGCCGCGAATCTCGCCGGCGATGATGCGGAAGAAGGCCACCGATTTCGCCTCGGCCCCCGGCAACACCATCACGGCATGGAGGTCGCGAAGGTTCCTTACCAAGTCGGACCTTTGGCGCAGCACTTCGTTCAGTTTTTCGATCCGGTGGTGAATCTTGGAAGCCTGCTCGAATTGCAGCGACTCGGAAGCCTGGGCCCGCTCCGCTTCGAGTGAGCGCTGGAGGGATTTGCCCTGGGAATCCAGGAATTCCACCACCCGCTGGACTTCGCCCTGATACTCAGAATCCGTGCATCCGGCAAAGCAAGGCGCCAAACACATGTGAAGCTGCGAGTAAATGCAGCCGGGATGGGAAGGGTCCGGATTCAACTCCTCCACGCAGCGGCGGATTTTAAAGAAGTCCAGAAACTCGCCGGCAAAGCGCTCCGCCACCGCCAGGGAGGGAAAAGGGCCGTAATAGAGCGAGCGGTCTTTCCCCATTCGCCGCGTCGGGTAGCAGCGCGGAAAGCGGTTCTGCATTTTCAATTTCAACAGCGCCGGAGGCTTCAGGCGCAGGCGCTCGCGGTACTGGTGTGAAAAGTAATGCCGGTTCAGCCGATAAAGAAGCCACGTCCCCTCAAATACCGAACCCACTGGTTCATATTCAATGCGCGCCGCGATCTCGCGCAGATTCAGCATTTTGGAGCCTTGCCGCCGGGGGGAGAGCAGCCGATTCAAGCGGCGGCGCAAGTCGCGAGTGCGCCCGAGATAAGGCGCGGAAGGAACTCCTTCGCGAGGAGTAGGAAACAAGGCGAACACCGCCGGGCGGGGAGGGAACATTTCCAGGAAGCCGTCTGCTTCGTCGCCGGCTTCGAACGGAGTGGTAAAGCGAAGATGCATACTCGATCCGCTAAAAAGGGATTCTAGCGGTGGGAGAAAGGCCGGGTCAAGGATGGCCGCTAATGCCTTCGCCAAAATGGGCGGCAAGCATATCCCTAGCCCCAAAGCGGTGGACATCCTCGGAATGTTTTGGTAGGCTGGCTATGGCGTTGTAATTTCGATGTTTAACGCGTATCCTAAGCGAAGTGCGCACGCTCATCAACAAGTTGAACTTGCCCAATCCAGGCAACTACACTGCTGGAGTGCGGCGGTGCTGAATGCAAATCCGGCTTTGGGGCGTAAGAGGCTCCACACCCACTCCTGAGCCTCGAAATTCCCGCTACGGCGGCAACACCTGTTGCCTGGAAGTCCGTCTGGACGACAACACCCTGATCATTCTGGATTGCGGGAGTGGGATGCGGGGGCTGGGCAAAAGCTTGCAGGACGAATTTGGCGAGCGGCCGATCCACGCTTCGCTTTATCTAACTCACTTTCATTGGGACCACATCCAAGGGATCCCTTTCTTCCTGCCTTTTTACCGGCGCGGGAACCAGTTCAAGTTTCATTCCGTGTTGCGAACGGGCGCAGGGCTAAAGGACACCATTGAAGGTCAAATGGCCAATCCTTACTTTCCTGTGAACATGGGGGTCATGGGGGCGCAGCGCGACTTTTCCAACCTCGATGACCTGTCGGCCGGCATGAACGGAGTCACTCTGCGGTCCGCCCCGCTGAACCATCCCCAGGGGTGCCTGGGATATCGAATTGAAGCGGACGGCGGGGTCTTCGTCCTCGCCACTGATAACGAACCCGGGTCGCCGGTCCACGATAAAGCCCTCCGCGATTTGGCCCAAGACGCTGACGTCCTGGTGTACGACGCGCAGTACACTCCCGAACAATTGGCGGGGGAAAAGAAAGGTTGGGGGCATAGCTCCTGGCTGGAAGGGGTGCGCGTTTCGCAGGAGTGCAACGTAAAGAAGCTGATCCTTTTCCATCACGACCCCGATAGCGATGATGCCTTTGTCGACGGGCTGGTGTTGAGGGCCCAGCAGGAGTTTCCGAACACTTGGGGCGCGAATGAGGGTTTGACAATTTCCCTTCCCGACGGGTGTATCTCCCACACCCATCACATCGGCGGCAGGGACCGCCGAGTCGATCACCGGTATCGTATGGAGTTGCCGGTGCGCGTCATGTGGCGCGATCCGGACGGCAAACTGTGTGAGACCGACGGGGTGGCGAAAGATATTTCCCGGACCGGCATTTTTTTCGTCGTCCCCACGGTGATTCACGCCGACGAGCCGGTGCAGTTGGAACTGGTGCTCCCCGATGAGATCACCCACCGGGGCGACCTGCGGATCAACCTTGTGGCCCGGCCTGTGCGGCAGGAAAAAGTGGCGAATTCCCTGTGCGAAGCGGCGACGGATGTTGCCGTGGCCGCGGCCCTCGACAACAACGGCGGGGAGCCGCCTTTTCCCCTGGCTTCACCCCGGCGCTAGCGCCATTCCAACTTAATGGCCCGCTCCATGACGGCCACCTACCGTCTGAAGATCCGACCTTCCTGAGCCGAAAAGTTTGTTTATGGGGAGCGCGGAAAGAAAGCGGCGAGTTTGTCGTAAGTGGCAAGAAGGTCTTCGGGCTGGACGCGCGTTTCCCCCACCACCGTCATGAAGTTCGAATCCCCGGTCCAACGCGGCAGCAGGTGAAGGTGCAAGTGGTCCGCCACGCCCGCCCCCGCACATCTTCCTAAATTCATTCCAAGGTTATATCCCTCGGGGTTATAGCATTCTTTCAATGCCGTCTGGAGCCGTTGCGCAAGCTCCATCATCTCCACCAGGGTTTCCGGCGTGACCTGATCGAGATCGGCCACATGGGCATTCGGGGTAACCAGCACGTGGCCGGTGGTGTAAGGATAGAGATTGAGCAGGATGAAGTTGTTGCGCCCGCGATACAGCACCAGATTTTCGCGGTCGAGTGAAGGGTCCAACGCCACCTTCTGACAGAACGGGCAACCTTCACCCTTTCCTGCCTGGCTGACGTATCGATATCTCCAGGGACTCCACAAGTAATCCATAATTTCCGAAAGCCCCGAGAGGGGGGACACGAACTTCTATGGAGTCGCCGGATTCGGGGCCGCTGGCGGGAGAGGAGGTGGAACCGCAGAGCTCTCCGTGGACGGGTGCGCATTCACCAGGTCTTTCAATTCCTTGCTGGGCTTGAAATAGGGAATTTTCTTCGCCGGCACGTCCACGCGCGCCCCGGTCTTGGGATTCCGCCCGATGCGGGGTTTACGTTGGCGCGTGCGGAAACTCCCAAAGCCGCGGATCTCAATTTTGTCCCCGGCCTTGAGAGATTTAACGATACTGTCAAAAATGGTCTCGACAATGATCTCGGAGTCTTTGCGGCTCATTTCCACGACACGCGAAACATCCTCGATCAACTCTGCTTTCGTCATAGTGATCTCCTGCTGCGAGAATTCCTGGGAATTTGCACTGCTGCTTCTGATTATAGAACCGTTGCCGTGTTCTCGCTGTATCCTTTGCGGGAAAGCCGCAGCCTCGCCTCGTCGCCGTCTCGCTAAACTCTCCCTGGGTACGCCCTCTTACCCATCAGCAGCCTTTGTTAACTCGTAAGGAGTGATGCCGGCGGAAGACAGCGCTTCCGCCATGGTCGACAATCTTTCGGGTTCCTTGGCTTTGGGAGCCGCCGGCTCGGGAGGGGGAGGAGGCGCCGCCTCCTTCCTGCTCAAGGCAATCTTACGGTCTCCAGGATTCAACCGAATGACGCGAAATTCGTGCTCACTCCCCACTTCCAGTTTAGCATTTCTGCTTCCGCCTTGCGCGTTTTCCAATTCCGAGACGTGGCACAGGCCTTCAATCCCCTCCTGAAGCTCGACGAATACTCCAAAGGAAACCTGCCGGGAAACTTTGCCGCGAACCACGTCACCCACATGTATCTTAGCAAAGAAATTCTGCCAAGGATCTTCCTCCAGTTGTTTCAGCCCCAGAGCCAGCCGCCGATTCCCGGGGTCCAAGGCCAAAACCACAGCATCAACCTTTTGCCCTTTCTTCAAAATCTCCGAGGGGTGCTTGATATTACGATTCCAGGATATGTTGGTCAGATGAATTAAACCATCCACCCCATCTTCGATTTCCACAAAGGCGCCGAAATCCGTCAGGTTCCGCACTCGTCCCTGCACGTGGGCGCCTACGGCATACTTCTCGCTCACCGTGCTCCACGGATCCGGCAAGCTCGCCTTCAGACTCAGGGAGATCCGCCGCTTGAGCAAATCAACATCCAGAACCCCCACGTCAACGCGGTCGCCCACGTTGAGAACCTTGGAGGGATGGCGGAGGCGTTTGCTCCAGCTCATTTCCGAGATGTGGACGAGCCCCTCCACTCCGGGCTCCAATTCCACGAAAGCTCCGTAATCCGTCAGGCTCACGACACGGCCAGTGACGCGGTCACCCGTATGGTAGGTGCGGGGCACCATCTCCCAAGGGTCGGGGGAAAGCTGCTTCAGGCCAAGCGAAACGCGCCCCTTTTCTATGTCGTGCTTCAGGACCTTGACGCGGATTTCCTGGCCGACCTGCACGACCTCCGAAGGGTGGCCAACGCGCCCCCAGGCGAGATCGGTAATATGTAAGAGCCCGTCCATACCCCCCAGGTCCACGAATACGCCATAATCAGCCAAGTTCTTGACCTTCCCCACCACCTCAGCGCCCTCGACCAGGCGCTCCGCCAATTCGCTCTTGCGGCGATTGAGTTCCTCTTCCAAGGCCAACTTGCGGCTGACCACCACGTTGTTCCGCTTGCGGTTGATCTTGATGATTTTGCAGGTGATCTCCTGGCCCTTCAACGCGTCAATGTTGCGGTGGGCCCGGACATCGGCGTGTGATGCCGGGAGAAAAGCCGGTACTCCCACATCCACGGTCAAGCCACCCTTGATGCGGTCGATCACCCGCCCGGTGACGGTGGTTTGCTCCTGAAAAGCCCGCTCAATATCTTCCCAGAGCTTGCGGCGCACCGCTTTCTGATGCGAGATCTCAACCCGCCCCGTCACTTCATCATACTGCTCGATCCAAATAGGCACCGTATCGCCAGGGGCGACACTGACTTGACCTTCACTGTTCAGGAATTCGGCGAAGGGGGCGGTAGCTTCCGTCTTCAGACCAAGGTCGATGACGACCTCTCCGTCCGCTACCTTCAGAACCTTTCCCTGCACAACCTCTCCTGGCACAAGGGGAGCCGTCGAAAGCGTGTCCATGCCGTCAAGCAGGCTCAACATGTCGGTGCTTTCGGGTGCGCCAGCGGTGAGCAATTTCATCTCTACAAGTTGTTCAAGGTCAGTCCCAGCCTCCTGTGAGCTGCGATTATCCTCCAGGGACATCCACGTGCCTCCTTCCTAATACCCGACGCAGACTAACAGGAAAGACTAATTTTACCCCCGCATTCAAACCGAAGTCAATCGAACCGCGGGCAGGACCGACTTTCGAGCTTAAAAGCGGGATAGCCACGGTTTGCATCTTTCTAACCGCGGGCTTTTTCCTGAATTTGCCGGATCGGGCGGCCTTTCGGCTCCTGGCGCCAGCACGACCAACTACAATCCTCTGCCCCAGTCCGCGGGCGTCTTGATTTCTACTCAAATATGATGCATATTTGAGTAAGAAAAAGGAGTTTCTTACGGAATGGCCAGAATCCAGCCGGTACTTACCAAGACCGAGTCCGAGTTAGTGGACCAAGTCGCACAGCTTACCCAGTCGAAGAGGACTGACGTAATCAAGAATGCGCTGGCCGTCTACCACTGGTTTGTCCGTCATGCCGTGACGGGGGCGAGGGTGATTGCTCGCAAGCCAACAGGAGAAGAGGTTGAGCTTGAGACCCTGGAACTTATCTCACTTGAAGCAAAAGGTCATCGCCTGAGTCCTCAGGAGCTCGGGCTACTGGCAAAGAGGCTGGCGAACGCCAAGAATCCGAACGAGGCTGCGCGCATCCGTGAATCAATTACTCGGGGCTTTTACGGAATCTGACCTGTAAATTCCCTTGTGCGAATGCCGTGGTGAACCATGCCCAAGATACGCCGGCACCAGCTTCCTCCCGCGTTGTTCCAGCATCTTCTCGACCGCATTCAGGAGCGTAAAATCCCTGCCTCTCAACTCGAACTGCTCGCTCGCTGGCTCGACACGGAACCTGAGGTCCCGGAAGGCGCATGGTATAAACCCTTTTCCGGGATGACCGTCTGCGGCGATGGCGAGTTGATTAAAACCTTTCTTCTTCCCGGCCAGATCCCACAGGGTAAGCGGATTAGGTAGAGGAGCCGAACTTCAACTTGGCGCTGACTGTCTGGATTTGATCGAGTGAGATGGCTTTCTCCAGGGCGGCGATCTGCACCGCGATATTCCCGGCCGCGGTGGATTCGCTCGGGCCGCGCACAACCTCGATCCCCGTGACCAGTTCAGTCAATCGATTCAGCGCCTCATTCTTCACGCCGCCACCCACAATGCAAATGCGCTTGATAGACTTGCCGGAGAGCCTCCCCAGTTCGCCCACCACCTCTGCGTAGCGGCGCGCGAGGCTGCGCAAAATGATCGCCGCCAACTCCGGCGGCCGTTTCTCCTCCGCAAAGCCCGCGGCGCGCAACCCGGCGTTGATACGTTCCACCATGTTGCCGGGAGCAAGGTAAGTGGTCGCACCCGCCTGGAAGTACGGCCCCTCGGGTGGAGTGTCCAAACACTGCGCGGCCAGATCAGCCGCGGTCAGGCGTAAACCCAGGCCGTTCCACTCACGCAGGCATTCCTGAAGAAGCCACAGGCCGATGACATTCTGGAGGAACCTGATGCTGCCCGCCACGCCACCTTCATTGGTGAAAAGCATCCCCTGCTCGCTGACGCTCACCACGGGTTTGAGGAGGACGGTGCCCACCAGCGACCATGTCCCCGAGCTGATGAAAGCCATCCCCTCGTGCGGAAACGGAATGCCGGCCACCGCCGAACCCGTATCGTGGCACGCCGGGGCAATCACCTGCGTGGCCGCCAAGCCCACTTCTTGACTGACTCCCGAGCGCAGTCTTCCCAACACCGCGCCGGCTTGCACGATGGGCGGGAATTTCTCCAGATTCAACCCGAGTGCGGAGGCCAGCTCTTGCGACCAGGATTTCGTTCGCACGTCCAGCAACTGCGTGGTGCTGGCCTCCGTGTACTCCGCCGCGGCCACCCCCGCCAGCCGGTATTGGAAATACTCCGGGAGGGTTAACCAGCAGGCCGCCCGCTCCCACTCTTCAGGGAATTCCTCCACGTGCGCCGTAAGCTGGTAGACCGTATTGAAAGGAAGCAACTGAATTCCAGTGATTTCGTACATTCGCTCTTGGGGGACCTTGGAGAAAGCCTTCTCCATGGCGGGCACGTTGCGGGCATCGCGATAGCAAAAGGCGTGGCCAATGCGATTGCTCTCCTTATCAAGCAAGGTGTAGTCCACTCCCCATCCATCCACGCCCACGCTATCAATGTGGCCCTCGGTTTTAGTGGCGGCTTTCAACAGCCCCCTCAGGATTTCCTCCCACAAGCGCTCGATGTCCCACACCAAGTGGTTGCCGATCTGCTGAGGGCCGTTGGGAAAGCGATGAATCTCCTCCAGAGTTCCTTCGCTGCCATTCCAACGGCCGAGGACTAGACGGCCGCTTTCCGCACCGAGATCTACTGCCACCACATTTCGAGCCCTATTCATCGCAGGAACGCCTCCACCAAGCCGCCGGCAACGGGGATCAGGTGACCTGTCGTTTTCGCGGCATGGTCACTCGCCAGCCAGCATATGGCTTCCACACAGTCTTGCGGGGTCACTTTCACATTTGTGAGAATGCGATGCGCGTAAGAATTCGCCACTTTGGTCGTTCTATTGATCCGTGTAAATCCGTGTGAATCCGTGGCGGGTGTTGGCCGCAGGTCCTCACGCGTAGCTCGCCACCGCCCCTTTATTCTTCGCCCCCCGCTCACGTTCCGCCCGCGTCGTGTAGCCGGACGCGCGGAAGGCCTGAAGCGGTTCTTCCGCCAATCCTTTGCTCTTCCGCCATTCCCGGATGGCCGGACGCACATCGGTGCCAAAGGCCGCCTTCAGGCACTCTTCGGCGTCGATCAATGCGCTCTTCATCTGGTAATGCGCCAGCTTTTCGTGATCCACCAGGGCGGCCTTGGCGTAAAGTTCCTGCGCCGTGACGGCTGTCTGGATCATTTCCTCGATTTTGTTCTTCAGGTTGTGGCTCTGGTCGATCATGTAGGCGATGTCGGCGCGCTTGCCGGTCTCCCATTCGAAGCAGATGATCTCGTTGAAAATACGAAAAACCTGGTAAGGGTCAATGGAACCGAGCGTCAGATCGTCGTCCGCGTAACGGCGGTCGTTGAAGTGGAACCCGCCCAGCATGTCCTCGCTTAGCAACCAGGCCACGATCTGTTCGATATTCTGAGCCTGGTAATGGTGCCCGGTATCCACCAATACCTTCGCCTGGGGGCCGGCATGGCGCGAGAGAAGCAGCGCCATACCCCAATCGCCCAAGTCCGTGTGGTAGAAATACGGCTCGAAAGGCTTGTATTCCACCAGCATACGCTGCTTGGGGGAAAGGTGCGCATGCGTCTCTTTCAAACCTTCCGTAAACCATTGCTTTCGATGGCGAATGGAAGCCGTGCCCGGATAGCTCGAACCATCAGCGAACCAGAGCGAGACGTCCTGGCTGCCCGTCTGCTTGCCGATTTCAATACTTTCCAGAATATGATCGAGCGCGGCCTTCCGAATTTTCGGGTCGGGATTCCCCAGCGACCCATTCTTGTAAATTTGGTCCTGGAAGACATTGGGGTTGATCGCGCCCAGGCGAACCCCGGCCTTCTTCGCCGAGGCCATCACCGCCTTTGTGCTCTTGAGCCCCTCAGGAAAATCCCAAAGGACGTGCGTGGCCACGGAGGGACAGCAGGCCGTGAAAAGATGCACCTGCCCCGCATCGTTCAACTTCTCTTCTGTGGTCGTGGCCGCGGAATCCTGAATGAATTTCCCAAAACGCGTGCCGGTGTTGGCAAACCCCCAGGACGGGAGTTCAATCGCGAACGTGTTCAGAGCCTTATGAATCCGCTCCGTTTGAACTGAAGTTGTCATGCTCCACCTCCCAAAGAGTAGAGAGTCTATTGCCTGGCTCATGCATCGTCAAGATAAGTTCTCACTCCAGGTAAAACACTTCTTTCATCATGGCGAAGCGCTCGCCGGGATCACGCTCGGCGATGGGCTCGAAAAAACGGCTCATCTCCTTCTGCCAGCGCAGATTGGTGGGATCTTTATCGAGAATCTCCCACGCGCGCTCAAAGTCAGCCACGTTCATCACCAGAAACAGGTCCAACCCGCGGCGGAAGATAGAATAATGGGAGATTCCGACTTCTTTAATCTTGGCCAAAAGCTCGGGCCACACCTGCTGGTGAGCCCTCTCATATTCATCAATCGTGCCCGGCCGCAACCGGAGTTGAAAAGCTACGCGTGGCATTCGCACCTCCTATTTCGCCAACGTCACCACCGCCACCGCCAAGCCGCCCAGGGTTACCTCGTCGCTACGGAGTTGGCCGCCGGCGGGCGGTTGGAAAGCGGTCTGCTGGTCTACCACATCGATATGGCCCGTGGCGGCGCCGGGGATCGACACCACAAAGGTGCGGTCGCGCTTGTTCACCAACAGGACCTTATGCTTGCCATCGCGAGTGATCATGCCCCTCGCGTAAACGTAAGGCGTGTTGATGTGGGTACTCATCAGCTTGTCGCCTGGGCCGAAATTGTCGTGGAGCAGTTTGAGCACCCAGTAGCGGGCGTTGGGCTGCCCCGTTACCCAGTCCACCATGGACACGGACGGAAACTGCGTGGGGTACCCGACAAGCTGCGATTCGCCCGCGTACTCGATGCCCATGCCGGCCAACTCGGCGAATACGTAAGCGTACAACGCGCCGGAAAGGTTCCAATAGGAATTCGGAATCACTATCGGGCCGCTTCGATTGTCATTCGCGGCGATCGACCCCAGCTCATTGATGTCCGTTTGCGTCTGGGGAGAAAGACGCTCGCGGATCGACTCGACGTAGCGAACCGTGTCCAGGAAATGATTCGCTTGCTCAAAGAAAGTGTACTGCTGAATTTCCGGTGTCTGATCGGCCGAAGGTGACGCGTAAAAGTGGTAAGTGATCATGTCCAGGGGGATTCCGGGCTTGTGATGGGCGTGATTGAGGAAGTACTCAAAGTACTCGGGGCCGCGCGACGGAGCCATCAGGGCCAGGGCCGCAAATTTCATGTGGGGAGCGATCTGGTGCAGGGCTGCCACGATGGCGTCATAGCGCTCGGTGTACTGCTGGGGAGTCATCTGGTGCTCGCCCTCCACCTCGTTAAAAACCTCCCAGTAATCGACTTTGTAGTGGTGGCCTGACTTGTGCGAGACGCCATATTCATCCTTGAAGCCGCCCAGCGTATACCAGCTCACCAGGCGTGCGTAATAGTCAGCCAGTTCCTTCATGGTGGGATCGCGTAACTCCGTCCCCTGGGTGTAGTTCCACACCGGCTGGTCAGGATCGGCCGGGTAAGGGACAGGTTGAGGAGTCTTGAACATCCACTGGGGGATGGTGCTGAAATTCAACATCACCGAATGCCCGGCGGTTGCTTCCAGAAAGTCCACCGTCATGGGGTCAATCAGGGAAAAATCCCAGGAGGTGTTGCCGTCTTTTGGCGGCTCCAGTTCCGCGACGGCCAGCTTGGGATAAGGCAACCAGGGAACATAGCGGACGACGTCGCAACCCAGGTCATGCAAGGCCCGAAAGGCGGGATCGTGGATCGTCGAACCTCGCCGCAGCGGAGGGTTTACCACCACTTGAAGCGTGGGCGTCATTTTGGAAACCCGGGAAACTTTGGTCCAATCCACCGTGACCTGAGCGGAATTGTCGGCCGCCAGAAAAGCGCCGCTGACCATAGCGGACAACACAAGAGAAAATAGCGCAAAAATGAGTCTTCGTTTTGTCATGGGATCACCTTTGAGGACAAATCTCGCGTCACTGACAGGCATGTCTGCGCCTCAAGAACGGCGCCCATAATATCCGAGTGTAAGGGTAGCAGCAAGGCTTGTACGCTGGAGACCAATACCTCAAAGTGGCAGAATCATATGACCGCACTGGCGTATGTCACGGGCGGTGGGGTTTGCCGGGAGACTTCCGGCCCGATTTCGGGCCTAAGGGTGATGAAGAAGCCTTGCGATCGGTGCTGCGCCCGCGTCTACCGGTGTCGTGCCGGGCAGGCGTATCGGGCGCGGGCGGGACTCCGTCGGCCCTGCGGTCACCCACCCTACGATCCATACGCTTCCGGCCTTCCCGGCGCCGGCTATGCCTTCGCTTTTCGCTCAAGCTCACACCTCAAAGAAGTTATGCACAACTCCGCACCGTCGCACCGGCATCCTTTTGCTGTGCTCAGCGCAAACTATCCATAGGGTCGCGGAAATCTGGGCCCGATGAATTAGGGCATTCCCCGCCGGACTAAGCAGCGGACATCGTAAGGACCACCCGGTACTCCGCCTTGCCGCTCATCATCCTCTCGTAAGCTTCATTGGCGCGGTCCAAAGGAAACTTTTCGATCATAGGCCGCACGCCGGAAAGGACGGCGAAATTGAGGGTATCTTCGGAATCCGCTGATGTGCCGGCAGGCCAGCCCTGAAGGCTCCTGCGCCCCGTGATTAACTGGATGGGCGTGACTTGTATGGGTTCCATGCTCGCGCCCACCACCACCATTTTGCCATCTATGCCCAGGCCATCGACCAGCGCGGTCATAGCTTGGCCGCTGGGTGCGGTGGTCAAAATCACCCGCGCGCCCCCCAACTTTTTCAATTCTTCCGCGGGGTTGGAGGCTTGGCTATCGATGTAATGGTGTGCGCCGAGCTTTCGCGCCAAGGCGGCGTTGTCCGCCCCGCGGCTGACGGCAGCCACCTTGTATCCAAACTTGTTCGCAAACTGAATCCCCAAGTGGCCCAACCCGCCAACCCCTTGTATTGCCACCAGGTCACCGGGCCGCGCGCCGCTATGCCGCAGTGCATTGTAGGTGGTGATGCCCGCACAAAGCAACGGAGCAGCCTCTTCCGCCGAAATGCCATCCGGCATGAGCGCCAAGGCATCGGCGGGGGCCACCATGTACTCCTCGTAGCCGCCGTCGTAAGTAATGCCGGGAACTGGAAGGTACTCACAGTTGATGAAATCTCCGCGTCGGCAGGCACGGCAATGGCCGCAGTGGCCGCCGTACCATCCCACACCCACGCGCTGGCCCTTCTTCCATTCGGCCACCCCCGCCCCGACCTCGTCAACGACGCCGGCAATCTCGTGGCCCGGCACGCGCGGGTATTGGATGCCCGGCCAAAGGCCTTCCTTCGTGAACACGTCGCTGTGGCAAATGCCACACGCCTGCACGCGAACGCGAACTTCGCCAGGGCCCGGCTTTTGTACGTCCCGTTCAACCAGTTCGATCGGCCCTCCCGGCCGGGTCACTTGCGCCGCCTTCATCTTAGCCATAGGAATTCTCCTCAAAAGGAATTTGTAAGATTAGGACACTCACCCGTTGCCCTGCTACAAAAATCTGGAACATCAAATTCGCGCTGCCTTTAAAGGGACCACGCCCCCCACGCCAAATCGCTTCATGCTACGTGCTAAACATAATAGATGTGGTTGTCGGCAATTTCGATTCCAGGCGGGGTCACAAATGAATCGCTGGTGGACCTGGGGAGGTTCGAACTCCCGACCCCATGGTTGCAAACCGCAATTTCTAATTTGTAAAATCTTGCCAGAGCAGGCGTTTTTCGAGTGAATTTAGCGGTTTGCGGCAAATGGCGGCAAGAAGAATCACCCCTCAGGCTCCACCAATTTTGCGCGATTTGCCAGGTTTTGCCACAACTCGTATCACATTCTTAGCACGGCGAAGGAAAGCGAGCGAGCGATCGACGCTTGAGCTTCCCTTCCCGAGCTTTGCGCAAACCCCTTAAGGTCACTCCTAACCCTTCTGCTACTGCGAGGCCTTGTCTTTTACCCCAGTCCAGTCCTTGCTGTCATCGCTCGGTCTCACGAAACGCAAAGTCAAAAAGCTCGATGCCATCTGCCGAGTAAGGGAGGAACGGCAAGCAGCAACTCGCCTACCACACCCGACCATTCATCCTCTGCGGCATTCGCTTGCGGCGTCCCCCAGCGCACCAGTTGACTCACACCCGCCATAACGGCAAGTTTACTCTTAATATCGCCGGGCATCCCCGCTACGGCTTGCCTTTTGGGCGGGACCGTCTCATCCCCGACCTCTCAGACCCTTGACCGTTTGGGTCCAGACACGTAAGGGCTACCCCTTTCATAGAAACGGAGCAAGCGCTGGGTTTCTCGCGAAATTCCGATCCTGACGCTCCTGCCTATTTCCCCCGCCGGCCTAACTGCGTCGCCAAGCCATAATGGGCCGGCGGCGCACAGGTCCACGCCGTCATGTTGGAGGCCAATGCCCATTGCCTGAGCGAGTCTCCCCGGACCTCGAGCAACGTCGATCAAGGGCGCTTGGGGGCGGCGAAGGCGCATGAGATGGATTCCATCCAACGGCTCAAGAGCGCGCAACAGAACGCCGGCCCCAACCCCGCGAATTTCGCTGCTGACGTTTACTAAGAAGTGTAAACCATAGGCACGATAAACATACGCGTGCCCACGATCGAGAAACAGAGACTTATTTCGCAGTGTAGGTCCTCGATAGGCATGCCCGGCGGCGTCACCCACTAGGTAAGCTTCTGTTTCTACGATCCGCCCGCTCACTCTGCCGACCTGAGTATCATGCACGAGCGTCTTACCGATAAGGTATTTTGCCAATTCGATCGTGCCAGCGGGTAAGCGGGTCCGGTGAAGGCGGTGAATATAGCTCTCGTTTTTCTTCTGAGCCATCTCTCCTCGTTTCATCAGCAGGTTGTGCAAACCGCATCCTCGCACTAAATTTCCTACTTGTCATCGAGATCGCGAATCGCCGTTGACTGCCAGTGACGAATCGTTACTGCGGGGATCTCCAGCTCCCCCAATTTCGACTCCCTCGCTGCCCTCAGATACTGTTCGACAAGGCGTGGAATCGATCACGCTGATGTTCCCTACAGGGCCATCCCACCCGACGACCTGCACATACGGATTGCCAGAATTTAGGGTAGGATTGATCTTATATCCTCGGGAGCCAAGGGTCGATACCTGAGTTCGATCACGGAGGAGCATCATGAAGCAATCCGATAGTCTGAGAGATCGTACGCTGCCGCTTCGCGGAGGAGCAGGCACGATGCCCGCATTGGGGTTCGGCACGCTGATCCCCGATCCGACAGAGACAAGAAACGCAACCAGGACAGCTCTTGAAGCTGGGTTCCGCCACTTCGATTGCTCCGAGCGTTACCGCAACGAGGAGCAGGTAGGACAGGCGATTGGGGAAGCAATTCAGGCCGGCTGGATCAATCGCAACGACCTGTTCATCACGACGAAGCTGTGGAACAACAATCATCGCCCGGAGCGAGTCCAGCCTGCGATCGAGTCTAGCCGTGACAGGCTGAAATTGGAGTACATCGACCTCTATCTGATGCACACCCCTTATGCCTTTCGGCCGGGGGACGACCAGGACCCGAGGGATCAAAATGACAATGTGATTTATGACGAAGGCATCACTCTGATGGATACCTGGAGGGCGATGGAGAATCTCGTGGATCGTGGCATGTGCAAGGCGATCGGCTTGTCAGACGTAAGCCTCGACCAAGTGCGGGAGGTCTTCGAGCAGGCGAGAATCAAACCCTCTGTGGTCCAGGTCGAATCCCATCCCTATCTGCCGCAAACCGAGATCCTGGATTTTTGCGACACCTACGGGCTCGTGCTGCTCGCCTTTGCGCCGCTGGGTCATGGGATCAAGCCGGGGGTGCTGGAAGATCCGGTTATCCGCGCGATTGCGCAGCGAGTCAGCAAGACTCCCGCCCAAGTATTACTTGCGTGGGCGATACAACGTGGGGCTGCTGTTCTGACGACGCCGAAGACTCCTGATCGCGCCAAGGAGAATTTCGACATTTCCGTTCTCCCCGTCGACGCAATGGACCAGATCAATGCCATCCAGACGCGACAGAGGTTCAATCTGGTAACTGGAACCGGTATCCCGGGGTTCATCGCAAAAGGCAACTGACACGAGGACCCAATCTCCATACCGGTGGCCTTATCGACAGGTCTCAACATCTTCCTACGAGGGGTCGCGGACAACTTCGATTCAAAGGACAGCCCTCCTTCGTCGGTACTCTCAAGATTCCGAGCTCTGGCATTGACATGCTCCCTCCTCGTATACCTGCAAACCGGCCCGCCTGATGCTGATTGCGAACCACCTGGAAGGCAATGATTTCACCGGTGCGGATCGTTCCATAACGCGCCACAATCACCATGACAAAACAGAATCGCGATCACATTTTTAGCACAGCGGCGTGTCGGGCCCGGAACGCAGTCACATCAAAGGATTTGAAACACAGATAACGCACTGTAGCGAAAGGAGATTCTTGGTGACCGGAAATGTCCGATTTGGGACCACATGGCTTTGACCATGTGCTCTAAAACGACTGCCAAAACCGTAATATTATGAATCTAAAGGACATTGGTGGACCTGGGGAGGTTCGAACTCCCGACCCCATGGTTGCAAACCATGTGCTCTCCCAACTGAGCTACAGGCCCAACTTGCATATTATCAAGCTACTACAGATAACTCCAACGTGTCAATTTTGGGTGCATTGGGTGCAACATTTGCACCCAATCCATCGTTCTCCACGACCGCCGATGCAGGCAGTTCAAACCCCAGCCCCACCTGCTCGGCGACCGCCCTTCTGAACCTGCCGTCCGCCTTGAGCTTCGAGTACTTATCTGTCATCGTCCTATCCTTATGCCCGAGCCAGAACCTTATCAAGTCTTCCGGCACTCGATTCTCTCTAAGGTGCGTGACCCGGAAGCGGCGGAATGCATGGTACCCCTTCCGTTCGAGACCCAGTTTTTCGAGGAGCGGATTGAAATGCCTGTTCATTATATTTTGGCGGGTCATCGGACGACCGGAAGTAGTGGAGAAAAGGAACCCGGACGTGCGCCCGCCGATGAACCTGTCAAGCATGGCACCGAGCGAGGGGTGCAAGTCCACGAAGCGGACGCCCGCCGGAGTCTTGGTGGGACCTACTTGGCCCCTGTCCGTGCTGTTCTGAATTTCGATTGTGCGCCGGTCACGTGACACCAGTTCGACCCGTACCGCAAGGGCCTCCCCAATGCGCAGGCCGCTTCCAGCTTTGAGGGCGTAAAGCATCCTGTGAAAACCGTCGCAGTTGTTCAGCAAGTTGGAGACTTCCTCGCCCGTGAACACTGGTTGACGTTGGTTTTCCACGACCGGCATGTCGATGAACTCGTTATTCCATTTACGGGGGTAGATTGGTTCCCCCTCCTCGTTCAGCAGCGAGCCGACGACCATCTTAACGGGCTGGATGTAATCGTCGATAGTCTTGGCAGAGAGTCCCGCTTTCTTCATCGTAGCCACGAGACCCTTAAGCGTTGGGTTGCCGACCTGCGATAGCGGCATGTCCCCGATGACTGGCAGAATCCACTTGTCAAAACAATATTTCCACCCTTCTGCCGTAGCCGCTCGGATGGGCTTCCGGTTGCGTGTCTGCACGTGCTCTAACCACCACTTGGCCTGCTCCCGGAAGGTCACGCCCAAGCTCATTCCTTGGACTTGGTTGAAGTGCTCCTCACTGTTTGCCCCGCAGGAATCAACAATCTCCCTTGCCCGCCTTTGAATCTCGGGTCTCGTCAGCAAACCGGGGCCGGAGAGGGGACAGATTTTAACTCTGTGGTAAATGCGCTTCTCCTGCTCTGATACATCTAATCTGAAGCGCACCGTCCAGAACTTACCATGGCGCTGGACCTCGCCCACTTGACCTGAACGCCTCGACATGGATTTCCTACTCCCTCCATGCCGTTGGCCCGGCGTCACCGTCAGTGTAGCAGTTCCGGTCAAGTTGCTTCAACGTCCTCTCTAGCCGAGCCTTCACCCTGCCGCTCGTGGTCAGGGCTTGTGGGGGCGTCCCGCTCATCCAGGTCAATTCAAGGTTCCGCCCTGTCGAGCAAAAGCATCCCGTCATTGAACGGGGCGTCAGCGTCCACGAACGTGTCAAGGTCGTCCTGGGGGGCAGCCTCTTCGACCTCCACGAAGTCCGTCTGGGCATCCTCAAGGCACCCGAGGTGGTATTGAAAATTGTCCTCCATCGCTATGGCCTCATCTTCATCCTTGGCCTCCACAACGACAGTGACCGTGCCGGATATTCCGACAAGCAATATGAACTTCTTGTTCTCGTCTGCCATTTACACGCCTCTTTCATGCCGCCCCGGCCTACGCTGCCGCTGCCGACTTGCGTTGGTATTGGGCGACGAACCTTCTTACATCGTCGCCGTCCATGCGTTTCTTCCGAGACAATTCTCTGCCGAGGGCGATGATGACATCCCAGTTCTCGATGACCACCTGCCGTGCTGCCTCAAGGCAGTTGCCCATCATCCGCCGCACACTGTAGCCCTCCCTGCCGAGCTTCACGTCCAGGGCGTGCAGGGCACGGGCGTAACGCACGGCGTTGTTCCGGTCGTTGAGCTTCCCCTTCGGGTTGCCCTTGCGCCTCGTGCTGCCCGTGAGCAACTTGTCGAACGCCACGCCCGCAAGGATGGCAGTCATCTCGTCGCTGGCGAACAACAATGGAACCTGCTTGTCAACGTGACTGACCTCGCCGCCCAAGCCCCTTTCCATTTCCTCTAGGGTAGCGACACGGGCATACTCCACCCACCTGCCCCGGTCTTGCCCCACTACGGCGTGGGCAGCCTCGTGGCAGGCGATTGTCGCAATGAAGTCGCCAATAATGCTCCGGTCCAGATTGACATCCCACTTTCCCATATTCCCCCCTTTGGTCGGGCGGCGGCACCGGAGTCGAACCGGTGCGATGGGGGTATGAACCCTACGGCTTCCCTGAAACCGCCGCCCCAGCTTGTCTTGACTGCGACCGTGGCACAGACCACGGTTTCGGCGAATGACGCCGTCATCGGGCAGCCTACATGGCGTCAAGCTGGTCGTTGAACCACTCCTTGAGCCGCTTGATGTCCCCCTCAGCTCTTTCCTCGCTCAGGGGATGACCGACCTGTGCGGGGGAGCCGGGGCAGTCGTCGCCACCCAGCATCACATACCAATAGAAGGCGGGGTCGCAGACATAGGGATAGATGACAGCCTCCGCCTTGCACTCGCCGAGGGTGCTGACCATGAGCACCTGACCGCAGTCCTCGCCGTCCACGAACTTCTCCCTGTCCGCCTTCTTGGGGAACAGCTTTCGGGCTATCTTCTCCGCCTTCCTGATGGCTTCCTCCCTGTCCTTGGTGACAAGGTGCAGGGCGATGCGGTCGTGGGTCGCATCAAGCTCCCTCACATAGTAGGTAGTTTCAATTTCCTGTCTCATCTGAGTGTCTCCTTCTCATTGAATTTGACTGCGACCGTGGTCTGCCACGGTTTCGGGGATTGACGCCATCGTTAGGCAGCCTCTTCCATAAGCTTCTCAAGCTGCCCGACCTCTACCTCCTCCAGGTGCGCCACGAGTCCGTCAGGCAGGCGGCAGAGCTTGTAGGATATCCCGTGCATATCGTGGGTGTAGGAGAGGTA